>Ga0134125_10001479_pt1 | contig 28874 bp, 25 predicted proteins | sample KB31751_FD_96464 | JGI IMG/M metagenome (GOLD analysis project Ga0134125, IMG submission 96464) | Terrestrial soil microbial communities with excess Nitrogen fertilizer from Kellogg Biological Station, Michigan, USA - KB3-175-1 | ecosystem: Environmental > Terrestrial > Soil > Unclassified ... | reverse complement strand
GCGCTTGCGATCGGCGGTCTTGGCTACCTTACCCATGAAGCTCCTCCAGAATCTGGTTGAGCAACGATTTTACCTCAACCCCACCTTCGTCCCCCTCCCGGCGCCCAGCCGCGCCGCGGCGGACCCCTGCACAGCGGATATTTCCATCCATCCCTCAGGACCGGCACGCAACATCAGGCTGCCCGCGTCCCTGCTCCCGTAGTGGCCGTCCACCCTGGGCACGGCCGTCCCCGCGATCTCTGCCTCGGCGTAACCGGAGATCGGCGCATTCAGCAGTAGATTGCCGAAGCGGTCAACGTGCAAAACCTCGGCCTGTACACCCCCGTCCGCCCGCGGGGTGAGAGCCGGCATCGCCAGCCGCCGCCAATCCGTTACCGGATGGCCGGGCAGCCGCCCGCTTTTCGCCAACTCCTCCGCCAGCGGCACCATCGCTTCCAGCGCCACGAAGCTGCCCCGCGACGCCAGCGGCACGGCATGTACGCTCGCTTCCGGGTGCCGCTCCAGCAGCAGTCCCAGGGCGCCCTCATCCATGGCCAGCCAGAACTGGCCCGCGGCCGCGGCGGCGAGCACCCGATCCGGACCCCCGCCGCGATCTAAACCGAGCAAATGGACCGTTCCGGCGGGATAATAGGAATAGACCCGCAGCCAGAGAAACGCTGCGGCGAAGTTGTCCCCGCTGTCGAGCCCGTGGTTGAGGTCCACCAGCCTGGCGGTGGGGCATCGGGCCAGAAGCGCTCCTTTCAGCATGGCCACGTAGGCGCTGCCTTCGCCGAAATCGGAGGCGAGGGTAATCAGGGGCGCGGACATGATGAAGGAATCCAGGGTTTACGCGGCACGCGCAACTAGGTTATACCTCTTAATTGAACACTTTGGAGAACACAGGCAATGTCTACCACCACCCGCGGCCTTGAAGATGTCGTTGCTTCGCCATCCTCGATCTGTTTCATAGACGGCAACAAGGGGATTCTGGCCTACCGAGGCTACGATATTCACGATCTCGCCGAGCGCTCGACCTTCGAAGAGACGGCCTACCTGTTGTGGTTCGGCAAGCTGCCCACCAGCGCCGAACTGAGCGCCCTGAAGCGCGATCTTACCGCGGCGCTCACCCTGCCCGCGCCGGTGCAGAAGCTGTTGGAAACCTTCAAGGCCACCGCACCCCAGGCCTCGCCCATGGACACCCTGCGCACCATGGTTTCCTCCCTCGGTCTCTACGACCCCGACGCGGCCGACATGTCGCGCGAAGCCAATGTGCGCAAGTCCATTCGCCTGCTCGGCCAGACGGCGGCCCTGGTGGCCAATCTGGATCGGGTGCGCAAGGCCAAGCCCATGGTGGCGCCCGCGACCGGCGTCTCCCTGGCGGGCAACTTCCTCTACATGCTCAACGGCGAGCGGCCTTCGCCCACCGCCGAGCGCGCCTTCGACATCGCCCTCATTCTGCACGCCGATCATGAGTTCAACGCCTCCACCTTCGCCGCCCGGGTAACGGCGGCCACGCTGAGCGACATCCACTCGGCGGTGACCAGCGCCATCGGGGCGCTCAAGGGGCCGCTGCACGGCGGCGCCAACCAGGCGGTGATCAACCTGCTGCTCAAGGTCGGCGACAACGACCCCATCGCCTACATTCAGGATCTGATCGCCCGCAAGGTGAAGATCCCCGGCTTCGGCCACCGCGTCTACCACACCGAGGACCCGCGCGCCACCCATCTCCGCCAGTTGTCGCGCGAACTGTGCCAGGCGGCCGGGCTGAGCAAGCTCTACGAGCACTCGCAGCAGATCGAGGACTACATCAAGCGCGAGAAGAAGCTCAACCCCAACGTGGACTTCTACTCCGCCTCCGCCTACTACGCCATGGGCATCAGCCCCGATCTCTACACCCCCATCTTCGCCGTCTCGCGCATGAGCGGCTGGACGGCCCACGTGCTCGAGCAGTACAGCGACAACCGCCTCATCCGCCCGCGCGCCGAGTACATCGGCCCGCAGGTGCCGCAGAACTACGTGCCCTTGAACCAGCGCTGATGGCCGCCAAGTTCCCGGTGACCGCGGGTGTGCGCTGGCTGCGCGCCCAGCGCGCGGGCTTTGGCGGGCACCTCTACCCCTACCAGGAGCACGGCGGCACTGCCGTATCGGCCGCCGAGCTGGGCGTGGATGAACATATCGTGATCAAGACGCTGGTCATGGAAGATGACCAGAGCCGGCCGTTGATCATCCTCATGCACGGCGACCGCGAGGTTTCGACGCGCGAGTTGGCGCGCCAGGCGGGACGGCGCAGTGTGGCGCCCTGCCGCCCCGAAGTGGCCGAGCGCCACTCCGGCTACCAGGTGGGCGGCACCTCGCCCTTCGGCACCCGCAAGCCTCTGCCGGTGTTTGCCGAAGCCGGCATCGAGGCTTTGCCGCTGCTGTACATCAATGGCGGCAAGCGCGGCTTTCTGGTCTCCCTGTCCGGCGCCGATCTGTGGCGGCTGTTGCGTCCGCAAGCGGTCAACGTGGCCAGAACACCAGGCGAGTGACCGGAATAGCCGTGTCCACCGTCGGCTCGCAGCGATAACCGGCGGCTTCAAGCGCAGCCAGCAGCGCGTCAGGATCGCCGCCGTCCCGCCGAATCCAGTCGCCATGCAGTTCCAGCAGCAGGGGAGCGTGCCAGGCCGCCAGGGTGGCCAGATTCTCACCGCGCAGCACCGCGGCCTCGTGCCCCTCGATGTCGCACTTCACCACCGTGGGCGTCCACCCGGCGCGCCGCCCGAGGCTGGCTAGGCTGAACTGCGGCACCCGCACCGCATCCGGCCGCCCGCTGGCGGCGTACATGTATTGCTCTCCCGCCGGCCCGGCCGCCAGCATGGCCAGCTCACCGTCCTGCGCGCCCACCGCCCCGGCAATCACCTGCCATCGCCCGTCACCGCCCGCCAGCCGCAGGTTCTCACGCAATATGGGCAACGCGCCCGCCGACGGTTCCACCGCCACCACCCGCGCCTCCGCGCTGCGCGCCAGCGCCACCGCACCGAAGAAGCCGAAGTGCGCCCCCAGATCGAGCAGCCGTGGACGCTCGCCCAGCACACGGCAAAAGGCCGCATACTCGCCCTGCTGGGTGGGGTCGTGGACGAAAAGCCCGAAGGTGTGGGCGCTTTCCGGATGGCACCGCAGCCGCAGCCCGTCCGGCAGCTCCAGTTCCGCAACATGGCCCCGGCGAAACGCCCATTGCGAACGCATCCAGCGCAAACTGGCGCGCGGATTGCGCAGTTGATTGCGCAGCCGCCGCGGGGTCACGCGGCGCAGCAGGCGGGTCATCATCCCCGAGCCTTCAGCCGCCATACGCCTCCAGGCACCGGCTGGCCAGCGCGTCCCAGGTCAGCGTGTCACCGCCGTGCAGTGACCCCCGCCCTTCCACGATGCGCCGCCGTGCCGCCGCTCCCATGGCGGCGGCCTCAGCCGGATGTTCGCGCATCCAGCGAATCCTGTCTCCCAGCCCGGCTCGGTCGCCGTACCGTACCAGCCACCCCTCCACCCCGTCGGTAATGGCTTCCGGCAGGCCGCTCTCCACGCAGCCGATCACCGGGGTGCCACACGCCATCGCCTCGAGCGCCGTCAGTCCGAACGCTTCCACCCCGGGCAGCACCACACACAGCGCCCGCTGGTAGGCGGCGACCAGCTCGGCGCCATCCCCGGCCGGCAGAAAGCGCACCGGCTTGCCGCGCGCCAGTAGCTCCAGCCGTGCCTTGTACACCGGGTCGTAGGCGGGACCAAGCAGCGCCAACCGCGTGTCGGCGTCCACGGCGGCGATCAGTTCGTGCACGCCCTTGACCTCCAGCAGCCGGCCGACATACAGCACCTCGCCGCTTCTCTGCCCCGTGTCGGGCGGGTGAAACCGCTGCGCATCCACCCCCGCCAGGATGACCCGGTCCCCCGGCAGGGGTTCGTGCGTTCCCCGGCTGAAGTCCGATACCCACAGACGCCCGGCAAACCACCTCTGCCCATCAAAGTACGACAGCAGGCTGATGCCGCCGCCGGCGTGGTCGGTGACAAACACCGGCTTGCGGCGGCAGCGTCCGTAGATCAGCGCCGCGCTGGTGGACATGGTGTAAATCTGATGGCAATGGATGACCTCCGCCCAGCGCAAGTGCCGCCACAGCGCCAGGCTGGCCGGGCTGGTGGCAAATTTGCCGCGCGGCAGTTGACTGCGCAGCGTGAACGTCTCCAGGCCGTCTTCGCTGCCGTGGTCCACCTCCGGGCCGAAGCCGACCAGCCGCGTGGGGACTTGCCGCGACATGGCGCGCGCCAGTTCCCGGGCATACCGCTCGGCGCCGCCATACAGCCCCGTCGGGCCGAACATGCCCGGCACAATGTGCAGCACCCGCACCGTCAGTCGGCTTGCGCCGCCTCACGCCGGGGTTGCTCCTGGGCCCGCTCCCACAACAGCATGTACACGTAGAGCTCGTTGATGGCGCACAGCAGCGACCACAGCAGGCCGCGCACGCCATCCTTGCGGCCCTTCTCCACCCACCACACGCCGTAGAAGCGCTGCACCGCCGGCCGCAGCAGCCGCCGCCAGATGTCGCGGCGGGTGTACTCGGCGCGCGGCGGCAGCGGCAGCAGAGCGGCGTGCGCCGGGGCGAAATAGGCGATCTTGCGCAGCCGGTCGGCGAGCCGCGCCGTGCTGTAATGCTCCAGCGGGGTGGCAAAAGTCTCGACCGGAGGATCCACCACGTAGAACTCGTCGTTCTCGGGCCCGTCCCAGTGACCCTCGCCGCGCCGCCACAGCCGCAGCGGTGCATCCTCGCCGGCGTGGCGCAGCACCCGGCCGGCAAACACGTGCTGACGGCGGATGCGCCACCCCTGGGCACGCGGAGCGGCAACCGCCGCCCGGATCTCGGCGATCAGCGCCTCCGGCAGCACCTCGTCCGCATCCACCCACAGGATCCAGTCCCCGGTGGCGTATTCGATGGCGATCTTTTTCTGCTCTTTCAGACTGCCGCGATAGGCGTGCACGAAGATCTTGTCGGTGAACCCGGACGCCACCTCGCGCGTGCCGTCGCTGCTGTCGGAGTCCACAATGATCAGCTCATCGGCCCAGGTGAGTGCGGCCAGTACACGGCGGAAAACGGCCTCACCCGGCGACTGCTGGAGCACGTTGCCGGTGGGCAGAATGACCGAGATGCGCGCCATTGCTGCGTAGTATATACGCATGGCCCCTCGCGCCCTGGTCACCGGAGCCTCCAGCGGCATCGGCGCCGCCTGTGCCCGCCAACTGCTGCACGAAGGTTGGAGCGTAGCCGTGTCCGCGCGCCGCGCGGCCCCGCTGCGGGCGCTCGCGGAGGAGTTCCCCGCTCGGGTTCATGTCGTCTCCGCCGACCTGACCTCGACCGCCGATCTGGAACGCCTGGCGGCCGAGGTTGCCGCCTGGACGCCCTCTCTCGACGCCGCCATCTTCGCCGCCGGAGATTTTTTCATGGCCCCCATGGCCGCCACCTCCAGCGCCGAGTTCGAGCGACTGTGGCGGCTGACCGTGTGGTCACGCTTTATGCTGGTCCGCTCCCTCTTGCCGCAGTTGCAAGCCGGTACCCCGCACCCCCGCGCCTTGGTGCATATTGCCTCGCTCGCCGCCCACCACGACTTCCCCGACGAAACCGCCTACCTCAGCGCCATGCACGGCCTGGTGGGGCTGGCCCGCGCCCAGGATGCGGAACTGCGTCCCCGCGGTATCCGCGTCAGCCTGCTCTCGCCCGGCACCGTGCGCACCCCGCTCACCCAGCGCCACATGGCGCCGGCGGCGCTCACCGGCGCGCTCGAACCGGAGGCCATCGCCGCCTCCGCCCTGCACCTCATCGCGGTCATTCGCGCCGGCGGCTATATCCCCGAAATTCTTCACTTGCCCCAGAACTCAACGTAGAGCGAGCGCGTCTCCCATACCGTCAGACCCAGCGCCAACTCCCCCGGAATCCCCGGCCGCAGCCGCTCCCAGATCCAGACCGCCAGCGACTCCAGCGACGGCTCCGGCAGGATGCCGTCCAGATCCTGGTGATCCAGCCGGGCAATCACTTCGCGTTCCACCAGCGGCTTCAGGCCGCGCAGATCGTAGAGCATGCCGGCGCCCTCCCGCGTGCCCTCGACCATGACGCTGAACTCGTAATCGTGCCCGTGCGGATGGCGGTCGTAGCCGGCGTCGCCGGGAAAAGAATGCAGCGCGTTGAAGCGAAAACCCGTTTTCCCCAACCGAAATCTCATCGCCAAAGCATACAATGCCCTCCATGAGGGCAGAGGGCGAGCGGTCCGCCACGGCGCCGTCGCGGCGGCAGCGCTGGTGCGCTGCGGGCTTGCTGCTGTTGACCGCCGTGGCGGTTGTCGCCACCGTGGTGGTGTGGCGCGCCGATGCGGCCGATCAGCGCGGCGATTTCGCCGCTGCCTTATGGTGGCGCCCCGGCGTCGCCCTGTACCAGCGCCAAATGGCGGAGTCACTGCTGTTCACCAATCCCCCGTCTGCTCAAGCGCATCTGCTCAGCGCCCTGCGCTCGGACCCCTACGACACCGCCGCCATGGCCGATCTGAACACCGTCGAGCTGGCCCTCGGTCGCTGGCCGCGCGCTCTGGCCCTCACCCAGGCGGAAACCGATCAGCAGGGGCTCAGTTTCGCCGCCCGCTGGCGCTTGGCCAATCTCTACCTCGCCCATGCCGATCTGCCCGGCTTTTGGCAGCAGATGACCATCGCCGCCCGCACCGCCCCCGCCGCCGCCTTTCTGCCCATGGTCAGCCGTGCGCTCACCGCCTCCGGCTTTGATTTCGACGCCCTGCGCCGTTCGCTGCCGCCCGGCTCGGTAGCCGCCGCCGCCGCCTTCGCCGCCGCCGCCGTCGAGCGTGGTCAGCCCGCCGCCTGTCAGACCGCCGCCTCCTGGCTGCTGGACCTCCACCCTGACCATGAGGACGACCAGAATCTGCGTGCCCAGGCTCTGCTGAATCTGCTGTCCAGCACCTGGCAGCGCTGGCCTGCCGGCGTCCCTCCGCTGGAGTCAAGGCTGGTGGCTGCCGGAATCCTGCCCGCTGCCCGGCCCGCGCATGCCCCCGGCCTGCTCGACCCCGATTTTGATCCCCGCCTGCAGCCCGCCGAGCGCCGCCTCAGCCCCGATGTCGCGGCCGGCCTGAGCGCCATCGTCGGCTGGCGCTGGCCCAACTTTCCCGGCCTCGACGCCCATCCGGTGGCCACCGGCGATCCCGCCCATCCCACCGCCGCTTATTTCGGCTTTGACGGCAGTGAACCCGACCAGGGTCTGGCGGCCGAACAATGGCTGCTGATGCAAGGCGGCGGGGACCTGTCCCTGTCGGCCTGGACGCGCGACCTCGATGCCGCCCCCGCCGGCGGCCTGCGCCTGCGCCTGTCGCGCCCCGATGGCTCCCCCATCGCGGACACGCCCCTGCTGCCCAGTGAGCGTTGGCAGCCGGTGTCCGCTCAATGGCACCTGCCGGGAGAGGGCATCGAAGCCCTGCGCTTGCAAATCGTTTACCAGCGCCCCCTGGGTCAGACCCAATTGCACAACCGCATTCTCGTGACTCATTTCCGACTGACTACCGGGCACACACCATGAGCCCCTCCACCCTGGCCCCGCGCAGCCTCCCCGTCTGGCGCCCCCGCGCGCCGCTCGGCCCCTGGCGCGCCCGCTGGCGTCAATGGCGCGCCCTGCTGCGCTTCCTCCACCAATCCGGCGAGCTGAGTCGCCGCCTGCTGCTGGCCGCGCCACTCCTGGCGGTCGGCTTTGCCATCTGGGCCTTCGGCGGCGTCTACGGATGGGCCTACGGCTGCGCCTACCTGCTCATCTACGCCGCTCTCGCCGTCTGGTCCGTCGAGTGGTGGCGTGGCCGCCTGCGCGCTCACTGGAAATGGATTTACCTTCCCATGTTCGGCTTCGGGTCGTTCGCGCTGGCCCAGATGGCTCTGGGCTGGAGCGCCGTCTTTCCCGCCACCGTCACCGCCGTGGTGCACCTCGGCGCCGCCGGCGCGCTCTTCCTCTTGGTCACCCAGTGCTACCGGGGAGATCGCGACGTCAAATCACTGACCACCGCCTTCAGCTTCTGTACCGGAGCGCTGGCGCTGCTCGCCATTCTGCAACTGCTCACCTCCAGCCGTGACCTCTACTGGACCTTCACCTACCAGTTCGCCAGCCCGGCGGGAAGCTTCGTCAACCGCAATCACTTTGCCGGCTGCATGGAGATGCTGCTACCCATCTCCTGTGTCGCCGCCTACCAGCGCCGGCGCTTGTCCTGGCTGCGCTTCCTGCCCTGGGCCGCCGTGCCCGCCCTGGGCATCGCAGCCGTGCTGCTGGCCGCCAGCCGGGGAGGCGCGGTGGCGCTCTCCACCGAAGCCCTGGCCGCCATTCTGATCCTGTTGTATCTGGAGAGAAAGCGCCGCCAGGCGCCGCTCGCCCAGCGCCTCCGCCGGCGACCCATGCTGCTCATCGGCGTGCTGACCACCGGCCTGGTGCTGCTGGTGGGCACGGAGACCCTGCAGAGCCGCCTGCACAATCTCGACCGGTCCGGTCTCGACGCCGCCACCCGGGCGCAACTCGATCTCAGCTCCCTCGCCATGTTCCGCGCCCATCCCCTGGGCGGCTGGGGCCTGGGCACCTGGGCGGATGTCTACCCCGCCTTTGCCCGTTTCAACGACGGCAACGTCTACCTCTTCGCCCATAACGACTACCTGCAGTGGCTGGCGGAGACCGGCATCGTCGGCGTCCTGCTGGCGGGCGCATTCTGGGGCATCTGGATGCTGGCCTTCCTGGACCGCATGCGGCGCTGGCCGCCGGGTCTTGTCCACTCCCACGGCGGGGCCCCGCCGGCCATCCCCCTCGCCGTGGCCGCCGCTCTCGGCTGTGCCGGACTGCTGGTCCACTCCATGGTGGATTTCAACCTTCACATTCCCGCCAACCTGCTGCTGTTCTTCACCTTGGCCGCCCTGGCCCTGCCGCCGGAACGGGATCCCGGGGCGTGAAAGACTCATGTTTCACCGGCGCATCATGATCGTTAACTCATTGACCGCCATTGACTTCCACCTCGGTTGTGCTAGAGTGAACTCAGTCTTTCACGCAGCACCCTATGACTCAGCCTGCGCAAGCACTGGCAAGCGAGCTACTGACGGCTCTTGAAGATCGTACCGGCGCTGAAGTCTCGCCCAGCGAACTGTTGCCAAGCCTGCGCCAGGCGCCCGCTTGGCGGGATTACCTATCCGAGTTTGAGAACGAGCGCGGACAACCGGCCGCCGTCGGCCGCTTCCTCGTTGACCTCGGCCTGACCAAGTCCGGACATCACCGCACCCGCGGCTCGGTGTACTCTCTGTCGGAACTGCGCGACCGTCTGCAATCTCTGCTGTCACCAGTCCCGGCCGCCGACGTGAACCCCGTCCCCGGGGCCGAACCGCGGCGCAGACATACCGATGATGCCGCTCCTCCCGGGGCCGACCCCGGCGCGGCCACCGCCGCCGCCCCCGCCCGCCGCACCCCGGTGATCGGATGGCGGCGGCGCGAGAGTGACGCCAGCCGGCGGCGGGCCCAGCCGGCCACCGTAATGGCCGCCCCCGAGGGCGAGCGCCGCGGCGCCGCGCCTCCACCGCTGTGGGTGGGGTCCGGCCAGACCACCGCCGCGCCCGGCGGTCCCCTCGCCCCCTACACCCCGCCGGCCGAGAGCTACAGCAGCGACGAGCCCGGCCTGCCGCTGGCCTTCTACTGGACCCAGGTCCGCCGCCATCTCTACAAGATCCTGCTGCTGGCCGTGCTGGTCACCCTGGCCACCGCCTTGTACAGCCTGCGCATCCCCCGCCGCTATGAAGCCGTGGCTACGCTGCGCATGGATTTCCGCGTACCCGCCATCCAGGCCGATGCCAACAACAACCCGGGGTTCGACCCCTACACCCTGATCCAGACCGAAGTCCGCGATGTCACCCAGCGCAGCGTCATCCTGAATGCCATCCACTCCGCCCACCTCGATCAGGATCCCCACCTCGCCGCCGAGCTGGGCGCCGGCGCCGCCTCCGCCGCCGTGCCCACCGCCGCCGATCCCGACGCCGGTCTCGACGGGTTGATCGCCCTCATCCAGAGCCACACCCAGCCGGTTCAGCCCGACAGCACCCACAACATAGACATCCATTTCCAGTCCCTCAACCCTGACACCTCCGCCGCCGTCGCCAACGCCGTCGCCAACGCCCTCATCACCCACGAATTCCAGACCCGGCAGCAGGAACAAAACGATCAGTTGCGCTTCATGGAGCAGCAGTTCAGCGACATCAGCGCCCGGGTGGAGAAGGAACAAGCCGCTCTCACCGCCTATCAGCACTCCCACAACCTGCTCAACCTCGACAATCAGGGCAGTCTCGAGAGCAATACGGTGAGCACCCTCAACACCAACTACCTCACTGCCCAGTCCGCCCTGACCCGCTACCAGGCCGAGGAGAACGTGCTGCAGTCGGGTCAGCTGACCGACGCCCTGCTGGCCAGTGACGACGGCCAGAGCCTGCGTCCCGCCTACCAGACTTGGCAGGATGCGCAGCGCAGGTTCGACGAGGTGCGCGGCACCCGCGGCCCCGCCAATCCCGAATACCAGGCCGCCCGGAGCTCCCTGCAGATCGCCAAAAATCAGCTCGATCAGGCGGTCACCAGCGCCCGCAATCAAATCCACGCCCAGTACCTCCGTGCCCGGGATCAGATGGATCTCGTCAGCCGCCAACTGCAGGAAGCCCGCGGCGCCATGCAGCAGTTCAACGACAAGGCGATTGACTACAACCAGCAAAAGCGCGATCTCGACGCCGATCAGAAATTGCACGATGACCTGCAGGCGCAAATCAAACAGCAGCAGTTGACCGAAAGCATCAGCGGCTCGGGACTGCGCATCACCAACCGCGCCACCCCCAACCCCGTCCCCGTCTACCCCAACGTCCGCAACAACGTGATGCTGGCGCTGCTCTTCAGCCTCTTCGGCGGTTGCGCTCTGGCCATCTTCTCCGGCTACCTCGACCGCAGCTTCACCGCCCCTGACGCGGTCGAACAGTACCTCCGCATTCCGCTCCTCGGCGCCCTCCCGGTGATGTCGGACCGCGACAACCTGATCGAGCTGGCCGAACCCCCTCCCCGCACTCCCGACGGCCGCCCCGCCCCGCGCTCGGCCTTCGCCGAAGCCATCCTGATGCTGCGCACCGCGGTCCTTTACGCCGCGCCCGCCGGACTGCGCACCCTCAGCATCACCAGCGCCCAGCCTCAGGAGGGCAAGTCGGTCGCCGCCGCCAACCTGGCCATCGCCATGGCTTTGCATGGCTCCAAGGTTCTCCTCATTGACACCGATATCCGCCGCCCCACCCTGCACCGCATCTTTGAAACCGGCAACAGTCTGGGGCTGACCAGCGTTTTGCGTCAGCAGGTGCCGCTCGAAGACAGTTTCCGCGCCACCGTGGTCGAGCGCCTCTACCTCATGCCCGCCGGACCCGCCGTGGCCAATCCCAGCGAGCTGCTGGCCACCATGCTGGGACAGGTGCTCGCCCCCCTCGCCGCCGAATTTGATTACGTCATCCTCGACAGCCCGCCGGTGCTGGGTTTCGCCGATGCGGTTTCGGTCGCCACCGCCGTCGAGGGCACCCTGCTGGTCGCGCGCGCCGGCAAGACCCCGCGCGAAATCGTCCACGCCGCCCTCAAGCCGCTGCAGCGCGTCCGCGCGCGCGTCCTGGGGCTGGTCCTCAATCAGGTTTCCAGCTCACTGTCGCCGTATTACTCCTATTACCAGGATCACTACCAGCGCTATATCACCGACCCTGAGGAAGCCGCTGTGGAGGGAAGACGAAAACCATGAGGCGCTTCCCCAAGGGCTCCACCGTTCTGGCGGCGGTCACCATCCTGGGCAGCTTCGCCCTCGCCCAGACATCTCCGTCTGCCGCCGCGACCCCGCTGGTCATGCCCGCCAGCGCCGCCGTGCCGGCCAGCTACAAAGTGGGCGTGGATGACGTGCTGGCGATGCGCGTGTACGGGCTGCCGGAGCTTACCGATACGCAAATGCGCGTGGACTCCGACGGAACCATCCACACGCCCTTCGGCGCCACCGCCGTGCATGTCCTTGGCCTGACCATTCCCCAGGCCCGCACCGCCATCGCCGCCGAGCTGGTCGCCGACCACCTGGCCATGGATCCGCGTGTGGAAGTCATGGTGGTCAATCCCGCTTCTCACACCATCACCGTCACCGGACTGGTGGCCCGCCCCGGCGTGGTGCAGGCCATCGAGCCCATGCGTCTGCTCGACGTTCTCACCGCCGCCGGCGGCATGTCCACCAGCAGCGGCGCCGAAGTCGTCATCGTCAGCCACGATGACGCCGGCGTGCCCCGCGAGAACCGGCTGGCCGCCAGCGCCGTGCTCGCTGGCCTGGACACCGCCACCAACCCGTGGCTGCATGGTGGTGAACAGGTACGCGTACTGCCCGGAGGCTTCGCCTATGTCTCCGGCGCCGTCAACGCACCCGGAGCCTTTCCTCTCGACGACAGCGACCCGCTCACCATCCGCAAGCTCATGGCCAAAGCCAAAGGACTGACCCGGGTGGCTAGGACCGGCGACGCGCAGTTGGTCCACAACGTCGGCTCTGCCCATCCGGTGCTGGTCGCCATCAATCTGCCCGCCATTCTCGACGGCAAAGCCCCCGACCTGCGCCTGACCGCCAACGACCTTCTCTACGTTCCCGACAGCGGCATCAAGAAGGCGGGCTACACCCTGGCCACCTATACTCTTTCGTCGCTCTCCCTGGCCCTCGGCAGCCTGCTCGTTCGCTAGCCAGGCACTCACCAGTGTGCGGCGGCGCTCGAGGCCTGCCAGCGCAGACGGGCATAGGCGCGCGCCCAGGCCTGCGGCGTGGGGTGGTAGCGCGGGCTCACCGAAACCCGATTGAGATGGAAGGGTGAATCAGTCGCCGCCACCAGTCCGCCGTGGCAGGAGCAGCAGCAACGGTAGCCGGCCCGCTGCACCGCCGTCCGGCCCTCCAGTCCGCAGTCGGTAATGCCGCCGAACGGATAGGCGAAATCGTAAACCGCTTCGCCCAGTTCGGCCTCCAGGCGCTGCCGCGAAGCACTCAGCTCCGCCTCCAGCACGGCCGGAGCCGTGGCGCTCATCCGCACATGGTGCACCGTGTGCGAACCAATGCGGAACCCCGCCGCATGCAGCCCCCGCACCTGATTCCAACTCATCATGCGCGGGGTCTCCGACAGTCCCGCATCCCAGGGGAAGCACTGCGTCGTGCCGATCGCCCCGGTGGTGACAAAGAAGGTGGCGGGAATGCCGTAGCGATCGAGTATGCCGGCCGCCACCTCGGCGTTGTCGGCATAACCGTCATCAAAGGTCACCGTCAGGCAGGGGTGATCGCTGACATCGCCTTGCGCCAGCCGCGCCAGCAGGCAGTCGAGCGTGAGCAACTCGTAGTGATCGCGCCAGTAGCGGCACAGCGCGTCAAAAGCTGTCGGGGGATAGGACAGTTCATCGCCCCAGTCCGCAATGCGATGGAACGCCACGATCGCATAAGGCCAGGGCGACGGACACAGCGCCCCCAGCGCGCGGTACACCGGCTCCGGCAAACGACGAACCAGCGAGGGGGTCACGGCCGCCCCCCCTGTCGCCGCCATTGCCGCACTCTCGCATAGGCATGGCCGGCCAGGCCTCGCGCCCCCCGCAGTGTCACGCTGTGACCGGCCTCGCTGGTCCAGCGCCGCTTGTAGCTCTCCTCGCCCCGCAGAAAGTCAAAGCGCTGCAGCCCGCGGGCAATGCAGTCCTCGATCACCGAGCTCAACAGCACCGTGCCCGGGCTGAGATGGGAGAGCGCCGGGTCCAGTCCGCTCTGGAAATAAAGGAAGCGCCGCGCCCCCGGCGCGCCCCCCTCCAGGCCATAGAGCGCCGCCAGCACCATGCCCGGCGTCCGCCACAAATACACCCGCGCCGCGCCCCGTGCCGCCAGTTGCGGCCCCACGCGCAGATGGAAAGTCTGCAATCGCGGCGAAAGAAAAATCCCCGCCGACTGCTGCTGGGCACGGCGCAAATTGTGCAGCCGGAACAAGTGCGGCAGCGCCGCCGCCACCGCCGGCGGTGTGGCCGCGCACTCCAGCCAGGCGTTGGGCAGTGCCCGCGCCCACCGCCGCCGGCGCCGCCGCACCTCCTGCCGGAAATTGGCGCTGTGCTGGCTCAAGAGCCGTTCGAAGCCCTCGGCGGCGTTGGCCTCACGCGGCAGCCGCAAGGTGGGCAGCGACTCCCCCGGCTCCCGCGCCAGGCGCCAGCCGGAGTCGGCGAACTCTGCCGCCCGCGCCAGCTCTCCCTCGGCGTGCGCCGACTCCAAACGCAACAGACTCCAGCGCTGCTGCCCCAGCGCCAGCCGCAGCAGCCGCACCGCCAGTCCCGGCGGCGCGTGCGGATGGAGCAGGCAGTCCATCTCATCTCCCCCGCTGCCCTGCCCCAAAAACTCCATCTGCCGCAGCCCCCGCCGCCGCCGCCGTTGCAGCGCCAACAGGCCCGCCAAACCGCCGTCGGCGAACGGTTGCGCCACCACCAGCGCCTGCCGGCCCTCCTCCAGGTTCGCCGTCCACCCGCTTTGCCACTCCCAGCTCAGGAAAGGGTTCGCTTCCCCGCCGGCCCGGTACAACTGCTTCCAGTCCCGCTCCCACGCCGCCAGCGAGCCCCCATGGCGGCCCGTGCTCAACACCCACGCCGGGGCCAGACGCTCACTTCCCAGCGGCAGTTGCGGCTGCGGTTGCGCGCTCATGCCGCCATCTCCGGCGCCGCCGTGGCCGGCTGCGGACGACGCAGCTTGCCCGCCGCCGCCCGCACCACCTGCGGATGCCGCAGCCACAGCATCCCCAGGTACACCATCGCCCCCAGCGGCACCAGCGCCGCCAGCTCCAGCCGCGGCGCCCAGTGGTCCGCCCACGGCAACGCCATGATCAATACCGTCGCCATCACCGCCGTCGCCTCCAGCGCCGGCGCCACCGCCCGCAACAGCGCCCAGGCGCCGATCTGCAGGTACTTGCCGATCAGATACACATGCAACAGCGACATCACCACCCGCGTCACCACCTGGCCCCACGCCACCCCCACAATGCCGCCCCAGTGCGCCCCCAGGATCAGACAGGGCGGCAGCATCACCCACCAGCAGAGCGTCGTGCGGGTCAGCACGTCCGGACGTCCAATGGCTTTATAACCATCACCAAAGTGATGGATCAGGCAGCGCACCCCGCAGTAGATGGCCAGCACCCGCAACACCGGAATGGACGGCCCCCAGTGCGGCCCGTACACCCCCAGCACCACGCCGCGCGCCAGCACCGCCAGACCCGCCGCCACCGGCAGGGTCAGCAGCGCCGTGTAGCGCATGGTGTCGAGCAGTGTGGCCCGCAACTGCGGCCGGTCATTCTGCAGTCGGCTGAAGGCCGGGAACACCACCCGCGTGATCACATTCAACACGCTCACCAGGGCAATCTCCGGGATGCGGAAGGCGAGGGTGTAAAAGCCCAGCCAGGCGTCGCTCAGCATGCGGCCGATGGTCAGCGTGTCGAAGTTCGACAGCAGCACGCTCGAGCCGTCCAGCAGGTAAATGTGTTTGGCGTAATGGACCATGCGCCGCAGCACCACGCGGTCCACCCGCCGCTCCGGCCGCCAGCCGCTCAAGCGCCACAGCAGCACAGTCACCACGATGCTGCCCAGCACCTGCCCCCAGATCAAGCTCCAGGCGCCGAAGCCCAGCAGCGCCAGCACCACCGACGTGCCGCCCTTGGCCGCCGCCTGCCCCAGGTCGGGCACCAGTTTGGTGCGGAAGTCGAGACGCCGGCGCAACACGAAGTCGTGCGTGTTCCCCAACGCAATGAGCACCAGCACCACCGCCAGGCTGCGGATCATGGCCGCCAGTCCGGGCTCGTGAAAAAACTCGCCCAGCACCGGCGCCAGAAACCACGCCCCGACCATCTCCGCACCGGAGGTGGCGAGGGTGACCCAGAAGCAGATATTGGCCGCCGCGCGCCATTCCTTCTCTTCGTAAATCAGGGCGCTGGTCAGCCCCAGCGTGCCCAGAATTTCCAGCACCGTAATGCTGGTGGTGGCCAAAGCGACCTCGCCAAAGGCCTGCGGCGCCAGGATGCGCGCCAGAATCACCACCGAGGCGAACACCAGCAGCTTGCCGCCCACAAACGAACTCGCCGCCCAAAACAATCCGCTCAGGATGCGGCCCGTCGAGGTGCTCGGAATCTCGTCTGCCATCGCTTCCGCCGGACGCGCGCGCGCCACCCGCCGCCACAGCACCTGACCGCCACCCCGCCGGTACTGCCACCAACCCGCCGCCGCCGCCGCCAGCGCCAGACAAAAGAACCACGGCGCCTCCAGACGCCCCAGGCGCATCCCGGCGGCGTGCGCCAATCCCACCCCCAGCACCGCGGCTCCAGCCACCGCCTCCGCCAGCGCCAGCAGCCGCACTCCGCTCCCCACCACGCCCCCCGGCGCCGCCAGCAGCGCCAGCCCGCACCCCAGCGCGGCCAGAAGAAACAGCGCCGACAACGGCCGCAGAATCTGGTGGAACCATATCTTGATGCCCGCCGTCAGCGGCCAGCGTCCCCATTGCCGCGCCCCCGCCAGCGCCCGCCAGTGCCCCGCCGCCATGCGCCGCCGCCGCTCCCACTCCGCCCGCATGTCCGCCGCGCCCTGCTCGAACGAGCGTGCCGCCGGTGCCGCCACCACCCGCAACCCCTGCGCCCATACCCCCAGCGCCAGGCAGAGATCATCGTTGACCAGCACCCCCTCCGGCAGGCGACGGAAACACTCCCGGCGCACCGCCAGCGCTTCCCCGTAGGCGGCCACCGTGCCCCCCGCCGCCGATTCCCACAACGTCAGGCGCGACTCATACCGCCAGTACAGGCTCTCGCCCCCGCCCACCCCCACCGTCGCGTCCACCGCCTTCAGGCCGGTGACCGCCCCCACCGTGGCGTCGGCAAAGGGCGCCGCCAAATGCCGCAGCGCCCCCGGCGCAAAACTGTTGTTGGCGTCGGTGAAGATCAACACCTCGCCCGTCGCCGCCGCCGCCGCGCGGTTCAACGCCGCCGCCTTGCCGGCCCGCGCCCGCAGGCTCAACCGTCGCACCGGCGCCCCGCCCGCCGCCGCCAGGCGCTCCACCACCGCCACCGTGCCGTCGGTCGAACCATCCTCGGCGACCAAAATTTCAAACCGCCCGGCGGGATAATCCTGTTCCCGCAGGTTCGCAATCCGCTCGCCGATCTGCTCCGCTTCGTTGTGCGCCGCCACAATGATGGATAGGAACGGCCAGGCGGCATCGGGCCCGTCATCATTCCTACCCCGCCCGACACGCCGCCGCCACCGCGCCCACACCGCCAGCACCGCCGGGTACCCCAACCACACCAGCCCCAGCGCCAGCCACGCCGCGGCCCATACCGCCAGGTCGCCGCGCCACGCCCACGCCGCCCAGGCGGATCCGCTCATGCCGCCACCTCGCCCGTCCGCTGACCGGAACGCGTCCACAGCGTGATCAGTTTCCCGACGCTGCGGCTGAGGTCAAACTCTTGATGCACCCGGCTGCAGCCCGCCAGCCCCATGGCCCGCCGCCGCCTGCGATCGCGCATCTCCGCCAGCGCCGCCGCCAGCGCCGCCGCATCCCCTGCCGGCACCAGCACCCCGCTGCGCCCGTCTTCGACCAACTCCGGGATGCCTGAGATCCGGCTGGCCACCACCGGCAGCCCCGCCGCCATCGCCTCCATCAACACCACCGGAATCCCCTCCATCTTGCCGTTGTCCATCACCACGCTCGGTAACGCCAGCACGTCCGCCCACCCCAATGCCGCCAGCACCCCGGCCTCGGTCGCCGCCCCCGCCCACTGCACACTCCCCTCCAGCCCCAACCGCCGCGTCTGGCGCTGCAACCGCCCGGCCAACTCCCCGCCCCCCACGATGCGGCACTCGAACCCGATGCCCGTGTCCCGCAACCGCGCGCAGGCCTCCACCAGTACCCGGTGCCCCTTGTACGGCTGCAGCGAACCCACCGCCAGAATGCGCAACGGCGCCGCCGCCAAAGCGGTGCCCGGCGCGCTCGCCCAACGCTCGGCGGCCAGCGCCGCATACGGCGCCCATTCAATGCCGCAGTGCACCACCTCCACCCGCGGACGGGGCTCGGGCACCAGCCCCTCCACCCGCCGCCGGTTGTACTCGCTGATCGCAACCACCGCGCGCGCGCTTCGCACTTTGGCCTCGAGCATGGCGCGATGGCAGTAAATGTCGTGGGCATGCACCGTGAAGGTGTAGGGAACGCCGCTCAGCCGCCGCACGATGTAGGCCACCAGCGCCGGATGGGTGGCATAGTGGGCATGCACCTGCGTCACCCCGTCGCGCCGCATCCGGGCGGCTATGTTCACCGCCTTGCCCCAGTACCCCAGCGCCCCCGCCCACAGCTTGGCATCCCCACGATTGCCCCACAGCACCACGCCCAGCGTGCGCAGATACCGCCACGGCCTCCGCGCCAGCCAGTAGGCGTGGCCCTTGAGCCCCAGCCACGGCGCCGCGTACACCGGCGCGCGCAGCGCCGCCACCCGCGGGTGACGGCGCCCCCGCACCCGCCGCAACGCGTAGATCCGCACCCCCACCCCCTGGCGTTCCAACTCCCACATCTCGCGCAGGATGAAGGTCTCACTCAGCAGCGGGTAACGCGACAAGACATATCCCAAAGTCATGGAAGGAAGTGGCGCTGCCATCGTGGCCCTAGCTCTCAGATGCCACCTCGAACGGCGCAGCACCCTCCTTGGCCGCCGTGCATTGGTAGCAATCATCCGCATTGGGTAACAAGCTGGGCGCGGCCGCCTCCAGTACCCGCCGCGCGATTACCGGCCAGGCATGGCGCTCCACCGCCAACTGCGCCGATCGCTCCCCCCATCGCCGCCGCTGGTCCCCATCCACCACCATGGTCTCCAGCGCCCGCCCCAATTCCTCCGCATCGCCCAGCGCCACCACCAGCCCGTTGCCGTCCACCAACTCCGGCAGCCCGCCCACCCGTGTCACCAGCAGCGGTTTGCCCAGCGTCAACGCCAGGTGCGCCACCCCGCTTTGCGCCGCCGCTCGGTAGGGAAGCACCACGAAATCGGCGCGGCGAAAGTACCAGGCGAGCTCCGCGGTGGGCACATACCGGCCTTCCCAGTGCACCCATCCGCCCAGACCCAGACGCGCCGTCTGCGCCTGCCAGGCCCCCCAACTGGCCCCCGCCGTCGGCTGGCCGGCGATCAGCATCTGCGGCCGCCGTTCCGGCGCGGTGCGCCCCAAAGCCTCGAGCAGCTCCTCGACTCCCTTATAAGGACTGAGCGCGCCCAGTAGCAGCCCCAACGGCACTGAGGGCGACAACCCCAGACGTTCGTCCAGCTTCGGGTCCTCGCCCGCCAGATCCACCAGCCATTGCTGGTTGCCGTGGGCTATGGCCACCGCCCGCCGTCCCGTCATCTGTTCAAACTCCAACGCCAGCCGCTCGCCGTGCACAAAGACGGTGTCGAACTGGCGCGCCATGGGCACACGCCACTCCGCCCGGCGCTCGACCGCTTCCCCCGGCTGACGCCCGAACGGCCGCAGGTTGTGCCAGACATCCGCCAGGTGCCCCGAAGGCGACTGCCGCCGCAGACGGCGGCGCAGCCACCGCACCCCCCAGGCATCGCCACCGTGTTCGAGATCCCCCAGCAAAACCAGTTGCGGACGCAGTCGCGCCACCGTGGCCGCCACCTGCACCCAGGCCCAGCCGTAAACCACCCCGCGCCAGGCGCGCAGCAGCCGGCGCGGCACCCCGCGCGGACGATGGTGGGGGTTCCAGGTAGCGAGTCGCGGCAGGCAGCGCACTCCCTCCGGCCGCACCCCCGGCTCCAACGCCCGCCCGCACAACACCACCACCTCTACCCCCCGCGCCGCTTCCCCCGCCAGCCCCCGCGCCAGTTGGGCGGCATAGTGCAGCAGCCCGCCGCGCCCCAAAAACTCGACCAGCAGCAGGCAGCGCCCGGTCGGCGGCCGCTCACTCCGCCAGAACTTCCTCATAGAGTTGCTCCAAACGCCGGCGCCACCGCGCCTGGCTCCACGCCTCCTCCGCACGCCGCCGCGCCGCCTCCCCCGCCCGCGCCGCCCGCTCACGCTGCGGCCCGCACCACGCCATCGCCGCCCGCGCCAGATCCCCCGCGTCCCCGGGTCGCACATAACACCCGCACTCGCCCATCACCTCCACGCTGGCCGCCAAACGGCTGGCGATGATCGGCAACCCGGCCGCCATGGCCTCCATCACCGCCGTCGGCTGCGCCTCCCCCAGCGAGGGAAAAAGAAAAAGATCGCTGGCCTCGAGCCACGCCCCCACATCCGGGCGCGCCCCGGGCAGCGTCATCCGCCCGCTCTCCACCATCCGCGCCGCCGCGGCACGCAGCGCCGGCCACTCCTCGCCCCCGCCCACCCACACGAAGTGCGCCTCGGGACATGCCTGCGCCACCTGCTCGGCGGCCCGCAACCACGTCCGCCAACCTTTGGCCGCCCGCACCACCGCCACCGTCAACAGCACCGTCGCCGCCGGATCCAGTCCCAGCCGCCGCCGCTGCTCCCGGCGCCCCACGCCCGCCGCCGGCAATGCCACGCCGTTGCCCAGCACCACGGCCCGCTCCCGCGCCGCCGCCCGGCCCCACGCCGCCCGCTGCGCTTCGGTGACGTAGATCACCCGCGCCGCCCGCCGCCGCTCGGCCCGCTCCCAGCGCGCCACCCACCGCCCCCGCCCGCGCTCCAGCGCGGGTTCGACATGCACCGTGGTCACCAGCGGCACCCGCAGACGGTGCGCCAGCCGGCCGCCCATGCAGGTGGCATACCGCAGGTGGGCGTGCAGCAACCGCGGTTGCAGTTGCCGCAGCCAGCGCTCCAGCCGCCACCACCCGGCCACATCGCGCAGCCCCTGCATCCCGGCGCCATGCACCCGCCCCGCCACTCCGTCCCAGGCCGCCCCCCACGCCGCCCGCCCCGAGGCGCCGCGCGGCCGCCGCAGACCGACCAGCCACACCGGCCACCGCGTCGGCGAGGAGGCAAACTGCACCGCCAGCCGTTCCGCGCCCCCCGCCTCCAGCCCGTCCAGCAGCCACACCACCGGCCGCGCCGCCGCCGGCACGGCTAGGCGCTGATCGCCGCCCGCTGGGCCACCGGCTGCGCCAGATAGCGCTCGTTGCGCTCCAGCAGCGCCTCGGTCACCTCCAGCGGCCGCCGCAGTTTGCGCGCATAGGCGGCAATCGCATACACGTCCTTGGGAATGCATTTCGAGTTGAAACCCCGGGCCTCGGGATAGATGAAGGTCCAGTAGGGCGACATGCGCGGATCGTCCTGGTAGACGCCCTCCCGCACCTCGTAGAAGTCCACCCCGGCCGCTTCGCACAGGTCGTACAGCTCCTGCGCCTCGGCCACGCGGTGGGCAATGGCGCGGTTCTCGCCCAGCTTGATCAGCTCGGCGGTCAGCGCGTCGGTCTGGCGGATGCGCAGGCTGGCGTTGTACACCTGCTGGTAAATTTCAATCACCCGCCGCCGATCCTGCCGCTCGCCGCCCAGGATGAGGAAGCCGCGCTCGCCCATGTGCAGCAGCGGATGGGCCACGGTTTCACCCAGGTACTCGGGTTGAAAGACGATGCGCTTGCCGGTGCGCCGCCGCAGCGCGTCGGTGCAGCCCGGGTTCACCGTCGAGCGCAGCACGATGATCTCGGTCGTCAGCCACCCGACCACCTGCTCGACGATGGAAGTATCCAGCTCGCCCCGCGCCGGGTTGGGCGTCGGCACGCATACAAAGCCGATCTCACAGGCGTTGACCTGTTCGCGCGAGCCCAGCCGCAACGGCTCGTCGTAGATCACCGCCTCGGAAAACTCCTCCGCCATGGCCCGCCCCACCCAGCCATACCCGACAATCGCCACCTTCGGTTTCATGATTCGTTCTCTCCGCCTCCGGAGTAGCTGGATGCGGAGGTGAGTGTCTGCTGTTGCATGCCGCGGGCGCGCAGCGCCAGTCCCGCTCCCAATGCCCCGAGCGCCAGCAGCACGAAGAAGTGACGGAAGTAGGCGTCGTGCAGAAAGGTGCTCAACAGCAGATAGATCACCAGACTCAATTGACACGCCACCAGCCAGGCGGCGAAGTTCCACGCCCCCGCCCGCCGCGCCCGCCGCCGCGCCCGCTCCAGCAGCGCCAGCGCCGCCGCCAGCAGCCAGACAAACACCACCACGCCGGCGACGCCCGTCTCGGCGGCAATCTGCACGTACAAACTGTGCGGATCGCGCACCGTGTCCTCGCCCGTCAGACCGGCGCGCGCCGAATAGCGCAGGTAGTTGACCTCGTAGTTGCCCGGCCCGACGCCGAGCAGCGGGTGGTCGAGGAACATCAGCACGCCGGTATACATCTCATGCCGGCGGCTGCGGAAGCTGCTGTCGGTCATCTGCTGGCCGGGCGCGGCGAGGGAGTTCTCGACCAGCGTCGCCATCCGCCCCCACAGCGAGCGCGGAGCGATGGCGGTGGCCAGCAGCACCGCCCCCACCGCCGCCCCCACCACCCACTGCCGCCGCGGATGCCACACCACCAGCACCGCGACCAATAGCCCCACCCCCAGCGCCGCCGCCCGCGAATAGGTGAACAGCGTCGCCCCCAACCCAAGGCCCCGGCCCCCCAGCCCCAGCCACCGCCGGAACCACCCGGCCCACACCTCGAGCGCCTCGACCGCCGCCAACGGCAGCGCCGCCACCATCACCATGGCCAAAAAGTTGGGATCGCCCAGCGTCCCCCCCAGCCGCCAACCAAACTGGCCGCGCACCAGCTCGGAGTACTCCATCTGGCCAAAGCCCCAGAAGGTGTTGTGGGTGCCCGTCAACCCCTGCACCAGCACCGGCAGCGCCAGCAGCCCCACGGCGATCAGCAGCGCGTTGATCGCCCACCGCCACTGCCGCGGGGTGGTGAGCAGGTTGACGATGAGGTAAAACACCACCACCGCCTTGGCATACTCCCCCAGCCGCCCCAACGCCACCATGCGGTCGGCGGCCACCGCCGTCGCCGCCAACTGCACCAGGCCCCAGGCCAGCATCGGCCGCCACAGCGGCCAGCGCAGCGGCGCCGCCCGCTCCCGCAACAAACGGTCGAGACACCACGCCCCGACCACCCCGCCGAGCGCCAGCCGCAGCACCCACCCGAAGCCCCACGTCTCCGTCACCACGTCGCTGACATTCCAGTACACCAGCAGCACCAGCGCGCACGCCCCCCACGCCGGGCGATACAGCACCACGCCCGCCGCCGCCGCCAGCACCGGCAGCGTGATCATCAGCCCCATCCAGTGCTCCGGGAAACGGGCCACCAGCGCCAAGAGCGCCAGCCCCAGCCCCATGCCCGCCGCCCACCACCCCACCGCTCCCCACGCGCCCCCCCGCCCGCCGGCCGTCTCCCCGCCCGCCGCCACACCGCCCCAGGTCCGGGAGGCCACTACTTCGCCCCCCGCTGCTGCAGCACGGCCCGCACCGTGGCGGCGAGAATGGCCAGATCGAGGCCCAGGCGCCAGTTGCGCACATAGGCCAGATCGAGCCGCAGGCGCTGGTCAAAATCGCACTCCGCGCGCGCCACAATCTGCCACAACCCGGTCAGCCCGGGCGGGGTGGCCAGCCGCTCGGTGTGCCACAACTCGTAGCGCTCGAGCCCGAAGCTGGTCGGCCGCGGCCCCACCCAACTCATCTCGCCGCGCACGATGTTCCAGATCTGCGGCAGCTCGTCGAGGCTGGTGCGCCGCAACCAGCGCCCCACCCGCGTGACCCGCGGATCGTTCGAGATCTTGAAATCCGGCCACGGCAGCTCGTTCAAATGCTGCAGGTCGCGTTCGAGCGCCTCGGCGTTGATCACCATGGTGCGCAGCTTCCACATGCGGAAGGTGCGGCCGTTGCGCCCCACCCGCGGCTGGGCAAAGAGCGCCTTCCCCGGCGTGTCCCAGCGCACCGCCAGCGCCAACCCGGCGACGATCACCGCCGCCGGCACCCCCGCCAGCGCGCACAGCCCCAGGTCGAGGGCGCGCTTCACCCACCGCTCCCGCCGCCGCAGTTGGCACCGCCAGCCGCGGCGCAGCCCCCACTGCCGCAGCCGCCGCGGATGGCACCAGTCGGGCGCGGCGGGCACCGCCCCCGGCGCGGCTTGCGGGGCCGGCGCGGGCGTGGCGGCGGCCGCCGGGGTGAGCTTCAGTGTGGCCATCCGACCTCCTCCAAAAGCGCCGCCAGCGTGATGCCCTGCGCCGGGAACCCGGCCACACGGCACTCGCACGCCCCGCCGGCGCGACCCACCACCGCCTCCACACGCGCGGCGACGGCGGCCGCCGCCGTCGAGGGCGCCGTCACCCCCTCGAGCAGCGCCAGCCACTCCGCCCCCGGCTCCCGCCACAGCAGATCGCCCAGCCGCAACTCACCCGCCAGCGCCGCCCCGGCGCGCGCCGTCGCCGCCCCCCCGCGCGCCGCGCAGCGCACCAAAAGCAGCGGCTGGCGCCCGCGCCGCGCCCGGGTGAACATGCGCAGCAGCGCGGCATCGGCGGCGGAGCGGCCGTTCAGAAACCCTGCCGCGCGGTCGTTCAGCAGGCCCGCCGCGCGGCCCTCGCGCTTCCCCGCCCCCTTGCCTGCCTGTTCGGTTCCGAGCATCGGGCTTCTCCTCCCTCCCGCTTCAGGCGGCGGCCGAGTGCGAGCGGCGGTAGGGACGGAACGAGGGGGCGCGCGGATCGGCGCGGTTGAACAGCGTGCCGAGCAGCGGCGCATGCGCCCGCGCCAGTTCCTCGGCCGCCTGCTGCGCCTCGCCCTGCCGTGTCCGCCCCCAGCGCAGCACCACCACCACCGCCTCGACCAGCGACGACAGCAGCACGGCGGTGCCGCTCGCCGAGGTCGGCGGCGAGTCGAGCAGCACATAGTCGTAGTGCTCGCGCCAGGATTCGAGCAGCGCCGCCATGGCGCGCATCGGCAGCACCCCGCCGCCCGCCTCGACCGGCACCAGATCGAGGTGCGGACCGAGGCTGATGGGCGTCAGCTTGCGCCCCGCCAGCGCCGCCTGCAGTCCGGCCGTGTGGCCGCCTTCGGCCAGACCGAAGAAGCGGGCGCAGCCGGGCGCCTCCAGGTCGCAGTCCACCACCAGCGTCCGCCACCCGGCGGCGGCCAGCGCCTGGCCCAGCCGGCACACACTCGACGTCTTCCCCTCGCCCGGGTTGGGGCTGGTAATCAGCACCGCGCGCGGCGGCGTGCCGCCGCGCGCCACCAGGTTGGCGGCCACCTTGGCGTACCCCGACTCCTCCCCCGTCTCTCCCGCCGCGGCCGGCAGCAGCGCCTGCCCACGCCGCCCCGGCGCCGGCAGTTCGGCGATCATGCCGAGCGGCGCCAGCGCCGGCCCCAGCACCCGCTGCACCTCGGCGCCGCCGGTCAGCGTCTCGCTCACCCGCTCCCGTCCCAGCGCCGCCCCCACCCCCACCACCAGCCCCAGCACCAGCCCCAGGCCGAGATCGAGGCCGAGGCGCGGATACAAAGGCTCGTCGGGCGTCACCGCCCGGTCCAGCACCTGAATGTTGCTGGGCGGCAGGCTGGCCTCCAACTCGACTTCGTTCAGCTTCTCGCGCAAGGTGGCCACCAGGGTGCGTTGCGCGGCGGCCCGCGCCTCGAGCACCCCAAAGCCCATCTCGAGGCCGCTCGTGGCCGCCGCCTGATGGTTCAAATCGGTGACCAGGGTGGTCAACTGCTGCTCGCGTGCGCGGCTCGACGCCAGCCGCTGCTCCAGCCCGGCCTCCACCTGGGTCTTCAAACCGGCCAGCCGCTGTTGCGCCGTGGCCAACTGCTGGCGCGCCTCGACCACCAGCGGGAAATCGGGCTGATAGGTGGTCTCGAGCGTGGCCAACTGTTCCTCCGCCGCGCCCACCCGCGCCGTGGCGCTCTCAATCGAGGGATCGCGCAGCTCGGCCGGCAGCGCCGCCACCACCCCGCCGTGATAGCTGGCCAGCACCGCCTCGTCGCCGATGCGCTCCGCCTCGGCCGCCGCCAGGGCGTGGTTGGCATCCCCCAACCGCGCCAGCAACGGGTTCTGCTCGCCCGTTCCGGTGGGCTCGAGCAGCGGCACATAGGCGTGGCGCTGCTGGAACGCGCTCACCGCCTGGTCGTCGGCCGCCAGTTGCTCCGCCGCCGCCGCCACCTGCTGCTTCATCCAGTGCGCCGCCTCCTCGCCCTGGGCGCCGCGCTCGGCCAGCGTCTCGTCGAGAAACGCCTGGGCGGTGGCGTTCACCACCTCGGCCGCCACCGCCGGGTCCGACGAGCGGAAGCTCACGTGCACGGTGCTGCTCAGCTTGTCGGGCGTGGTGGTCAGTTGGGCGTGAAAAATATCCGCCGCCTGCTCGGCCGCCGCCTCCGCGCTCAGCGTCCGCCCCTTCTTCGCCAGCTGGCGCCGCGTCCGCGCCAGCGCGCGGGCGATCTCCGGATCCCGTTCCTCAAGGTGCAGCCGCGCCATCACCGGCCGCGCCACCGCGCGGCTGTCGAGGATGGTCAGCTCGGTCTGCATCTCGCGGTCGGGGTCGACCGGGGTGGGATAATCCTGCGGCGTCAGTTGGGCGGCGTGCAGGCTGGGGTGGCGCACGATCAGCGACCCGGTGGCCTGATACTGGGGGCGCAGCCACCAGCTCGCCGATCCGCCCACCGCCACAAACCCCGCCACCAGCGCCGCCACCAGCCAGCGATGGCGATACAGGGCGTTGTGCAGATGATGGCGGCGCGGCCCCGCCCCCGGCGGCGGTTCCAGTTCGTACAGCGGCGGCAGAGCGGGCGGCGTGGCGCCCGGAGTGAGCGGGATAAAGGCCATGGGAACTCCTCTCGATTTCCAAACAAAGGCGGCGCCGCGCGGCGGCCGCTCAGGGAATGTGGTTGGCCACCGTCTGCTGCACCCGCCAGCGTCCGGTGCCGGTGAAAAAGTCCAGCAGTTCGAGCCCCGCCATGCGCATCACCGAGCCCGGCACCAGCACAATGTCGTCGGCGGCCAGCGCCACATCGGCGCGCCGGTTCTCCTGGATGGCGCCCACGTTGGCGATCAGCGTCTGGCGCGTGCCGTCGGGCCGCAGCCGCAGCACCCGCACCCCGCCGGGGTTGGCCTGCGGCAGCAACCCGCCGCTCGAGCTGATCAACTGCCCCAGGGTCAGCCCCGGGGTGAGGGTGATCGAGCCGGGGCGCATCACGTCGCCCGAGATGTACACCTGGCGCGCCGGCTGCACATCGATCACATCCCCCGGCTGCAGACGCTTGTTCAACCCCGGCTCCTGGGCGATGCGGTCAATGTTGATCGTCTCCAACACGCTGTTGGCGGTAAACACCATCTGCCCGTGGGCGTCCTGGCGCGCGCTCACCGGCGGCTGATGGAACAACAGCACCTCGCTCGAGGCCCGCGTCGGGTCGAGCCCCCCGGCCATGCCCAGCGCCTCGAGCAGCGTCAGTTGGCCGCTGAAGGCGTACACCCCCGGCCGCGGCACCGCCCCGTCAATGCTCACCTTGCGGCTGTTGTTCTCCACCAGCCGCACGCTCACCAGCGGATGCCGCAGCAGCGATCCATAGGCGGCGGTCAGTTGCGCCTGAATGGCCAGCGGCGTCTGTCCCGCCACCCCCTCGGCGGGCAGGAAGGGCGGCGCAATCTCCCCGTTCGGTCCCACCCGCAGGCTGCTCGACAGCTGCGGCTGCCCGAACACCTCCACCTGCAGCAAATCTCCCGGACCCACCGGATCCGCCGCCCCCCCGCTGCCCCATATGGTCAGCGGCGCGGCGGCCGGCACCGCGGCTTCAACCGGCGCCGCCAGCGCGCGTTCCGCCAGCGTCTGCGCTCCCGCCACGCCCCCCAGGCCGAGCACCAGCGCCACCGTCATCCCCGCCCCCAGCACCGTTTGCCGCAAGTTGGTTTCCTCCCCCGCGGGCCGGCTCCTGCCGGCCACGATTCTGAGTCTACGAATCGCCGCCGGCAGAGAACAATTAGGCAATGGTTGCAAAGCCCGCCCTGCGGCGGGTGGTGAGCAGAATCCAACCTTGGTTGGAGAGGCGCCGGGCAGAGCCGCGCCCCCGAGCCGCATCTCAGCCGCCATGCCCCTCGCCGCGCGTTCGTTGCGCTCCCTCTCCGCCCCCGCCCCGCCCCCGCCCCTGCGCATCGCCTGCTGCCTCCCTTCCCTGCTGTGGAACCATCTGCTGGCCACCGCCCTGGCGGCCACGCCCGGCTTCGAGGTCGGCATCCATGCCCAGCCCGGCCCGCCGCCCGCCGCGCCCCTGCGCCCCACGGTGGCGCTCGTGGCGCCCCCCGACAGCCGCGCCGGATGGGAGCGCATCTCCCTCTGGGCGCGCCGCGATGACCACCTGCGCCTGCTCATGCTGGGCGAGAACCGCCCCTCCACCGCCGCCCGCGCCCTGCGCGCCGGCGCCCGCGGCTTTCTCGACTGGCAAAGCCCGCTGCCGCTGCTGGTCAAGGCCATCGGCGCCGTCGCCCGCGGCGAGGTGTGGGCCGAGCGCAAGCTGGCCTGGACGCTGACCGGCGGGGCCGAAGCCGCCGAGAATCGCCTCACCCCGCGCGAACAGCGCGTGCTCGAGGCGCTGGCCGAGGGGAAGCGCAACAAGGAGATCGCCGACCTGCTCTCCATCACCGAAACCACGGTGAAGTCCCACCTCAACCGCGCCTACCACAAACTGCGCGTCGAGGATCGTCTGCAGGCCGCTCTCTACGTCGCCCGCCACGGCATCTGAGCCTCTACTGCGGCCACCAGATCTGACGGTAGTCGTCGCTGTCGGCGTCGTTATAGCGGTAGTACACCGGCGCCCCGCCATCAACCAGGGACGACGCCAACTGCAGCGTGCACTGCCGGCGCG
>Ga0134125_10001478_pt1 | contig 28878 bp, 26 predicted proteins | sample KB31751_FD_96464 | JGI IMG/M metagenome (GOLD analysis project Ga0134125, IMG submission 96464) | Terrestrial soil microbial communities with excess Nitrogen fertilizer from Kellogg Biological Station, Michigan, USA - KB3-175-1 | ecosystem: Environmental > Terrestrial > Soil > Unclassified ... | reverse complement strand
TATCGCGATAATCTGACGGCCGCATTTCACATGCTGGTCGAAACGCTGTTCTGGTTTCATCCCCTGGTGTGGTGGATCGGCGCGCGGCTCGTGGAAGAACGCGAGCGCGATTGCGATGAAGCCGCGCTCCGCCACGGCAGCCAGCCAGGAGATTACGCGCGCGGCATCGTGAGCGTATGTCAGTCTTACGTCGAGTCTCCCCTGCCGTGTCTGTCCGGCATCAGCGGCGCGGATCTGAAAAAGCGCATCCGCGAAATCATGTCGTGGCGCGGATCACTCCCGATCTCGCCAGGCGGTAAAGCCATCCTCGCCGCCGCGGCCATCGCTGCGATCTCCCTTCCATTCGCAATCGGAATTCTGCGCGCGCAAAGCCTCCCACCGGCGCCGCAGTACACCTACGACGTTGTTTCGATTCATAAATCCGATCCGAACGCAACGTTAATGCGCATGGGGCCGGGTCCCCAGGGCGGACTGCGCATTCAGAATACGACCGTCATGCAATTGCTGACCTTTGCGTATAAGGTCCGTGACTACCAGATCACCGGCGGCCCGGGATGGCTGAAGACCGATCATTTCGACATTGTGTTGACCCCAGCCACTGCCGAGATCAATCCAGAGCCGGGCGTGTCACCTCAGGCGCTGCGGGACCATGACAATCGCAACGGTCAGCGCATACAAGCCGTGCTCCGGAACCGTTTCAGTCTGGTGTTGCGCTCCGAGTATCACGAACTCCCGATCTACGCGCTCACCCAGGCAAAAGGCGGCAGCAAGATGACGCTACACGTGGAAGGCTCGGGGGGACCATCCTTACAGATGCGGGTCCGGGGCCAGGTTGAGGCACTTGGCGTGGATATGCAAATGCTGACATCGCCGCTGCTGTCGCAGCAGCTCGGCCGCCCGGTGAAGGACGAGACAGGACTCACAGGCCAGTACGATTTCAAGCTGACCTGGACGCCGGACGTTCAGGCGACCCAGAATGATGTCCCTGCCGGCCCTTCGCTGTTCACTGCTCTCACTGACCAACTGGGACTGAAGCTGGAATCGAAGAAGGGACCGGTCCGGGTCTATGTGATCGAGAAGATTGAACACCCGACCGAAAACTGAATCAATTTTCCGAAGGACGTTCGACCGAATCCACCACAATCACATCAATTGGCGCTTTATCGGACGCCAGCCGCAAACCAAGCTGCGACTGCACGGCGGAAAACATCGACGCGCCTGCAGGATCGGGCGGCAGGAATACGTCGGGAGCTTCTCCACCGTTCACTCGCATGGGACCGGTAATCGCATACTCGAGATGAATATCGTAACGCCCCGTCAACCCGGTTTTATCGATGACGGGCCGATCAACGCGCGTCAGCAGCCGCGCCGCGACTTCCGCCATCGTCATGCCGTGGCCGTCCGCGACTATGTTCCCGTTGTTACCGCGCATCACAGGGAAGCCACACGGAACCGCCTGCGGGTCCGATGGCGGATGATTCAAATCGAGCGGTGTGCAGCTATCCGGCGCCGACTCCTTCAGCTTCGGACCGCCCTTCGCAACGGTCAGCGCGTAGACCGGCGTTTCCCGTGCCTCGCGATGGACCTTCAGCTTGCAGCGGTCTTCCAGAAACGATTGAAGCATTTTCCCCACTGTTTGATCGAGCGATGCCGCGCCTTCCGCCTTCGCGTCCAGATCGTAGAGTTCGGAATCCAGCCAGCCCGGCCCGCCAATGACATCGACACGCCGCGCAGCAAGTTTGCCGTCCGGCCCAAAAACACCGTATGCCGCCCGGATGAGCGCGCGCATCGAAGTACAGCGGAGATCCAGTCTTCCGGACGAAAGATTACCGGGACCACGCCCTGCCTCCCTGCAGTTCGGACGGAGGGAGATGAATCGCTGCCGCTTCGAAAGCCGGACGCACCGGAGTCTGGGCGAGAGCCGCCGCTGCCAGCAACAATCCGACAATGGAAGCCACACGCATGCTACGCCGCCGCGAGCTCTTTGATGAGGCTCGTGGTGAAAGCCTTCGCATCGCCGAACAGCATGATCGTGTTCGGACGATAATAAAGGTCGTTGTCGATACCCGCGAAGCCCACGCCCATGCTGCGCTTAATCACCATCACGGTTCGCGCTTTGTACGCGGCCAGAATCGGCATACCGGCGATGGGGCTGCCCGGATCGGTTTCCGCGGCGGGATTCACGATATCGTTCGCGCCCACGATGAGCGCCACATCCGTCATGGGCATTTCCGGATTGATGTCTTCCATTTCGATCAGCTTGTCATAAGAGACGTCCGCCTCAGCCAGCAGCACGTTCATGTGACCGGGCATCCGGCCGGCAACCGGATGGATCGCGAATCTCACGTCCACGCCCTTCTTCGTCAGCGCATCCGCCAATTCACGGATCTTGTGCTGTGCCTGCGCGACTGCCATCCCGTAGCCCGGAATAATCACCACGCTGCCCGCGGTTTCCAGAATCTGCGCCGCTTCTTCCGCACTCGCGGAGCGGACCGGACGCCCTTCCTTGCCGCCGCCGGCCGATGACTGCACCTGCCCGAACCCGCCGAACAGCACATTTGCAAACGACCGGTTCATCGCCCTGCACATGATCACGGAAAGAATGAACCCCGACGATCCGTCGAGCGCGCCCGCGATGATCAGCAGCTTGTTATTCAGCGCGAAACCCATCGCGCAGGAGGAAAGCCCCGCGTACGAATTGAGCAGCGCAATGACTGTCGGCATGTCCGCGCCGCCGATCGGCAGAATCAGAAACACACCGAACGTCAGTGCCAGCACCACAAACCACGGATAGAGCTCCGAACGCTCCGGATTCAGCACGATCATGATGCCGATCACGATCGCCGCCGAGAGCGTCGCCATATTCACGAAGAACTGGCCCTTGTACATCACCGGCCGCCCCGGCAAAACTTCCTGCAACTTGCCCCAGGCCATCACGCTTGCGGTCACCGTGAGAAAGCCAAGCAGCGTTTCGACAATCAGCGCGCCCATGGTGAAACCGTGCGGCTTCAGCTTGTAATACTCCGCCGTTCCAATGAGCGCCGAGGCCAGCGCGCCGCACGCCTGCGAAATCGCGGTCCGCTGCGGAACGCCCGTCATCGGCATGAAGATCGCGATGGGCGCGCCGATAATGGCGCCGAGCACGACCGCAATGCCGATCGTCTCGTAATTGACGATATCCCCGCGCAGCAGCGTTCCGATAATCGCCACCAGCATGCCGGCTTCCGCCGTCAAGACACCTCGCCGCGAGGTCGCCGGCGAGCTCATCCATTTCAGGCCGAGAATAAATCCAAAGGCCGCCAGAATGTACAGGAACTGGTAGACGCTCATTTGCCGGATGGCTCCCGCTTTTTGAACATCTTCAGCATGCGGTCCGTGATCATGTAGCCGCTCACCAGGTTGACGGTGGCGGATACGATGGCGATGAAGCCCAGCACGCGCGTGAGCGTGGAGGCATCCTTTTCACCGCTCAGAATGATGGCGCCGACCACCGAGATCGACGCAATCGCGTTCGTGAGCGACATCAGCGGCGTATGCAGAAGCGGCGAGACCTTGCGGATCAGCTCGAAGCCCAGAAAGGCCGCCAGCATGAAAACGTAGAGTCCAAATTCGTAATTCACTTAAGCCTTTACCTCCGGACCGATGAGTTCGAGAATTCGGGGATGCACAACTTTGCCTTCCCACGTGACCAGCGACTCGTGAATGATTTCGTCCTCGCGGTTGATGGAGATCGCCCCTTCCTTCGTTACCATCGGTTTCAGAAAATTGATGATGTTGGTGGCATACATCTGGCTCGCATCCTGCGGCGCCATGGACGCCATGTTGGTAGGGCCGATGATCGAGATCCCGTTGTGATTCACGGTTTCTCCGGCGCGCGTCAGTTCGCAGTTGCCGCCGCGTTCCGCTGCGATATCGACGATGACCGATCCCGGCGCCATCTTCTCCACCATCTCCTTTGTGACCAGCACCGGCGCCTTCCTTCCAGGGACGGCGGCCGTTGTGATCACGACGTTCATATCGCGCAGGACGTTACCGAGGAGCTCGCGCTGCTTGCGATAAAACGCTTCATCCATCGCCTTCGCGTAACCGCCCGTACCCTCGGCGCTCTCGCCCATATCCAGCACAACGAATTTCGCCCCCAGGCTTTCAATCTGTTCCTTCACCGCGGCGCGCACGTCATACGCGAAAACAACAGCGCCCAGCCGCTTCGCCGTGGCGATCGCCTGCAGGCCCGCGACGCCCGCGCCCAGCACCAGCACCCGCGCCGCGGCTATCGTACCGGCGGCCGTCATCATCATCGGGAACAGTTTCGGCAGCGCGAGTGCGGCGATCAGGATAGCCTCATAACCGGCAACGCTCGCCATGGACGAGAGCACATCCATGCTCTGCGCCCGCGTGATGCGCGGCACCAGTTCCAAAGCAAAAAAGGCCGCCCCCGTAGAGGCGACCTTTGAATCTTCCGCAAGCGCGGTGAGCGGCTCGCCGAATCCGATAAGCAACTGGCCGGGCCGCAGCAGCGACAAGTCCCCCTGCCCGTGCTCGGGGTTGGCGCCGAGCGTGCGCGCCTGCGCGATGACATCTGCTTTCTGGAATACCTCAGACCGGGAGGCAACTGTGACACCGCGGCGGGCGTAATCATCGTCCGTGAAGCCGGCTTCGAGACCAGCCGACGATTCCACGATAAGTCCGTATCCTGCCTTTTTTAACGTCTCGCATGCTCGCGGTGTAAGAGCAACTCTGCGTTCGCCGGGAAATGTTTCGCGCGGCACTCCGACCGTAACGGCCATCCAGCGGGCCTCCTGTACAAAACGATGATATATGACCCCTCAGCGCGACTTATACTTGAGGGGAATGGCTGCCCTCATCGATGCGATCAGCGTTAAAAAAAGGACTTTATTCGAACACGAGAACGTTCCCTATGTCTGTCTCGACTGGGAAGTAAACACGCCGACAGCGCGCGGCGGACAGACGCTCGTCCGCCTCAAAATGCGCAATCTGCTCACCGGCGCGGTTTTCGAGAAGACGTTCAAAGCCGGCGATAAATTTAAAGAACCCGATGTCCAGGCGGTGCCGGCGTCTTATTTATATTCGGATAATGACGGTTCGCATTTCATGGATCAGGAGTCGTTTGAGACGCTCACCCTCACTGAGGCCATGATGGGAAACGCGCTCGATTTTCTGCTCGAAGGGATGATCGTGGAACTGACGAAGTTCAATGGCAATCCAATCGGGCTGGAATTACCCCTGTACGTGGAACTGACCATCGCCCACACGGAACCGGGCGTGAAAGGCGATTCTTCGAGCGGCACGGTGACAAAACCGGCGAAGCTCGAAACGGGGCGGGAGATTCGTGTGCCCCTCTTTATCAAGGAGGGGGAGAAGGTCCGGGTTTCGACCGAAACCGGCGAGTTCGGCGGACGAGCCTGATATGAACATCACGCTGGAGCTCGATGATTCGCTTCTGCATGACGCGAAGGAGCCATGCGGTGCAATGGCTGATACAGAAGTCGTGCACCTCGGGATGAGAGCGCTCGTCCGGCATGCCGCCTGCGAGCGGCCGGCAGCGCTGGCGGGTTCCGAGCGCAATGCCTGCGATGTTCCTCGCCATCGCGAGAAACCTTCACGCAAACGCGCGCAACGATCCTGAAACTCCGAAGTTACCGGAGCCTTACGCGACTCCCCGCTGTGTATGTCTGCGATCGATCTGAGCCTTCATCGGCTCCAGTAACCGCCACAGCAGCCATCCAACCAGCGGAAACAGCGCCGCGATCTGAAACGAGAGCGCGTATTGCGCGTGGTCGAACATGCGCCCGAAAATCGGCATCATGAGGGCGACCACCGCGCCCCAACTCCCCGCCCCCAGTCCCGCCAGCAGCCCAGCCTGGCTGGATGCGAATACGCCGGTAACATATGCCACCGCCAGCACCACCAGGCCCGCGCAGGAAAACATCTCCAGCCACATCGCACCCAGCACCGCCGCGCCGGTGGGCAGCGAATGCACAAAAAACATCGGCACACCCGTCAGCATCGCCGCAATCGTCAGCCCGCGATAACGCGGTCCAGTGCGATCGAGAATCGCTCCCCAGACGAAGTAACCCACTTCCCACGCCGAAGGCGGAATCCACAGAACTTTCCCAAGCGTCGCCTGGCTCCAGCCGAATCGGGCATGCAAATAGAGCGGTGAGTCGTAAAGAATGAATGCCAGCGGCAGCGCCCCAACGCCATACAAAAAGATATACGCCCACAACTGCGGACTCCGCCAGGGCAGCCGTTCTTTCGAGAACTCCACGCCCTGATCGACGCCCGCTCCCACCTTCCGCCAGAGCAGCAGCCACATCGCGCCGAAGAAACCGGTCGCCAGAAAAGCGCCCTGCCAGCCCCACCACAGCGCGAGCGGCGTCACGATGAGCGGCGCAATCATGGCGCCCAGCGACCCGCCGCTGTAGGCGACCGCCAGTCCTTTGCCCCGCTTCGAGGGGGGCAGCGTCTGCGCCACCGTTCGCAAACCGCCGGGGAACGTCGCGCCCTCGGCCCCGCCCAGCGCAAATCGAGCGATGGAAAAACTCAGGAATCCGCCGGCCCACGCATGCGCGGCGGAAGCAACCGTCCAGAGCCCGACCGCCAGATTCATCCCGCGCCGGACGCCCATCCGGTCCAGCACGCGCCCCCAGACCGGATTCCCCAGCATGTAGGCATAAGAAAAGCAGGAAATAATGATCCCGTATTGCTCGACTGAAATGTGTGTTTCCCGCAAAATGGTCGGGGATAAAATGGTGAGCGTATTACGGTCGATGTAGCTGAGCAGCGAAACCAATAGCATCGAAAAGGCCGGCAGCCATCGGCCTTCATTGGATGGGGTGGAAGTCGAAATAACTCATGATGATACACTGACGTTGGTCTCCTCCGGAACATTTTTTCCAGACAATGCTTCTCCCCAGAGAATTCGTTACCTATCTCTCGCGCCAAATCGTACAGCGGATCAGCGGTACGGCTATCGACACGCATCAGCCCGCGCGCGTCATCGAAATTGTGGACACCCTGATCAATGATGAGATGGCCGCCGAGGACCGCCTCAACGACGAAGTGCGCGATCTGCTGGAAGATTACAGCGATTACATGCGCAAAGAGGGCATCAGCTATCAGGACATGTTCCGCAAGATCAAGAACACCCTGATCCAGAAAAAGAAAATCGTGCGCGCGTCCGGCCGCGATACCGGCGACGGCATGAAGCTTTCCCGCGACAAAATCACGGACATCTCCCACAAGCTGGTCGCCCTGATGCGCAAGTCGCGCGATCTGCGCCTGAAAAAAGATCAGAACGACGTCCGGCTCGATATTGTGAAAGCCTTCACTGAGATCCTGCAGGTGGAAGAGAAGGCCGACCGCGCCTCGCGCGACAAAGTGCGCTCGGTCAAACGCGACATCCCCGAAGGCAGCGAAGAGTTCGACATCCTCCAGAAGAAGTATTACGCCGAAGAGCTGAAGAAGTACGGGGTCGAATTCGGGCGCTAGCTCATCGAACCGCGATGTTGACCTGGTCGTGAAAAGCGTCCGGTGTCAGAATCGCGAGCGGCAGTTCGCCGGTCACGGTCAGATTCGACGGCACCCGGAAATTGATCTGGTACAGCCCCGGCAGGCTGGAAACACCCCAATACAGAACGTCCTGCGAAGCCACCTGAACGCCGTCGATGTACAGAGCGATGGGCGTCACGGCGAAATCCGCGGCTGCCGCTCCATGGCCGTCCGCGATCGGGGTGGTCAGCGCGCCGAGACCCGTCAGATAGATCTGCACGATTTCACCTTTTGCCGCCGGGCTCACGGAGTTGATGACGGTGTTATCGAGATGCAGCAGCGCACCGTCACCCGTGCCGGACGTATCGAGCGAAAAGATGCCCGGCGAAGTTTTGGCGAGCGGGACCGTGACAGTGTTCGACGGCGCGCCGTTATTGTTCACGCGAATCGTGACTGATGTACCGGTGACGCCGTACGGCACAAGACAATCGATCTGTCCAGCACTTACGAAATAGACCGGCGCCTGCAACCCGCCGATCAACACGCTCACGTTGCCAACCGATGGCGGATAAGGCGGCAGAGCGCTGGCCGTAGCACCCCCCAGACCGGAACCGTAGATCGCGATAAATTCACCGGGCGAAACCGCATCCACCCCTGGAGCCGCGCTGGCAGCATTCACAACGCCTCGCGGGCTGATGAATACAGAAGAGCCTGTCAGCGCGGGGCTGGCCACGGAGAAGCTGATCTGATAGCCGGCTGGATCCTGCGTCGCACTGGCGCTTGCGCTCACCATGAGATTGCCGCCAGCGCCCACTCCGATTTTGGAAGGTCCCCACGAGCCGCTGCCGTCAGATGCTTCCGTGTAGCTGCTCGACTCAGTCGTGTTCAGGATCGCGCCGGTTTCATGCAAACGCCGGGTCGCCGTAATGTACTTACCGTTGATCGGCGCCGCTGATCCCGCAAAGTTTTCCGTGGTGCCAGTGGAATCGAGCCGCAAGCCCGCCGTCCAGAGAGCGGGCGCCAGGGTCGCGGACGTCGCCGCTTTCACGCCGATCATGATGTCGTGCGCGTCAGGGGAACCCGCAATGAAGACATTGCCGGAATCCGACACGGTGAGCACCCGCTGAGCGCCGGTCACGAGAGTCAGGCCGGTAATGGTAAGAGTGCGGTCACTATAACTGCCGCCCGTCCCTGTCTCACTGAAAACGCCGGTGGCGTGTCCCACCGCGGAAACAGCCGTGATACCGCCGGCGCCGTTCGTCGCGAGCGTCACCAGCGAATCGCACAGTGGCGAGAGTTCAAACTCCGCCGCATAAAACGTACCGTTAAGAGCTGCCTTCGTTTGCGTTCCGGAGTAAGGGATAGCGACGAAAAGGTCAAACGTGTTATCCGGCGCCTCCGTGGACGCGCCGATCAGGGCTTCCGCGCCGTATCTGGCGTTGATCGAGAGCGAGGGGCTCTGCGGATTCCTGATCGTGACAACACCGGACGGACTGACCGAATAACTTCCGCCAGCCGTGAACCCGGCGTGAGTTCCAGCCCCAATGACCTGGTCGCCAACGTACGAATACGAGCCGCTGCCGTTGAATACCATTAATCCCTGAAGGCTGCGCGAATCTGTAACGTCTCCGTCCGCGCCCCGCGTAATCTGCACGTGCCGCACAAAATAATCGCCGTTCAGCGACGCTTCATTCAGGGTTTGTGCGTTCAGAGCCGCAACCGCGGCGAAGAGAACCGCGCTAACTCCAAAGCTCGTCAATCGGCCCATACAGATTTTCTTCGGAGAACGGCACATACTCGAACCCCCGAGAGAAGGGATCGTCGCAGCGAATGGTGGTCCAGTCAATGCCCATCGCGGAATAGATCGTCGCCTCCACATCTTCCGGCTTCACGTAGCGCTGGCGGCTCCAGCCGAAATCGATCGTGTCGGACCCACTCGCGTTCGTCGCCCCAATCACTTTGCCGCCGCGCACGCCCGCCCCCGCGAAGACTACGGATTGCTGCAGCCAATGGTCGCGGCCACCGGCAGCGGTGACCGGCCCCACGGTGCGCCCGAATTCGCCCGCCATCACCACAAGCGTCTCGTCGAGCAAACCGCTGGATTCGAGATCATCCAGCAGCCCGCCGACCCCGTTATCCAGGGTGGGGCAAAGCGTGAACAGGTTGGTGCCTTTCGGATTGGCCGTTCCGTAGATGTCCTGGTGCATGTCCCAGCCGCCGAGCGTGATCTGAACGAAACGTGTCCCCTGATTCGCCGCGAGCGCCTGCTTCGCGACGAGGCACGCGTTGCCGAAACTCGTGTTGCCGTACCGCTCGCTGTCAGCCGATGTATAGCTGAACGCCTGCTGCACCGCGGCGTTGTACATGAGCTGGCTCGCCGAGTTATAGAATTCGTCGTAGTCCTGCACCGGCGTACCGAGCGGCGAGTTGATGCGCAGCGGATTATCCAGCGTATGCAGCCGGCTCCAGAGATCCGCATAGCGTGCCTGCCCGAGCGGATTCGTCGTATTGGCGAGACCGGTCGAGGCAGGCACAACGCGGAACGGCGCGTATGCCGCCGGCAGATATCCATTGCCCACCGATGTCGCCGAGTTCAGCGCAAGAAACGAGGGAAACACCATCGACTTCGTACGCTGAGCCGCGGTTTCTATCGCCACCACGCTTCCGATGTTCGGCGCGATATTCCCCAGCGCCGCCGCCGGATTGCGTCCGATCTGCGTCCACTCCTGCGCCAGGCTGTGCACCAGCGCCCAGGCATTCATCGACCGCACAATCGCCATATCGCCCAGATGCCCGCCCATGCGCGGCAAGATGCCCATCGGCCAGTTGGTGCCGTTGACCATCGCCGGCGTAAAGCCCGAAGGAGTGGTGCCATCCACCACCTTCAGGTCGAACAGATCGGTATGACTCGGCGCTCCGGCCAGCAGAATGAAGATAACGTTTTTCGCCTTGTTCTGAGTGGTGGCTTTCTGCGAAGTCTGCACCGTGCACCCCTTCGCGGCTTTCACTGTCAGAAACGACCCCGCTACCCCCACGCCCACCAGTTCGAAGAAACCGCGGCGCGAGATATGCGGACGGTTAAAAAAAGTCCGGTGCGGATGAGGGTACTTCGTGACGAAGCGATTGAATTTTTCCTGTTCGGTCGTCATAGAGCCCTCAGTAATTGAAAACGAAATCGACCTTGTTATAGAGCGACCACAACAGGTTCTGCGCTTCATTGCTGCGCGTGGAAGTATTCGCCAGATTCGCGAGCGCCGTGTTCAGCTCCTGCGAGGTCGGATATCGCGACAGAACCGCCAGAAACAGCGTGTTGACGAGCTCCGTGTCCGGGAGCTTCAGACTGGTGGCAAGCAGTCCCGTGGCCGGTGACGCGAAGCTCGTGCGGGTCATCACGAATGAATTGTTCATCAGTCCCAGCGCCTGCAGGATGGAGCCCTCCCCGCTCCGCGGCTGGTCATCGCGATTGCCGCGCAGAAACGAATCGAGAAAGCCTGTCACCTTCCCGTTCGCGCCATCGGGCAGCGAGAGCGGCTCGGGCAACTGCATCGCATAATGAATCACCCCATAGGTCTTCAGGTTGTACGTCGGCACATTGTTGCTCGAAATCGCAATTGCATCATGGATCTCTTCGCCCCACAGCCGCCGCACCATCTTTCTGGCGTAGAGCGAATACCACGAATCATTCCACGTCCCGTCATAACGCGACGAAAGCTGATATACCTTCGAGTTCACAATCTCCCGCATCAGCCATTGAAGATCGTATTTATGATCGATAAAGTTTTGCGCCAGTGCATTCAAAAGCCGCGGATTCGAAGGCTGCAGCGTCCACGGCGCGGGCGGCGGATTATCCGGATCGAGACGCAGCGGATCGAACGCATCCGGCGGATCCACCAGACCGACGCCGAAGAAATACGCCCACAGGTAATTGACCGTGGCGCGCGCAAACTGCGGATCCGCCGTGATCATGCGAGCAAACGCGGCGCGGTAATTTTCGCCGGCTTTCGGTGTCTCCCCCGTGAAGATATACGACGGCGGAATACTCTTCACCGAGCCGATCGGCTGACGGGCCGGCCGGTTGCCGATCATCGTATTAAGCCGGTACGTGCCATCCGCCTTCGGCGAATTGTCGGTGACGCTCCAGTATTTCGCGTTCGAGCCGGCGCTCACCGCGGTTGCACTGGTGTAAGTATGCGAAAGAAACGCGGCCATCCCCCACGCGCCGACTCTCGTCTGCTGCCCGCCCCAGAGACTGAGCGACGTCAGATGTCCCGCGCCGTTATGGCAGAGCAGACAGTTCTGATGCGCGATACCGAGAAACGTGTCGACAATGTTTGCCGTCTGCTGATCGAAAATATCCTGAATCGGCCCGCCCCGCACGACGCCGCCGACATTGAAATTGATCTCTCCCGTTGTATAACTGTTGGGTCCGGCCGCTGTAATCAGCTCACGCGTCATCTGGTCATACGGCTTGTTGGCGGCGAGCGACGACTTGATGTACGTATAGAACGCCTCGACCCCACTCTGATAACGCCGGATTTGCGCGTTCGACGAATTGTTCTTCATCAGATCGCCGAAATACATCGTCCACTTGTCTACCCATTCGGGAGTGGCTATCAGTTCATCCACCAGCGCCGCCCGCTTCGCCGGATTGGTATCCTCCCTAAAACTCAATACCCGTGATGGGGCCGGGATGCGGCCCGTCAGATCGAGCGTGGCGCGGCGGATAAATTCCCAGTCCGTCGTGGCGTCCGCCGGCTGCACGCCGGCGCTTTGCATCGCGCTGAAAAGATATTGATCGATGAGGCCGAGCTGGCCTTCGGAGATCGCACTGCCCGTGCGCGTGCCGCCGGGGATGCCCGGCATCTCATTGGCGACGGTTGCCGTCATCGCGGCGAGCTGAATCGCGTGCACGCTGCGATGCGGAGTGCGTCGCAGAGAAAGGTCCCGCACGGCTTCGTTGATCTCGAACCGGGCGTGATCGGGCCCAAAAAACGTGCAGATCGCCTCGGGAACAGTGGGTGCGGGATCGAGATCCGCCAGGCTCTGGGCGCGGAGCAGCAGTCCGAATCCGGCAATGCCCGCAGCTGCGATGACCGGCAGAGTCGCTTTACGAAAAACCGATGTTCGGAACAACAGGTCCCTCCACTACAGGCTGCTTAACCCGGAGGTTCCCATTATGTCTCGCCTTCAGACGAAAAAACAGATGAAACAGGTTAACTGCCGGCCTGATCCTGGTGGTAAAGCTTAGTGCCGGAAGTGGCGAACGCCGGTGAAGACCATCGCGACGCCCAACCGGTCCGCCGCCGCAATCACGTCGCCGTCGTTGACCGATCCGCCTGGCTGGATGAAAGCGGTCGCCCCGTGCTCCACGGCCTTTTCGAGCCCATCCGGGAATGGGAAGAACGCGTCCGACCCAACCACGCTGTCTTTCAGCGGCAGGTGCGCCTTGATCGCCGCGATGTTCACGGAATCGACGCGGCTCATCTGACCGGCCCCCACCGCAACAGTCTGGCCCGCCCGCGCATAGACGATCGCGTTCGATTTCACGTGCTTCACCACTTTCCACGCGAATTCGAGCGCCGTCCATTCTTCCTGAGTCGGCTCGCGCTTCGTCTTCACCACGCAGGAGGCGAGGTCAAAACCGGGCTTATCGGTGGTTTGAGCCAGAAAGCCGCCCGAAATGCTCTTCACCACGAGAGGATCGACGACCGGCATGACCTTCACCAGACGAAGATTCTTTTTCGCTTTGAGAATTGCCAGCGCCTTCTCTGAAAAAGCCGGCGCGGCGATCGCTTCCACGAAAAGCTTCGCCACCTCGCCGGCGGTCGCCTCATCCACTTCCCGATTGAGACCGATCACGCCGCCGAACGCGGAAACCGGGTCACACGCCAGCGCCTGCCGATACGCCTCCGCAAGCGACTCATTTTCGCCACAGCCCGCGGGATTGGTGTGCTTGATAATGGCCGCCGCCGGATTGGAAAATTCCATCACGAGCTGCCAGCACGCGTCCAGATCCACCAGGTTGTTGTACGACAGCTCCTTCCCGTGAAGCTGTTCGCAGCCCGCGATACCAAGCGTGCCATTCGAATACAGCGCCGCCTGCTGGTGCGGATTCTCGCCATAACGCAGCGCCATGCGGCGCGGCACGCGCAGATCGAGCGTCGAAGGCAGCGGCTCCGCCTCCTTGCCGATCAGCCCAAGCCGCGCGGCAATCGCGCGGTCATACGCCGCTGTCACGCGAAACGCATCCACCGCAAGCGCCCATTTGGTCTCGCGCGAGAGCTTGCCGAACTGCCGCAGTTCCTCGAGGATCGTCGTGTAGTCATTGGCCGACGTCACAATCGCAACATCCTGCCAGTTCTTCGCGGCCGAACGGATCATAGTCGGTCCGCCGATATCGATGTTCTCGATCAGCTCTTCCGTGGTCACGCCCTCGCGTGCCGCCACCTTCTCGAACTGGTAGAGGTTCACCACCACCATGTCGAGCGGCTCAATTCCGTGCTCTTTCAGCGCGGCCATGTGGCCCGCATTGCCGCGGATCGCGAGAATCGCGCCCGTGATCTTCGGGTGCATGGTCTTCACGCGCCCGTCGAGCATTTCCGGAAAACCGGTCACGTCCGAAACGTCGCGAACCGGAATGCCGGATTCGCGCAGGAGCTTTGCAGTGCCGCCAGTGGAAATGAGCTCGGCGCCGAGCGAATGAAGCCCGCGCGCGAACTCGGCAACACCGGTCTTGTCGGTGACGCTGAGGAGAACTCTCATAGGGGAAATTCCAGATTATCAGCGTCTACTCGACGGCCGCCGGGCTGGAAATCCGGATCATCTCCACATTCGAAACAGTGATCACGGCGGTATCGACCATCTTCTCCATCTCAATCATGAGACGATCGATTTTTTCGGCGCTGTCCACCACCGTCAGCACAATCGGCAAATTGTGTCCGAGAAGGTGGCTGCGATGGATCTCGGCCGACTCTCCATATCCTTCGAGCCCTTTCAGAACCGTAGCGCCCGCGATATCGAGATCCTGGCAGGTTCTGATGATCGCCTCACAGAGCGGTGCATCCCCGAAGCGGTCCTCTTCCGACAAGTGAACGTTGATGAGTTTAGCGCGCTGTCGTTGAAACATCGGGATCTCCCTCGTCCGGCAGCACGTGAACAAACCGGTGGGCTTCCACATCGGAAAGGACAATGAGCCCGTTCTGTATCATGGGCGCGACCGCATCCAGTATTTCATCGGCGCGCTCCGGGCTGTCCACAACCGAAATCATCACCGGCCGGTCATTCGAGATGCGGAAAAGCTTCTCCCGGTGGGTGTGCCGCCGCGCGCCATATCCGAGAATGCCCCGATAGACCGTAGCTCCGGCCACTTCCATCATCATGAGCCGCTTCACAATGGCCTCAAACAGCGGCTCGCCGTTTGCTTCGTCGTCCTCACCGAGAAAGATTCGGATGAGTTTCGCGGTGCCTTTCATTTCGGTGCGCGCGAGATGCGGCTGAGGCGGCCCGCCCTTCCTTACGGCCTTGATGATACTGGTGTCCTGAACTTCGATCACCCCATCCTCCACCATTTCGTAAAGCGTGGGGAGAATTTCATCGACTTTCGCGGCGCTGTCGATGAATTCGATACGCAGCGGCATGTGCTCCGCACGAGCTTCCTGCTCCGGCGAATGAATCGTCTCATGAGATCCAAATCCCGCCATCGGACGCAGGACAGTAGCACCCGTTACATGCCTCGCTTTGAGAAAATGAACGATCGCGCTCCACAGCGAGTCGCGGTGGTGGCGGGTGTCCTCGTTGACGTAAATCGTGACTTTCTTTGCGGAACCGCGAGAGAGCACGGGGTTACTCCTTCTGGTTGTTGCTACAGAAAAGATTGCGGGACGCGTCGGTCGGCCAGAAGCCTGAACTCATCCACTTACTCCTCTCTTGTCGCGGCAAACCCCGCTCAGAAGCAGGACGCCGCAATGCTTCGAGGAGTCACCGCCACACTCAGCTTACACCGGCCAGGACACCTTTAAGGATCACGATCATCTCCGACACGGGGGTGCTGGCGCCGGGCGGACCCGCATCGTTCGAGGAAATTTCAGAATTCTCTCGTGGAGGCGCTGCAGGAGCGGCGGCGCGAGGCCGCGTGTGCCACGATTATCGAAAGCTGGAAATCTGAAGGATGCTGAGCCTATCGGATAGTATCGAGAAGATGAATCTCTTGCGGCCAGGTCCGGGCTGGATGGGTGCGCCAGTTGCTTAACTATCTGGTCATCATGGCGGGTGCGGCGGCGGGCGGCGCTTTCCGCTTTTTTGTCTCTTCGGAAATCGTCAGCCGGTTTCCCGGACGATTCCCGCTCGCCACATTCCTCATCAATGTGACGGGAAGTTTCGGAATTGGAATTCTGATGACGCTTTTCACTGAGCGCTCCACTCCGCATCCTTATTGGCGTCTTGGACTGGTCGTCGGATTTCTGGGCGGATACACGACGTTTTCCAGTTTCGAATGGGAAACCCTGTTCGCCGCCCGCAGCGGCTCCGGATGGATTGCGCTTACCTATGTCCTCTCCAGCGTGATCGCCGGATATGCGGCCGTGTGGCTCGGCAATCTGATCACGCGCCAGTGAAGCTAATACATTCGTATTAATGGATTTCCATTAATTCATTTCGATTATTGTCAGCGCGCACCGGCGTCCCTACGATAGTCGCTTATGCTGGCTCTTTCCCGGCTCTCGCTTGCCGCGCTTCTGACGACTTCTCTTTTTCTCTGCTCTTCTGTTTTCGCCCAGGACCCCATCGGAACTCTCGAAGGACAAATTTCGGACCCTTCCTCGGCTGCCGTATCCGGCGCCGGCGTGACGGTTAAAAACGCACAGACCGGACTCAGCCGCACCGTCCAGTCTTCGGGCGATGGCGATTATCATTTTTCGAATCTCCCGGTAGGAGAATATTCACTGACCGTGGACGCCAAAGGCTTCACCGCGTTCTCCGCTTCCGGCATCCACATCGATATCGGCCGTACCGTGACTTATCCGGTGAAACTGGAAATTGCAGGCGGCCATGCCTCCGTTGACGTCGTGGCGCAAACGGCTACCGTGGATACCGGTCAGTCAATCGGCGTAGTCGTCTCGGGCGCCCAGACCGAGGATCTGCCGCTCAACGGCCGCGATCTGACGCAGCTTGGATTACTCCAGCCCGGCGTTGCCCCGATGACCGAAGGCCTGGCGAAAGCCGGTGGCATCGCCCGCAGCGGGCAGGCATTTGCGGTCAATGGCGAGCGCCCCGAATCCAACAACTATCTTCTCGATGGTGCGTCGAATGTCGATAGCGTCAACGGCGGCTACGCATTACGCGTCCCCGTGGATGCCGTGAATGAATTCCGCATCCTCACGCTGAATGCTCCGGCGGAATACGGCGGGACCTCCGGCGCCACAACGTCTGTCGTGACGCGCTCCGGCAGCAACACTTTCCATGGCGATGTCTTTGACTTCCTGCGCAACAACGCCTTCGACGCCCGCAACTTCTTCGCCGCCACCACCGAACCGTTGCACCGCAATCAGTACGGCGCCACGCTCGGCGGTCCCGTTCGCAAAGACAAGGATTTCTTCTTCGCTTACTACGAAGGCCAGCGCGATTCCGAAGGCAAAACCCAGGCCGCGATTGTTCCTACCCTCCGCGAGCGCACCGGCGATTTTTCGGACCTGAGAGATCCCGCCACCGGCCAGCCCGCGCCGCTGATCAATTATTTCGCCGGACAGCCTTACCCCAACAACATGATTCCCGCGTCGCAGCTGAGCCCGATCGCGCTGAAGGCAGCGCAGCTTTATCCGGCGCCCAATCTCGGCAGCAACGTATTCGAATCGACCCAGATCAGCTCGCTCGATTACGATCAGGGCGGCTTGCGGTTCGATCACTACTTCGCCGGCGGCCGCGACCAGACGTTCCTCCGTTATTCGTCCTCCAGCCTGAACAACTTCGACCCCCTGCCGATCTCAGGCGCGGGCGTTCCCGGATTTCCGGTCGTAAACGATATCGTTACCAACGCGATCACCATTTCCGATGTGCATCTCAATTCGTCGCGGACCCTGCAGACATTTCGCGCCTCATTCCTTCGCAATATATTTAAAAAAGACCAGGCCACGAACCACACGCCCGGCAGCGCTCTCGGCTTCGGCTATCAGCCGACTCTCGGACTGAACCAGGGAACTCCCTATCTGATCGTGAGCGGCTATGCATCGCTCGGCAATCCCATTACAGGCCCGCAGAATACCTGGCAGAACGGATATCAGGGCTCGTATTCCATCGCGACGACCCGTGGGCGGCACAACGTGAAGCTGGGCGCTGACCTCGAACGCCAGCAGATCAACGTGCTGTACGGCATCGCCACCAACGGGTTCTTCGTGTTCGCTCCCTTTCCGGTCAGCGATTCCTTCGGCAGCTTCATGACCGGGCAATCCGTCCAGTTCTTCCAGGGGGGCGGTCAGTTCGACCGGGGCTTGCGGAAGTGGATCACCAGCGTTTACGCGCAGGATGAGTGGCGCGTCCGCGGCAACCTGACGCTGAACTATGGGCTGCGCTATGAAGTCAATACGCCGTATACGGAAATCCGCAATCGCCTGAACGCCTTCGTGCCCGGCCAGCAGTCGAAGCTTTATCCCAACGCGCCGGCCGGTCTTCTCTTCCCGGGCGATCCCGGGGTTCCCGCCGGAATTGCGCCTGTCGATTACAAGCAGTTCATGCCGCGCATCGGCCTGACCTGGGACCCCTTCGGCGATGGCAAAACGGCGATCCGCGCCGGCTACGGAATTTTCTACGATGGTTTCACCAACGGTCCCGGCGGTCCACTGCAGGCCGCGGTCAGCGCGCTGCCCTGGACGCAGGCGTACCAATTGCCGGGCCCTGGCTTTAACATCGCCAACCCCTATGGGAATGGCCCCACGCCATTCGGCCTCAACACATTTGTGGCGCCGGCGACGGTTCTCACCGTCGAATCCGGCATGAAGCCGCCCTATTCGCAGAACTGGAATTTCGTCGTCGAACGGACCATTGCAAAGGATTATCTTCTCGACGTTCGCTACGTCGGCAATAAAGGTACGCACCTGCCGCGCTTCATCGAAGCCAATCCCACCGTCTTCGGACCCGGCGTGAATTCGAATAACATCAGCCAGTCTCTTCGCTACACCACCTGCACCGCCGGCGTTTGTAACTACGGCTCCGTCGGACTGCTGGCCGACAATACCAGTTCCACTTACCATGCGCTCCAGGCGGCATTCTCCCGCCAGTTCGCCACGGGCCTGCACTTCACCGCGTCCTACTGGTTCTCGAAAAGTCTGGACGGCATCTCGACCCTGAACGTGGCAGGCTCCGCGCCGTCTCTCGTCGCCGGCGAGAACGATCTGGCCCAGAACCCCAACGACCTCGCGGCCGAGCATGGTCCCTCGCTGTTCGATGCCCGCCATCGATTCGTACTCAGCGGCAGCTATCCTCTGCCGGCGGTGAAGAGCGGATCGAAGGCGCTGAACATCGTGACCAGCGGATGGCAGATCAACACCATCGCGACATTCTCGACCGGCACCCCATTCACCGTCTATGACAGCGCTAATGTTTCGCTGCAGGGCAGCGCGCCGGAAATCACCGGGTTCTATTCCAGCCGTCCGGATCTTGTTGCCGATCCGAACGCAAACCAGCCGCACACCGCGGACCAGTGGATCACCCGCGCTCCATTCCACCAGCTCGATCCCACCACGCAGGCTGGCCAGTTCGGTAACGAAGGCCGCAATGTGGTCCGCGGGCCGGGCATTCAGAATGTCGATTTTTCGGTCTTCCGCAACTTCGGCATGGGCGAGTCGCGCCACCTGCAGTTCCGTGCCGAATGGTTCAATCTGCTGAATCACGCGAACTTCGGACTGCCCGAAAATGATCTTCAGTCACCCGCATTTGGACAGATTCTTCAGTCCGCTCCGCCGCGCCTGCTGCAACTGGCGCTGAAGTTCGTGTTCTGAAATCGAAAGGAAAGCCGATGCCTCATATTCAACTGCCGGAAGGATTACCGGGGATCGTCAGCGCGTTCGCGTTCCGCCCGGAGACCGCGAAGCCGCTGCGTGAACTGGCGGAAGTTCTGCTCCGCGGTCCGAACACGCTCACAAGCGGCGAGCGGGAGATGATCGCTGCTTTCGTCTCCACCCGCAACGATTGCTATTTCTGTCAAACCAGCCATCGCGCGGCCGCCGCGCATCACCTGGGCGGCAATTACGACCTCGTGGATGCCGTACGTTTCGACTACGCGAATGCGCCGGTCAGCGCGAAACTCAAAGCCCTGCTCGCGATCGCGGGCTCGGTACAACTGGGCGGCAGACATGTCACCGAAGAACAAATCGCCGCTGCCCGGAAGGAAGGCGCTACGGACCGCGAGATTCACGACACCGTTCTCATCGCCGCCGCCTTCTGCATGTACAACCGCTACGTTGACGGCCTGGCGACCGTGACGCCGCGCGACCAGGCGCAGTATGACGCCATGGGCGCCGGCATGGCGGCGCAGGGCTACCTGAGAGATTAACGATGCCCTTTGCGACACCCGATTTCCCGCAGGCCGGCAATCAGGAGCTCTTTCTGCCCGGTGTCTCGGCGGCCACCGGCAACGGCATCTACGGCGATCTGATTGAAACCGCGCGCCGCAACGGCACGGAATATTCGAAAATCTGGGATCTGTTCGCATTCGGCGAATCCTTCACCCCGCATCTGGCGCGATTCACGGAAGGCGCCATCCGCACGCCCGCCTCCATCAGCGTCGCGATGCGTGAACTGATTGCCGCGTTCACGTCGTACCAAAACCAGTGCCGCTTCTGTACCCAGGCGCACGCGGCCGCGGCTTCGGAGCTGTTCGGAAACGAAGAACTGGTCTGGAGCGCCCTGCGCAATCTCGAAACTTCCACGCTTGGCGCAAAGGAAAAGGCGCTGCTGCGGTTTGTTGCGAAGGTGACGAAGCAAGCCGCTGGCATCAGCCCGGCGGATGTTGCAACCGTCCGCGCCGCGGGTTGGGATGATGAAGCGATCTATTACGCCATCACCGTTTGCGCCTCTTTAATTTCTACAATCGCTGGATTTCCGCCACCGGCGTTCCGGAAATGTCGGCCGAAGCGCACAGGCTGCAGGGACAAAAGCTCGCGGGGCATGGGTACCTGCGGGGGGAGAAAAAATAATGGCACACATCACACTACCGGAAGGCTATCCAGGAATTCGCGGCCCCATGACGTTTCGGCCTGAGACGGCCGCGCCTCTGAACGAACTCGTGGAAATCCTGCTGCGCGGGCCGCACACCCTTACACGGGGAGAGCGTGAGCTCATCGCGACGCACGTTTCCGCGCGTAACGATTGCGTTTACTGCCAGACCATTCACGGAGCCATCGCGGCCCACCATCTGAACGGCAACGAAAAGCTGGTGGAATGCGTGAAGCTCGATTTCGAAACCGCCGATGTTTCGGAGAAAATGAAAGCGCTGCTGGCGATTGCCGGCAAGGTGCAGCTGGGCGGCAGGCACGTCTCCACCGAAGACGTGGAACGCGCGCGCGCGGCCGGCGCGACAGATCTGGAAATCCATGACACGGTCCTGATCGCAGCCGTCTTCTGCCTCTGCAACCGCTACGTCGATGGTCTGGCAACCTGGACTCCCGATGACCCCGACTTCTACCGGCAGCGCGCGGCCATCGTAGCGGAGAAAGGCTATGCAGCCGCCGCCCGCACTCCCGGCGTACCCGCATCGCATCAGCCTCGATGAACGAAAGCAGTATCCGCTACCCCGGCTGGCGAGTTGCAGCGGCGGCTTCCGGCTGCGTCCTGGTCAGCTTCGCATCGCTGCTGGTTTTCACCTTCAGCGTATTTCTGAAGCCTCTGACCGAAGAATTCGGCTGGTCGCGCGAAGCCGCCTCGCTGGCCTTCGCCATCGCCGCCATGACGGTGGCCGTTTGCTCGCCGCCGCTCGGCATGCTGCTCGACCGCTATCCAACGCGGCGCATTCTGCTTCCCTGCCTCACGATTTTCGGCCTGGCATTCGCTTCACTCTCACTGCTGACCCCGCATCTGTGGCACCTCTACGCAGTGTTCTTCGTCCTGGGCGTCGTCGGCAACGGAACAGCGCAACTGGCTTCATCCCGCGCCGTCACCACCTGGTTTCAGGAGCGCCGCGGCCTCGCGCTCGCCGTTCTGATGACCGGCGGTTCTCTGGGCGTCACCATCTGGCCGCCGCTCACGCAGGCGCTGATCGATCACGTCGGCTGGCGCGGCGCCACGGCCATTCTCGGCATGATGGTCCTCGCCATCGGATGGCCCCTGGGACTGCTGGTGAAAGAGCGAAGCGGCTTCGTCCGGACACAAGGCGCGCCTCCGGCGTCCGGCGCAACGGTAGCCGAAGGGCTGCGCTCCCGAATCTTCTGGGTAATCGTCGCCGTGCTTTTCTGTGGGTCATTCAGCCAGAACGGCGCCATCACACACATCTCGGCCATGCTGACTGACCGCGGCGTTTCCGCGGGCGGGGCGGCGCTTGCCGCGTCCTCGATGGGCATTACTGCCATGGGTGGAAGGATGCTCACCGGCTGGCTGATCGACCGGTTTTTCGCGCCGCGGGTCGCCCTGATTCTGATGCTGGTCGCCGCCGGTGGCGCGCTGGTTCTGGCCTTCGCCCACACGATGACCATGGGCGTTCTCGGCGCATCGCTGATTGGCCTCGGCATGGGCGGCGAAGCGGACATCACGCCCTGGCTGCTTGCGAAATATTTCGGCCTGCGCTCGTTCTCGACGCTCTACGCCCTCACGTGGACCGCCTACGCCATCGCCGGCGCCATCGGCCCGGTGATCATGGGCAAAGCTTTCGATACCACCGGCTCCTACCAGACGCTTCTCACGGAGTTGGCAGGCCTCACTGCCGTTGCCTCAGCCCTGTTTCTCCTGATCCCCGCCTATTCCAAAGCGAAGACGTACGAAAAACCAACCGGTATGGCGGAACAGGCCGCCGTTTAGTACATCACAAACGCCCAAAGCGTGTCGCCCGTCGCCACCGTCACATACTGGTGACCATCGAGCATAAACGTCGTCGCCGGATTCGTCACGTTCCCCACCCGCGCATGCCACAGCGGCTTGCCCGTCTTCGCGTCGTGCGCCACGATGTTTCCATCGCCGTCCCCTGCAAACACCAGATCGCCGGCCGTAGTCAGCATTCCGCCGCCTCCGCCGCCGCCCGTCGGATACTTATGCCGCCAGGCGATCTTTCCATCCTTGTAATCGATCGCCGTCAGGTAATTGCCCGTCGTTCCCACCTGAACTTCCTCATGCCCGCCCAGCCCCATTGAGCCGCGCGGATCGAGGTCCGTCAGATAGAAAATCGAATGGCCGTTGAGTTCCGCGGTGTAAAAAAGGCCCGTATCCGGATTGAACGCCGGCGGCTCCCAGTTGACCGTGCCATCGGCAGTCGGCGACACCAGCGAACCGCCGATCGAAGCATCCTGGTCGGGATCGCGATCGGGACCGCCGAATTTGTTCAGCCCCTTCGCCCAGTTCGTAGCCTCGCCGTATTTCATCGTCATCAGATGCTCGCCGGTCACCCGATCCACCACGAAGAAGTAACCATTGCGCGCCGCGGTCATCGCCATCTTGCGCATCTTGCCCTTGAACATGCCATCCACCAGCACCGGCGTCTGCGCCGAATCCCAGTCGTGCATGTCGTGCGGCGATGACTGGAAATACCAGGCCATCTTCCCGGTATCCACGTTGACCGCGATTGTCGAAGACGTGAACAGATTGTCGCCGGTACCGCGCCCAACGGTATACGCCGGCGTCGGATTTCCCGTCCCGTATATATAGAGGTTCGTCTCCGGATCGTACGCTCCCGGATTCCACGCCTGTGCCCCGCCGTGCCGCGCCGCATCCAGGCTCGGCCACGTGTCGAGTCCCGGATCGCCCGGATTCATCGGCACGTTGTAGTGTTTCCACTGCAGTTCGCCCGTCTCGGGATCGAACGATTCCAGAAATCCCGGCCCGTCGATATCGTTCCCGGTACCGGTGAGAACGTGATTCCCCACGATAACCGGCGCCGGCGTCGAGAAATACTGCAGCGACAGATCCGCAATCGTCTTGTGCCAGCGCTCTTTCCCGGTCTTCGCTTCGAGACACACCAGATAGTCATCCGGCGTCTCCATATAGATGTAGTCGTGCCACATCGCCAGACCGCGATTACCAATATGCGTGGCGCCGCGAGTCTTCCAGAAGTAATGCCACAGTTCGCGACCGCTTCGCGCGTCCACCGCCCACGCATTATCCGGCGACGAGATGTAAACGGTGCCGTCAACCTCGAGCGGCGTCGCCTTGAAGCTCACGTTGCCCGGCGGGAAATCGCCCGTACCTTCGCCGCCAACCGTCGTCCGCCCGCCGCGTCCGCCCGGACCCGCCGTGAAGCGCGCGTACCACGCCAGCGTCAGATGCATGACGTTCGACGCATTCACCTGCTTGAGGGAGCTGTAGCGTTTGCCCGAATAATCGCCGTTGTAAGTCAGCCACGAGTCGCCGAGCGGCTTGAGAATATCGGCCGGATCGAGGCCATGCCCCTGTCCCATCAGCAGCGACGGCAGATGAAGAATCGGAACGGCCAAAAAGCGGCGGATCATTTCAGGGTCTCCAGATAAGCGGTGACATCGTGCATATCTTTGTTCTTCATGGTGTCGAGCAGAGTCTTGTGCCCCTGCATCGGGTCTTTCACTTCGACCTTCGGGACATCGCCATCGCGGCTGAACGTCCGGATCGAGCCATCCGGCATGGTGAGGCTCACGAGAAAATCATCGAGTTGTACGAGCGGCCCTTCTACCGTCTCTCCTGAAGGCGGCGTGACCGTTACCATCACGGTTCGCCGGTCCGGCGTCGCGCCAACCGCACCCCGCCCCCGTCCACTGCCGCCACCCGAAACCCAGCGATTCTGCGCCGCCTTCGCGTCCGGGTATTTCGTGGCGAATCCCTGCAGATCGCCGGTCGCCGAATGGCACGACGCACAGTGCGCATCGAAGTAAACCTTGCCCGCCGTTGCGTCGCCCACGAGCGCGCTCGGCGCGGGAATGCCCGGCTCGGGGGGCGCGCCCTGCCCTTTTTCCGTCGCCACCACACTGTGCAGATATTCGGCGATGGCTCTCACATCAGCCGCCGGCATCTCGCGCCCCGGCATGCCGGAAGCCTTCATCGAACCCGCAATAATCGGCGCAATCAATTCCCCATGCTGGTCGCTGAGCACCACACCGGAACGCAGCAGGCTGGTACCGCCCTGCAGGTTGCCGCGCAAATCGGCGCCGTGGCACTTCTGGCAATCCACGTCATAGAGGGTCTTCCCATGCGCAATCTCCACCGGGTTGCCCGGCGGGCGTTGCTGCGCGGGGAACGTCGCGAGCGCGCGGCCGCCACCCCGCCCCTGTCCGTACGCAGGAAGTGCCTGTAGTGCCAAAATCCCGGCGCTCAAAAACGCCGTCGTTGCCAATTTTTGCATTCGGTTGCGCATAAAGTGAGGAAAGGGCGGAATCGCCTTCGCGACCCCAGCCCTATTCTACAGACCTTTCCGGAATTTCGCAGGTGCCGGCCGCCGCTTCACCAGTTGTGCCGCTCCTCCCGCCACGGATCTCCGCGCATGTGATAACCGTTCCGCTCCCAAAAACCGGCGCTGTCGGACTCCACCAGTTCGATTCCGGAAATCCACTTCGCGCTTTTCCACGCATACAGCCGCGGAACAATCAGCCGCGCCGGACCGCCGTGATCGAGCGGCAACGGCTCGCCGTCATGATGTGTCGCCACCAGTGCATCTTCGGCCAGGAGATCGCCCAGCGGCAAATTTGTCGTGAAGCCGTGATCGTAACCGTACACAATTGCATATCCGGCCGTGGACCGCGCCCCGCCCGCACGCTCCACCAGTTCGCGCGTCGAGACTCCTTCCCAGATGTTTCCCAGACGGCTCCAGCGCGTGACGCAGTGAAAATCTGAGAAGACCTTTACGCGCGGAAGCCCGTTGAACTCACGCCATGTCCACTCCACCGGACGATCCACCAGCCCGAAAACGCGCAGCTTCCACGCTTCCGGATCAATCGCCGGCGGACCCCACGCGTCCAGAACCGGCCATTTTTTCGTGCGCTGCTGACCGGAAGGGATACGATTGCCGCGCAGCGTGTCCGGACTGACGATCACTTCCTGACCCGCGTCGTCGGGCCGTGGAATCGCGTCGTGCTGCGTCTTCGACTGGTCCATGAAAAAGCTCATTCTGGTTCCAGAACCCTCTGGTGAAAAAATTGCTCTCCTCGAACCTCGTGCTGCGCTACCATATTAACCAGCTTTCAACTCAGCGGTTTTGGGAGTTCGAATGACCGGCCGATATCGCGCCCGCACCAGCATCCGCAGAAGATGCGCGATTAGTGTGTCCGCGCAGATTTTTGCCGGCCTGTTCCTTCTTTGCCCGTCCGCTGCGCCTCAAAGTCTCCTGCATAATGCCGACGCGATGGATGAAGTGAATCTTCTCCCCGGCGACGCTGCTGTGCTCGATATGGAAGAGGTCAAGAAAGATTTGCCCTGTATCGTCACGCCCATCAAGCCGCTGATGGGTTTCGACATGAGGTTTCACTCGGGCTACGAGATTTCCATTCCGCTTAAAGAGCTCGCGGGCAATGGCGAGACGCTCACCGTCGTCTTCTCCGTGACTCCCGATTCCAGCAAAGATCATCCCCGCTATTTCTCGCAGAAATTCAAGGTGCCGGAAATCGACGAAGATGCCGGCGGCAAAACTCTGCTCGAAGGCGGCTTCGATGTAGGCGAGGGCAGTTATCACGTTCGCTGGCTGATGCGCGATCGCCAGGAGCGCATCTGTTCTTCCGCATGGGACATCAACGCAGCCCTCAGCGGCCGCGATCAGGATATCCGGATGACGATCGGCGCCAATGATGTCCAATCCGCCGAGAGCGAGTTTTTCCGGCCGGAGCCGCCGGTCGCGCGCAAGCCGAATGGCGATCCTCTGAAGGTCAAGATCCTGATTAATTACGCCCCCCAGGAAAGCAGCGCCGCCGCCATGGCGCCTGTCGACGCCAGCGCCCTGGTCTCCATCCTGCGCACCATCGCCCGCGAGCCGCGCATCATGAAGTTCAGCATCGTGGCTTTCAATCTCAATGAGCAGCGGGTGGTTTACCGGGCCGATGATCTGGATGAGATCAATTTTCCGGAGCTTGGCAAGCAACTGGAGTCTCTGAAGCTCGGCATGGTCGACTACAAGCACCTCGCGGACCCCCATAGCCCCACTGAATTCCTGACCCATCTGGTGCAGGATGAACTGGCCGGCACGCCAGCCGACGCGGTTATCTTCGCCGGACCAAAAGCCTTTCTGGATCAGCCAGTTGCGCAGGATGACCTGAAGGAAATTGGCGATATCAGTTATCCGGTTTTTTACATGAACTACATGCTGGTCCCTGCGGGCGACTGGAGCGCAGCCCCAGCGTGGCGGGATGCAATTGGCAACGTCGTGAAGCGCCTTCGAGGCGTCGAATACACGATTTCGCGCCCCCGCGACCTCTGGGCCGCCTGGGTCGATATTATGAGTCGCATCTCAAAGGTGAAACTAATGAATACCGCGAGCGCGTCTCCCCATTAGTATGTATTTGCGCTTCGGGCGGGTTTTCACTCCATTTTTAGGCGGGTTGCCGATTGCCATTGCGGCAGTGGCGCTCCTGGCGCCGCCAGCCGGAGCACAACGCTATACCGATCCCGACACCCTCGCTCCGTCCTACCCCAGCCCGCAGCCGGTCGTGGACCGGATGCTGACGCTGGCCGACATCAAGCCCGGCGAAACTGTTTATGACCTCGGCTGCGGTGACGGCCGGATTGTGATTACCGCCGCGAGGAAGTTCGCCGCGAAGGCCGTTGGAGTGGAAATTCGGCGTGACATCTATGAGGCGACAGCGGCGCGCGTGGCTTCGCTCGGCCTGGCCGATCAGGTCCATATCGTGCACGGGGACGCCCTGAAGATAAACCTCACCCCAGCCGACGTCGTTACTCTTTATTTGTTAACGAGTTCCAATGATCGCCTTCGTCCAGTGCTTGAGGGCCAGCTCCGCCGCGGGGCACGCGTGGTCTCCCATGATTTCGAGATCCGCGGCTGGAAACCGGAGAAGACCGAAAAGGTTCTGGTGGAAGGCCGTCCCCACATGATCTACGTCTACAAAATGGGGACGCAACACAAGTAAGCGCTACCGCAGCCGGCGCCCCGCCGGCTTATTTGATCTGCAGGTTGATAACGGGCGTCGCCTTCGAGTCAAACGAGCTCAGCGTTTTCGAAGAACTGGTGTGGCCCTTCGACTGGGCTTTCAACTCGTAGTCCACATCCTTACTCAGGCCCGAGAAATAATAGTCGCCCTTGTCCCGCGTAATGAACGAGCGGACCTGCAGGGTTCGGGTATTCTTGAGCTGAACAACGGCCCCAGGGACTGCTTTGCCCGCCGCGTCGGTCACGAAGCCGCTCAGTGAGCGTTCGGTAGCCGCCCGCTTCTGATCCTCTTTGGAAGGACCTTTTTCCCCATTGCTCAGCGTCCAGGCAGGAGGTCCGTTGCCGTTCATATCGCCGGCCTTCGGATCTGTGCTCTGGCACAGTAGAGGAAAAGTAAAGACGGCCGCAGCCGCGAGAATCCGCACAACAGGTCGATGAAGCATAGATTTCTCTGTCTCTATCTTAACGCCGTCGAGCGGCACCGGACGAATTCGTTGCACGTGGTGCCCGCCCTGCACGTCACGTTCTTCATGAGGAAATTTACCTGGTTGTGTCTTGTGGGTGCGGTTATCCTGCTCGCGGTGCAGTTGGTTCCCGGACAACCGCGGCGCTCGGCTCCAGGGCGCGCGGTGGGTGGCAGCTCGCAATCCCCCGTTTTTGCTCCCTATGAGATGATGTCGGTCTTTCCGCAGGAAGTCGGAAATGGCGAATTCACGCAGGTGGATCCTGCGCAGCTTCAGTCGCTCTCGGCAGACGGATGGCAGCTCGTCTCAGTCGCCCCCTACGCCTATCGCAACGAGGGGCACGGCGCTACGACGGATGCCACCCTTCCGCCGCCTCCGCTGGTGACGCAGGTTTATCTGGCCTACTTCTTCCAGCGCAGCCGGATGATGCACTGATTCCGCTAAGAGGAACCTCGCGTCCGGCGCCAGTGGAACCCAACGCCACAAAGTGGTATGGGCAACCGCGTACCTGTTGAAGATACGAGGTCTGTTCCCTGGCCCTAATCTTGCTTAGCGTTGCAGTCATGAGTCAGCCAACGACCGCAGCCCCGGAGGACTGTCGCCCTGGAGTCCGTACCCGCGAAGGTCTGAGAGAAAAAGTGCTTGCCTGTCTCG
>Ga0134125_10001477_pt1 | contig 28893 bp, 21 predicted proteins | sample KB31751_FD_96464 | JGI IMG/M metagenome (GOLD analysis project Ga0134125, IMG submission 96464) | Terrestrial soil microbial communities with excess Nitrogen fertilizer from Kellogg Biological Station, Michigan, USA - KB3-175-1 | ecosystem: Environmental > Terrestrial > Soil > Unclassified ... | reverse complement strand
TGGCCAGTTCAGCGCGCAGCACGTCGGCGAAGTTGCCCTTGGCGCGCAGCCTGGTTTCGAAGTCGAGACCGGGCGAGAGGTTGAGATAGCTGTGCGACGGCCGCGCAAAGCAGTATATGCAGCAGTATTTTATAACGGACTAGAAAGTGTTCATTTTCACGATGCTTTCCACGATCTCGAGCACGCCCTTTCACCTGACCGTTTGGGCACCAACAGCACCGTCGAACTGACCCTCAGAGAAAGAGCACCTCCGTCACTGATCAGCGGACATGCGTCCATCGTACGTCGGCTGCAGCCACGCCAAGACCGAGAAACTGGACCGTTTCGAGCCCACTTTCCCCTATTCATGCCGCCAACAAAGCATGCTGGCGACCGATCCGTCCATCGTGGTTGCCGCAGCAAGGAATGAGGCCAAGGGCATCGTGCACAGCTAAGGCAAGAATGCCGCTGTCACCGGCAGGATTGCTCAATGTGATGCCCGCAGTCCGGCCAAGGTTCAGCCGTCTAGGAAGCTCAACAACAATGATCTGTCTGTGCCGCAGAAGATGAGATCGGCCCCTGATACTTTGATTCGGTGCCGATCACTTGCGATGAACCATGCGTATTAAAGGGCGCGGTGCCGCCTCCAACCCAGACAACCGATTCTTTTCCACGCGAGTCGAGCTCGAGGACGATGGGTGGGGTTCTTCCGAGGACGCTAGCGGCAAGCCCGAGCCTGTGACTGTCACCGTGGAGCGCGCACGAAGCATTCTTTCGAAGAACGACTCCCCCGACGTGCCGTTCGATCTATCCATCAATCCCTACAAAGGTTGTCAGCACGGCTGCATCTATTGTTTCGCCCGACCCACGCATGCGTACCTCGACTTGTCCCCCGGCCTCGACTTCGAGACGAAGATTTTCGCTAAGGAGAACGCAGCTGAGCTTTTAGCAAAGGAACTTGGCAAACGCTCCTATACATGCAGGCCGATCAACATAGGCAGCAACACCGATCCTTACCAGCCCGCGGAAAATCGACTACAGATCACACGATCGGTTCTGGAAGTACTCGATACGTATGGCCACCCTTGCACCATCATCACCAAGAATGCATTGGTAGAGCGTGACGTAGACATCCTTGCCCGGATGGCTCAGCGCCACTTGATACATGTATTCGTGTCAGTCACTTCACTCGACAACCGTCTGTCATCGCGCCTGGAACCTGCAGCGACTGCCCCCCACCGCCGCATTGATGCCATCGCGCATCTGAGATCCAACGGCATACCCGTCGGTGTCATGGTTGCTCCCATCATTCCCGCCGTGACCGACATCTATCTGGAAAAGATCATTCAGCTGGCGGGTGAAGCCGGCGCAACCTGCGCTGGTTACACCGTCATTCGACTCCCACATGAGCTCAAGGGACTCTTTCGTGAGTGGCTGGCCAACCACCTCCCGCAGCGGGCGGATCACGTGATGAGCCTCATCCAGCAAATGCACAATGGCCGAGACTACGATGCGGACTTTCGGACCCGCATGCGAGGTGAGGGTGTGTTTGCTCGCCTGATCAAAGAGCGGTTCGAAAAAGCCTGCCGTCGAAGCAATATCGAACCCTCGCGAGCCATCCGGCTCGACACTCAGCATTTCAAGGCTCCCCAGGAGCCGGACCTTCAAGTATCCCTATTTTGAGGCCGTACTGACGGGAGGGTTCTCGAGGGCCCAGCTCCCTGTCAATTCCAAAATGCATTACTTCGTACTGTATAAGCACGTAAAAACGCAGTACATTTAGCACATGCCGAGGGGACGCCCAAAAACCAAGACCACCACCGTTACCCTGCGAGTCTCGCCGGGACTGAAGGCCGCTGCCGAAATGGCCGCCGAGCGTGATCACAGAAGCCTGACGGGGCTGATCGAAGTCCTGATCCTCAATCATTGCAAAAGCCAAGACATTCCCGTCACCGCCTCCAAAAAGGAGACCAGTTCATGACCAGAACCGCGGCAATTCGAAAATCCGCCAAGCCCGTCAGCAAACAAGCTGATGTCCCCTTCTACAGATCGAACGAAAAGCCCTACGGGTGTTTCAGCAACCTATTTCGACGCTCAATGCTTTTTGAGGGGCGGGAGTATCCTACCGCCGAGCACGCCTACCAAGCCGGCAAGGCTCGGAAGGAAGCCGTACGTGAGTGGATTCTAAGTGCACCATCCCCTTCCTTGGTCGCGATGGCAGCACATGGTCTGTATACCTGGGACATCGCTCCGGATTGGTCACGGATCAAGTTCGACAGGATGCGGGATGTGCTCAGGGCAAAATTCACGCAGCATGAGGATCTGAAAGAGCTTCTTCTTTCGACTGGTGAGGCGCGGTTGGTGGAGGTTGGAAAGACGGACAACGTAGTCAATCGGACTTGGGGTGAAGTGAACGGAAAAGGATTGAATATGCTTGGCTTGTTGCTGATGGAAGTACGCGAAGAGATCCACGAACAGGCCGTATTGCGCATCAAGACAAGCGCCAAGAAAACCAAGCAGATGAGCGGATCACGTACTCGCGATGCCGTTCGAGCGGTTGCCTGAATTCGGTCCCACCGTCATAACGATGCCAACGAATCGCTACGAGACTGAGCTAGAGAAGCTTGCGGCCACTTATGCGGCGGCGATGCGCGAGGATGTCGAGCATCTCAAACTTGCTATTTCCGGAGCGAGTGAATCAAGCGTCATCGGCGTAGGATCCGGTGGCTCATTCACTGTCGCCTCGCTTCTGTGCAATTTGCATGAGACCTACACGGGCCGCGTATCCCGGCCATCGACGCCGCTAGAGATCATCTGCAATCCGACACTGGCTTCTTCAAGCCCGGTGTTCATGATCTCCGCGGAGGGCAAAAATCCAGATATCACCGAAGCGCTTGAACGTGCCAGGCACCATAGCGCCCGTCCCGTTCATGTGGTGACTAATCGCGCCGACAGCCCACTTATGGAAGCGGCATCGCAGCTGTCCGACGTCAGCACGCACGTGTTTGAACTGCGCGAAAAGGATGGCTATCTGGCGACTAACAGCCTCCTGCTTGACGCCGTGCTGGTGGCGCGCGCTTACGGAGAACTAGATGGCGCGGCAGACGGCATTCCTGCCTCTATGGGCAACCTCAGAATCGGTACGCAAAGCGTCCAGCAGTGGGTTGAATCGGCAGCCACCTTTGTAGAGGCCGCCACCCGGCGCGGCGCGGTCGTTGTTACCTACTCACCTTTACTCCGCCCCATTGCAGCTGATCTGGAATCAAAGCTTTCAGAGGGGGCGCTATTGCATTGCCAACTGGCGGATCTCAGATCGTTCGCTCACGGCCGCCATCTTTGGCTGGCCGAACGCCCAGCGGATATCGTGATTCTGGCACTCATAGAACCATCGCTAAGCGAGCTGTGGAGCAAAATGAGTGCACTTTTCCCAAGGGAAGTCCCCACACTTACAATGTCGCTGGCAGGTGCCACTCCCAGCGATCTTATTGCGGGCTTAGTTGGCGCGATGCATCTAGTGGGAGCTATCGCGGGAAAGCTGGGCAAAGATCCGGGGCGACCTGACGTCCCGCAGTTCGGCAGGGATATTTATTACATCGACCTGCCGAAGGTCATTCCGTCGCCCGGGGCCCGCTTACCGACCGAAGAACAGTCAAAGTACGATGTGCTCGGGGCTCGGTGGCCGTCACCGCGAAAGCGCAGTGACCTAACCAGGGCCAAGGATGCCTTTGTCGACGCCATTACGCAGCAGCAGTTTCGCGCCGTTGTCTTCGATTATGACGGTACCTTGTCCGCCTCACAGCGACGAACTGGGCCGCCGTCAGAGCCGGTACTCAACCACCTGAGGCGCTTGGTGGCAGCTGGTGTCGTGGTTGGCATTGCCTCAGGTCGTGGTGATTCGATCCAAGAGCAACTAGCCGAAGTCCTCCCCGAGCCGACCCTCAGCCGCCTTTTCCTTGGCCTCTACAACGGTGGCTGGATTGGATCGGCAATGTCTCCGCCCGAGACGCCGAAAGGCACGGTGGAGTTCCTAAGTCATGTCACGCGCATCGCGCGCAAGTTGCAGTCGCTTGGCGTCCCGATCGAGCGCATTAAGACAACACACCCATATCAAGTCAGCATCCGCTTCCGAGACGGCTTGCCCACGGATCAGATGTGGTTCGTCGTCGCCGACGCTCTGCGTCAAGCCGGGCTGACCACTGGTACTTTGTTCCGAAGCAAGCACTCGGTGGATGTACTGGCTCCAGGCATTGGCAAGTCAGGTCTCATTGCGCACATCATCCAACATGAAAAAGTCGACCCGTATCAGGTTCTGACGATGGGCGATCAAGGTGCATGGCCGGGTAATGATGTCTCGCTGCTCGAACACCGGTTCTCGCTTAGTGTGGATATGCCGTCAAGACGATTGGACCGCGGGTGGAAGCTGGCTCCCGGCCACAAGCGCGATGTGGACGCAACGCTTTGGTACCTGGACCGCTTCCATTTAGACGGATCGGACGGCTTCAGGTTCTCGCTGTCTGATGAACCTTTGAGCGATGACTAATCATGCAGGATCTCTACGCAGCGGAACTCTTGGCGCGAGTAATGGGATGGCAGAACCAGGAGCTGGTACTCAAACACGTGCCCGAGCTCCAGTTGCTTGCCTACTATAAGTACGATCATTACCAACGCTTCGGCCCAGGTCGACGGTTCATTGAAAGCTTGGCGCTATGGCTCAGTCGGCTTGAACCTGAAGACCGACCGGCAGCCCTTGAGCTCGTTGAAGAGAAGCTAATTTACTTCTCTGACAGAGAAATATCGCATCTGGTGGAAACCGCTTATCCTGACCTGATAGTGCAGGAGCGACTTCGCTTGGTGGCCGAGGAGTACGGCATACCCACGTACAAAGTCGGAGAACTATCCCGGCACCCCCGGTTTAAAGAGCTACAGCTGAAGTCGCTGTACTTGGGGCTGAGCGATGGCGCTAGAACCAATGAGCTTCGCCGCGCCAGCAACCACCGCATCAACAACGAACAAATCTGGCAAGCCTACGAACTGGGCGAGCAAAAATCGACTTCGATGCTCAAAGACCTCGGAGAGAAACTGAAGGAAGCAGAGTTCGAATCCCAGTCACCTCACTTCAACTTGATATGGTTACTAGATGACTTCTCAGGCAGCGGGAACACCTATATCCGTTACGACAGCGAGCATAAAACCTACGGCGGCAAGCTCCAGAAGGTCTACGAGCAGCTACACGAAAGGCACCTCATAGATCCCTCGCATTATGAAGTGTTCCTTGTGCTCTACGTTGCAACACGCCAGGCGATTGACCACATCGAGTATTGGAGCGAACGGTTTACCTCGGAGCGGGGGTTCAAGCCGCTCCAACTGCGAGTGCTTTGCAAGCTCGAGCGCAACTTGGCATTAACCGAGACTCCAAATACCGGCCTTGGCGAGCTTCTGGCCAAAGAGAAGTACTTTGACCCCAGGGCTGATGACAAACATATGAAGGTCGGTGGCACAGACGGTCGACTCGGTTTCGCCAATTGCGCATTGCCGATCGTGCTATCACATAACACACCCAACAATTCTGTCTACTTGCTTTGGGGGCCAGAGCATTTCAATTACTCCGGGCTGTTTCCACGGGTCGTGAGGCACAGAGACTTCTGATGGCTTACAACGTAAATCCTTTCCTGGAACGTCGATCTGAGCGAACGACTTCGGATCAGGAGTTCGCGCTCGTCTTTTCTCCCAAGATATTGGAGAAACTTTCCGACGCAGCGTTTCAAGGAGGCGTACACATCTTTCGCAGCGCACCAGGTGGTGGCAAGACGACGATTCTTCGGGCGTTCACCCCCAGTGTACTGCGCAGCTTCTGGCGTGCGAAAGGCAACAACGAGCTGAAAGAATCTTTTCCCCTGTTTGTTCAGAGGGGCGTGTTGGACGATCAGGACGGTCCCCGTTTGCTGGGTGTACTGATCTCATGTGCCTCGGGTTACGCCGACCTGCCAACGGGCGCGTCGTCGATCGACGAGGGCCCATTTCGAGCTTTACTCGACTGCCGTGTAGTGCTGCGCACGATTCGTAGCTTGAGTGCCTTTCTCGGCTTTAGTGCCGATGAGTATCTTGACTCGATTCAGCTGGAATACGGAGACGGTGCTAGGGATATCCAGGGTATTCCAAAACTAGCCTCCGCTCGACAGTTGGCCGAGTGGGCCGAGATGCAGGAGAAGCGCATCTACGCGGAACTGGATGCTTTTGCCGGCCGGGCTACCCAAGCTCTTCCGTCAAGCCAGAGATTCGAAAGCGTACTATGGCTCCAGTCCGTACGCTTTATACAGAATGGCACGCCCGTGGCAGCCAATCGTTTGCTTATGGTCGATGACCTTCATCGCCTGCGGCGCAAGCAACGAGAAATGCTAGTTGACGAGCTTACAGTTCAACGGCCCGAGATTCCGATCTGGCTGGCTATGCGGACCTTGGTGTTAGGGGAAGCACTACTGTCCCAAGGTGCCAGGCAGGGTCGAGACATTCATGAGTATGCTCTAGAGGAGCTATGGGGTGGGCCCAAGGGTATTCACCAGTTCATTCCATTCGCACAGAATGTGTTGGACAGGCGAATGAATCGCCAGGACACCGTTACTGGCAATTTTTCACAACGTCTACGAGAGCAACTGGAACCAGAAGAAATCCGCGAATTTATTCAGTCAGCCGTCGATGCGTTCCGGACGACGGTTCAGCCGCATGAGAAAAACGCTCGCTACAGCGAGTGGACAGCTCGGGCAGAGAAGAAATCAGCAGAGCCCACCGTAGATACGCTGCTAGAGCTATTTGTAACCAGAATTCTGATAGCGCGCGATGCTTCAAAGAAACAAATGAGCTTTGACTTGGCGCTGCCAGCCGAGGAGATCGACGACAAGGATAACTCGTCGCTCCGTGGAGCCGCCGAGATTCAGCTTCACGAGGAGTTGAAGCTTCCATACTTCTACGGATTGGAACGGCTATGCGTGATGGCTACTTACAACGTCGAAGAGCTTTTATCGATGGCTGCCGCGCTCTACGAAGGCATCGTCGCACGGCAGGTGCTCCGTAAACGGAGCCCCGAGTTGTCCCCGGCGGAACAGGAAAAGATCCTCCGGGAATCGGCCGCCCGGCGGCTCAAGTTCGTGCCCAAACAGCACACCGAAGGTGCGCGAGCCCAGAAACTTATCATGTCCATCGGCGGCTACTGTCGGGAGCGCACGTTCCTGCCAAATGCGCCTTATGCGCCTGGTGTGACGGGTGTTCGACTTTCACAATCGGAAATGGAAAAACTAGAGGGAGGTTCACGCCTCCTTGGTGAACAGGGTGCGCTGCTACGGCGAGTACTGTCAGAGTGTATCGCGGAAAACCTGCTGGTCCTTCGCACAAGCGGTGCCAGCACAGCACGTGAGGCAGGATCGATCCTGTATCTTAACCGCACCTTATGCGCGCATTTCGGCTTACCACTTCAAATGGGGGGATGGCAGGACGTGTCGTGCGTAAATCTGATCGATTGGATGTCGCGCGGCTGGAGGCCACAGCAGCGTTTGGTAATGGGGGGCTAGAAATGCACATGCTGTGGGATCAGTACGTGTTCCGACGGGGTTCGGATGCCAATGAGTTGTGGGACCACATGTTCGAAAGTCGCCCTGTGCGTCTTCTCTATATCGCTGGTAGCGGGTTCGATGTCCGTGCCCAGGTGGTGATGCGCGAGTGCGTTAACAGCATACGCAACTCCGGAGCAATCTTGCAGGAGGCAACATTGGTCCTGATCAAGTTCGCAAACTACCGGCTGGACGCCAGCTTAGAGGAATTAACCGAGCAAAATGCTCGCGACCTTACCGATCTTTTCTCAGCTATCGGTCGTGTGGAATACGTATCCTATGGCGCAGGTGAAGGGGATGAAGAAATAAGCGCTAGCAGCGCGCTCCGGCAAGGAACTGATGCGGTGCTGCGGAAGATCGTCGGTCAGACAGACATCATTCTCGATGCCAGTTCATTGCCTCGAGTGGCCTATTTGGCTTTAATGACCAGCTTGCTGAACCGTTTGATTCCCGACAAGGACGCTCCTGATGCGCTTGCCGCGAGCGGAGTCAACTTTCAGATACTGGTCGCTGAGGACGCTGGATTGGATGGCCAAATCATGGCGGAAGATCCCAGTAGTGAAATCGTCCATGTACCAGGATTCTCTGGTGCCATGCAGTTAGAGAGTGTCCAGGATTGGCCGCTCGTGTGGTTTCCAATTCTAGGCGAACACCGGGTCAACCAACTTCAACAGATTATGAGGTCGACCAATATCCCTGGCGAGGCTGAGATTTGTCCGGTGCTACCGCATCCGTCCCGCAATCCGCGTCGCGCTGATCGACTGCTGGTCGAGTACAAAGAAGCACTGTTCGACTCGCGCCGTACACCCACAAGCAACATCCTCTACGTCCATGAGTCGCAGCCCTTTGAAGTCTACCGACAATTGTTAGGAGCGATGAACCGATACCGCGAGAGTATGGCAATCTTGGGTGGATGCACGCTCGTCGTGACACCTTTCGGCAGCAAGTTGATCACGTTGGGTGCGGGATTAGCTTGCTTCGAGATGCGCCCACAAGATCTGACAACGGCCCTCTACGGGGTAGCTATTCCACATGCCGAACCCACGCGTTACGTCGCTGACGCTCGTGCTATCCGGAGCTCGCGGCCCGAGATCTGCTGCTTGCTGCTTACTGGGGATGCATACGCATAGGTGTACACCGCCTATTCACTGTGGAAGTGCGTTCGATTGAGAGCCAGCAACCTCGGCACCCATTCACGATCGTAGAACGGTGCTATGCCTGTGGCCTTCATGGAAAGATGTTCAGGCGATCCCTTGAGGAAAACGCGAACTTCGGCTGGCAACTTGCTCTTATAAGCACCTTCGATAGCGTCTGAAACCGTCTCTGCGATCCGGCAATCTTCGCTTGCCAGAATGGCGATTTGCAGCGGCCGGACCGGAAGTTGGCTGAGTTCAGCTTCGAGGAAATAGGCCTGCTCGACTTGGGTGATTCCAGCCAGGCAGGTCATCAGCTTGCTGGTCAGCAAATGATGGTTCTTGGCAATGGCGGCGTTTTCAGCTGCGCCAAGCATCAATCTCGTCGAACCTCCAGCTTGCGCAATGCTTGCCAGGGCGCGTGCCAGGTCATCAGCCGAGAATTGCATGTCGTATGTCGACCCGGGATTGACGTGACAGTGTGTGTTTGGGGTCGCTTCAAAGAGACTCTGGACGTCGATGCTGTAGGCAGAATTTTCCGGCATCGGAGCTTTTCTCAGCGCTTCCTCCGAGGTAAAGATTGCAATTACCCGCGCACCGTCATGGCGAATCCAGGCAACGGTTTGACTGTTCCAGACCGTTTGTGCCTCACCCTCCGGATGCTGGATGAAAACGAACGCATTGCTCGCCAAGAGCTTTTTCAGGAAGCGTGGCCGGGTTCCGGGTTCCATGAACGCGCGCTTCAACATTCTTTCAAGGTGCCCGGTTGTAGTCACCACTTCCTCCTGTCGGAATCTAGTGAAGTGGACAACTGCCATAAGCAGTCGCCGCTTCTCGAAATTTGGATCGCCGCTGCAAGGAGATCATCAAGTTTCGTTGCGGTCAGTTCGTTCTACTTGGCGTGGTGGTGGCCGACGTTCCGATGGCTTTCCGTCGACGCTTGTGTCGAAGATCGGCTCCAAAACATAGGCTGGGATGGCCAACTCATGCCATCCCGCTTGGAACACATCATTGGCCGACGGGTAGTGCCGCAGAAGCCACTTGGCTTCACTACGTACCGAAGCCGGAACTCGGCGGTTGCCGAGTAGCAGCCTCAAGAACTCCCTCGTTTCGATGACCGCTCGCGATCGTTCGTACGGCAGCGTCATGACCGCTTCACTTGCGCTCTCATCGAATGCTTCTGCTGATGCTCGTGGAACATCGACGCATGGCGATTCAGGAACTGCTTCATGGTCCCCTTGTACTTCAGCGCCTCTCCTGGAAGCGATATCGCAAGCGCTTTCGCGATGCTGAGCGCATACGAGATCTGACTCTTGGTTGGTGGTTGGAGGTCGTCGTCCAGGATGCTGGCCAGACTGGTGATCAACCGCCACTCGAATGGCGCGTTGGTGCCCGTGCTCAGGCATCGCTCCAGCTGGATGCCCAAGGCTTCCCGGGAGTTCCAGTTCATCGCGATGTTCAAAGACAGATCCAGATCATCATCGACCAATCGAAGTGGCATCGTCGTGTCACCTTCCTATACTTATATGTAGACTACATCTAAAGGCGTAGCCCTAAAAGTATCGTCTGCTTACGGTCACCGCATGGACAAGGTGACGCTACAGACAAAATTGGGTACCGCCGTGCGTGAGCGTCGACAAGCCCTTGAATACAGCCAAGACACCTTCGCCGATGCCATCGGTATGCACCGCGCCTACTACAGCGCCATCGAGCGCGGCGAGCGGAACGTGACGCTGGCCACCCTCGCCAGGGTGGCAGAGGGGCTGGACATGCCGATTGCCGCATTGATGGCACAAGCCAAGCTTTAAGCCCTGCCGCCGGCATACGGGTTGGCTCAGGACTACCGGGAACAACATCATTGAATATCGAGTTGAGAAAAACCTTATGGGCCGCGGCCGACAAGCTGCGCTCCAGCATGGACGCGGCCGAGTACAAGCATCTCGTGCTCGGGCTGATCTTCGTGAAGTACATCTCCGATGCATTCGACGAGTTGCGCAGCGGTCTGCGCGTGGCGTTGGCTGACCCTGAGTCCGAGTTGTACCTCGATGATCCCGTCGTGCGCGCCGCCGCAGAAGAGGATCGCGACTACTACACCGCCGCCAACGTGTTCTGGGTGCCGGAACAGGCACGCTGGGAAAACCTTCGCGCGCACGCCAAGCAGGCGAATATCGGCCGCCGCATCGACGCCGCGCTGGACGCGATCGAGGCGGACAACCCGCGTCTCAAAGGCATCCTGGACAAGCGCTTCGGCCGCGCCCAGCTGGAACCGGGCAAGCTCGGAGAGCTGGTCGACCTGGTCTCCACGATCGGTTTCGGCGCGGGCGACAAGGCCAAGGACGTGCTCGGCGAGGTTTACGAATACTTCCTCGGCCAGTTCGCCAGCGCCGAGGGCAAGAAGGGTGGCCAGTTCTACACGCCCGCCTCGGTGGTCAAGGTGCTGGTGGAAATCCTCGGCCCGCACCGGGGCAAGGTGTACGACCCGTGCTGCGGTTCCGGCGGCATGTTCGTGCAGTCGGAGAAGTTCGTGGAGAGCCACGGCGGCCGCTTCGGCGACCTCAGCATCTACGGCCAGGAGGCGAACCCGACCACCTGGCGACTGGTGGCGATGAACCTGGCCATCCGCGGCATGGATTTCAACCTCGGCAAGGAGCCGGCCGACACCTTCCACCGCGACCAGCACCCGGACCTGCGTGCCGACTACGTGCTGGCCAACCCGCCGTTCAATATCAGCGACTGGGGCGGCGAACGCCTCGCCGACGACCGCCGCTGGCAGTTCGGCACGCCGCCTGCCGGCAACGCCAACTACGCCTGGTTGCAGCACATCCTGCACCACCTGTCCGCACGCGGGCAGGCCGGCGTGGTGCTGGCCAACGGCAGCATGAGCTCCAACCAGAACAGCGAAGGCACGATCCGCCAGGCGATGGTCGAGCGCGACGTGGTCGAGGTGATGGTGGCGCTGCCACCGCAACTGTTCTTCAACACCCAGATCCCCGCCTGCCTGTGGTTCCTGGCGAAAGACAAGACCAAAAACGGTCGCGACCGCCGCGGCGAAGTGCTGTTCATCGACGCCCGCAAACTCGGCCGCATGGAAGGCCGCGTGTTCCGCGTGTTCGACGACGAAGACATCGCGCGCATCGGTGACACCGTGCATCGCTGGCGAGAAGACGGTTTCGCGCACAACATACCATTCGCGCAAGACAACCAAGAGCCCGTTCACGCTGCGCGGGGTGCGCAGGGCGCAAAAAAATCCGTTCACGCTGAGCGTAGCCCGCAGGGCAAAGTCGAAGCGCCGCCCGAACCTTACGCCGACATCCCCGGCTTCTGCCGCAGCGTGCCACTCGCCGAAATCGCCGAACACGGCTACGTGCTCACCCCCGGACGGTATGTGGGCGCGGAGGACGTCGAGGACGACGACGAGGTGTTCAGCGAGAAGATGGATCGGCTTACCGCGCAGCTCGCCGAGCAGATGGCGAAGGGCGTGGAGCTGGATGCGTTGATTCGGGAGAAGCTGGGGGCGTTGGGTTATGGGGTCTGAGCGTAGCCGCGAGCCAGGTGGACTTGTGAATCCAAGTGTCGATGCCGCCCAGTTGCAGGGTGCTGGCTCAGCGATAGCATCGTTTCAGTCCAAGTGCCCGGAGGGTTGGTGTGTCATCCCACTCACCGATGCAGTGTCTTTCCAGGAAGGACCGGGAATCTTGGCGAAAGACTTCCGAGACGAGGGTGTTCCGCTGCTCCGGTTGAAGTGCATCGAAGGTGACTACGTGCGGCTCGATGGCTGCAATTTTCTCGCCCCTGAAATGGTTGCAAAAAAATGGGATCACTTTCGCGTTCACGATGGTGACCTGCTCATCAGTACCAGCGCGACACTTGGGAGAGTGAGTGTTGTCACACCCGAATCAGCAGGCGGTATTCCGTACACGGGGTTGATTCGGTTTCGCCCAAAAGATACTCGCCTCGACATTTCATATCTGAAGGCCTTTCTTTCCTCTGCTGCATTCGTCAGTCAAGCAGAAAGCATGGCAACTGGGAGTGTGATACGGCACTTCGGACCGTCACACATTCGGCAGATGGCGTTGTTCTTACCCCCGATAAGCGAGCAAATCGAAATCGGCGCCATAAATTCGATCTTGGATGAACGGCTTCGGGCAATTCGTGAAACGAACGCCACACTCGAAGCCATCGTCCAAACCTTGTTCAAGTCATGGTTCGTCGACTTCGACCCGGTGCGCGCGAAAGCCGAAGGCCGCGAGCCCGATGGCTTGGACGCCACCACCGCCGCACTGTTCCCCTCTACCTTTGAAGATGACACGGCGATAGCCGCAACTCCAACAGGCTGGTCATCGAGCGCCCTGTACGATCTCGCGCAGTTCATCAATGGTGCCGCGTACAAGGCGTTTGAGCCGAATGCGGAAAGGCGGGGGCTGCCGATCATCAAGATCGCGGAGCTGAAGGCAGGCGTCACGTCGCAGACCGCATTCTCCGAAGTTGATATGCCGTTGAAGTACCGAATAGATAGCAACGACATTCTGTTTTCCTGGTCGGGGAATCCAGATACCTCCATCGACACGTTTGTGTGGTCGCATGGTGCTGCTTGGCTAAACCAACATATCTTCCGCGTTGTGCCGCACGATCCACATGAACGCTCTTTCGTGCTCCTCACTCTGAAGTATCTGAAGTCGACGTTCGCGGAGATCGCACGAGACAAACAGACAACGGGACTGGGCCATGTGACCGTCGCGGACCTCAAGCGATTGCGCGTTGTGAAGCCAGACATGCCGTTGCTGAAAGAGTGGAACAAGCTGGTCGACCCATTGATCGAGCGAGCCTTTCTTACTCAGCAACAGGCCCAGTCTCTTGCCCAACTCCGCGACACCCTGCTCCCCGCCTGATCTCCGGCAAACTGCGCCTGCCCGAAGCGCAAACCCTTATCGCCGAAGCCACGCCATGAAACCTAGGCTCACCCACCGCCCCCTTCTTGCATCCCTGGCGCGTGCCTCCAAGAGCGACGATGGTCTACCGCTGACGTTCGCAATTCTCAGATCTCTCGACAATTTCAGCGCCTGTCGGATGCAGCGGATTTAGCGTCACACTGATCTGACTTGTGCCACCCAAAGAGCATCTGATGTCCAACGAAACAGTTGCCAAGCTTGCTGCTATCACTGATGCCGCAAAGTTCGAGCGCATCGCAACCTCGGTACTGCGGGCTGCCAAGCCAAACCTCTATGCAAACCTATCGCACCAAGGGGTCAATACTGATGGCAAGACCGTCAAGGCACCTCTGGACAACGTAGGTTGGGTACGTACCAACGAAGGATCCATGCTGGTCGCAGGTGCTCATACCACTGCATCCCAAAAGGATCTCGAAGGGAAATGGCTGCACGCCCCGGCTAACGTGACTCCTCGCAAGAAGGGCGGCAAGCCAACGCAGCCTGCGGGAGACCTAGTCAAGGCGATGGAGGAAATCGGAAAGCTGCGTGAACAGCATCCTGACCTGAAGGCCACCTTGGCTCTGACCTCCAATCGCGAAGAGCCCATGGAGCTGCGAGTGAAGGCCGAAGCGCTGGCGGAGGCCCACAATGTCACGCTCGACGTCTGGTCGGCCTCGCGTCTCGCGCAGTTCTTGGACACGCATCCGGACGGACAGGCGATTCGGTTCGAATACTTGGGCATCGAACCAACTCGTTTGTCCATGCAGGAGTTGCTTCGCATTGGTCGTCAATCCTTAGCGTCTCGACCAGTTGTGACAGAAGAGGATGCCCTGGTCGACCGACGTCTGGCCGATCTGTCTGGACACACACTCCTGTCTGGCGCTTCGGGCATGGGCAAGACGACTATTTGCCTGAGCGCCCTAGCTGAAGCTCTTCAGCGGGATCAGCCCGGCATCGTGCTCGATGATCAGACTGTCATGCGTGCGATAACGCTCGAAGAAGCACTGGATGTCGAGTTGCGCCGGTATTCGCCGTCCTTGGAATCTCACTCGGGTAGCCGAGCGCTCGAACTGTGCTCAGAAGCTCAACCATTCGTGGTGGTTGTCGAAGACATCAATCGGTCTGAGAACACAGAACGGCTGCTCAACAAGCTCGTCGGCTGGGCATTGCAGAAGGTTGCCGGAGCTCAGGGAACTCGCTGGCGTTTGGTCTGCCCTGTCTGGCCGCGATTTCTCACAACGATCGACAAAAAGGATGACGTGAGTAAGGCCGGGATGGTGCATGTAGTCGGTCTGTACACCGAAGAAGAGGCCCGTGACGCAGTCAAACGACGCTGCAAGTTGTTGGCGCTACCGATGGATGATCTTGCCGCCTCAGCGGTTGCCCAAGCCCTCGGCAACGACCCGCTGCTCGTCGGGTTACATGATCTACGCTCAAACGCCTCATCTCATGACGTCATCACCAAATACGTTGTGGATGAGCTGGAACGCGCTGCTCTGACAACTTCGTTTACGACCAGTGACTTGGAGGATGCCGTTCGCGCGCTCGGACTACAGATGCTGGAGCGACGAAATCTTCAGCCCACCTGGCGTGATATGCAAGCCTGGTTGAGGGAAGGCGTGCAGTTGGACGCCTTGCGGGCGCTTCTTGCAAGTGGTCGGCTACTTCGCCTGTCCCAAAACAGCCGAGGGGAAGTTCTAGAAGCCCGGCACGATCGTGTTCTCTACCACTTACTTGCCGACGCTGCAGCTCAACAACTCGCTGCGGGGATCGACGTGAAGTACCTGTCAGACCCGTATTTCGCTGAAATTGTGGGCATGGCTGCCACCGTATCGAAGCTTCAGCTTGACCGCCTGCGGGCGATCATGGAAAACAGCCCTCTCGTTGCCTTCTACGCGTTGAAGCGTGCCGTCGCTAGCCGCAGCGACTATGTGGACACTGCGGCAAGTGCAATAGAGCAGTGGGTCAAATTGGTCGGACATCGGAGCACCCCATTCTTTTCCCGACGCCAATGGGGACTCAGCGTGTTGGCGGAGATCGATTCTCAAACCGTCATTGGCCTCACATCGCACTTTCCGAACGATGATATGCGGCAGCCTTACTTCGAAGCGAGGTTCCGAAACGGGAACGTCGGTGCCGGCTTCAGTTGGTTGACCGAATATCCATTCGAAGCCAGTGTCCCAGGGCGCCAAGAACTGGTCGACTACGTGCATCGTAAGTACGGTCAGGGCTTGGTAAAGGCCGTCGGTGCGGCGCTGGAGGCGCCGGAACTCTCTGATCGGCAGCGTCGAGGCGCGCTGTTTCTGGCTGGATACATCGCGGATCCCACACTTGCCAGCTCTGTGCGAGAGGCGTGGTGCCTTCCCGCTGAAAACATTGATCTAGAGGTGTTTCTTTGGGCGGCAGCACAGGTCTGTGGCGATCAGGCAGAGGCGACGCTTGGTCCTGTTTGTGATGCTTGGGAGGCGCTACCCGATACCAAAGATGAGTCTGGTAGCAGCGAGCGCAATAGGCTTGCCGCTCATGGCGTTGCCTGGAAGTTCCGAGACCACGTACCCAGGGCGGCCCTTTCGTATTTCGTTGAGCGAGCCAAACGGTCGGAAGCCTTGCGCTGGCCCATCACGTATATGCTCAAGGGCGTTGACGATCCGATTGCCGTGCAGCACGAGGTTGAATACCTTGCGCAGTGCAGTCGCGACGCTGGCAAAGGCGGCTTCCTTGATCATTTTCTGAAAAGCGAATGGCAGCGTCTTTCTGAGGGAGGCAAGCGGATGTCGATGGAGAGCAAGCAACGATTGCTTGACATCTCATCTGATCAACACAACGACGAGCACCTACGTAAGCAAGCCTTCTCACTATGGGAGGTGAGTGTGGGGCCGAGTGATTTGGAGGTTGCTCGAGGGATTGATCGCGACGACGTGAGGTATGACAAAGCTGTATGGGCTCGTGCGAGAAGAAAGGATCTGACGGTTGTGTCACAGCTCCTTGAGAAGATTGAGGAGAGTCCGCGCTATTGGTGGCAAGCTGGTCGCTATCTCTGGACCGAAGAGCTGATCGAGGCACTCGGCAAAGCCGTCAAGAAAATCGCACGAACCGATGCATCAGAGCGTGAGCACATAGGTGACTGGATTGTGCCTGAGCTCATCCTTAGGCTCGATGAAAGAACGGGTGAGAGTCTTTTGCTCCCTGTATGGAATGAAATTCGTCACATTCCGGCGTTCCTGCAAGTCGCGCTGTGCCTCGCCACTCCAAAGCTTGAGGAGCTTGCAAAGGAGGCAGTTGCGGATGCTCCTGAACCCAGTGCATTGTTCGAGCATTTCTCGTTCACGGCTGGCATCTATACCAGTGGTCGAGAAGGTATTACGCGACTGCGGCAGCTTCAGGTTCTGCAACCGTATTTTCAACTACTGTCGGATCTAGACTTAATCGGGTTGCGGGACGCCTGTATTAAGCGCGGCTGGCTTGACTACGCTCGCAAATATCTGGAGCCCGTTTTGCACAGACGTGAGTCCGACTTGGTAAAGCGCACGCTCAGCCGCACAGCAATCGATCTGTCTGACCTCGAAAGTGATCTGAACGAGAACCGGTATTGGAGGTGTTACCACTGGTTTGAGCAGCAGATGCGAAACGGTGCAAGGCGAGAGGAGCTGATCGATGCGCTGTTCGATTGGTTCAAGGAAAGGAAGTCGTTGCCCGCTCTTAAGGTTGTTGGGAACGTCCTTTCCGAGGAAGGCAATCGCCTTGAGTTCGCGCGACTGGGGGAGGTCGTATCGGATATGCCGAATACAGACGAAATTCTTGGCGAGACCCAATTCAACGTTTTCCGCCGTACTTTGACTTGAATATGATGCTTTGAAGACGCGACTCGCCTCTCGTGCGTCACGTAGTTGCAATTCAAATCGGCCAAGTTTTTTAGCCAAGCGCCAGCTCCGTCCGCTTCCGCGACAGCCACCGCTCCGTGTAGTTGTCGCGCAAATCACGGCTCAGACGTGCCTTCAGGTGCGCACTCATCGCACCAAGCGAAACCAGCCGATCGATCCAGCCGCAGCCATGGGCAAAACGCACGGCGGCCATGTCCGGGCTGTTGAGCAGCCAGACCGGTGCGGCCAAGGTTTCCGCGTAGATCAGCAGATCCCGCTCGCCGGCATCGAGGGTGGGATGACCGTGCGTCATATTGAACGTCACCCGCTGTATTTTGGTGATCGATTCGACATGGCTCAGTTGCCCGCGCAACACGGCCTCGTCGATCCAGTGCTCGGGATCGCGGTTCTGGTAGCCGGTCTGGGTTTCCTCGACGACCTTGGCCACCGTGTGCAAGGCAAAGTAGTTGGCCAGCGGTATCCAGCAGCCGGTCTGATGCGCTTCGAGTACGACGTTGGTGTCGACGAGCACGATCTGTTGCTGTTGGAAATCCATTCCGTGCCGCCCGCCCGGTTACAGATCGAACGGCGTTTTCAGGCCGTGCTCGGTAAACAAGACGGCCAAGTCATCCACGCTGGTGCCGATCACATCCGCGGCGCGGCGTACCGACAGATGGCCCTGTTCGATACCCCAGCCCAGGGTTGCCACGAAGCGGTGACTGAAGCGGGGCGGCAAGGCCGCGGGATTTGCGGCAGCATCCATGCGCAGCAGGCCATCGCCGATGCACTGCGCGGCGGCATTCTTCAGCAGCCCCAACGCGACCAGACGCCACTTCATCGCCGGGCCACTGACACCAAGTTGGGTGGCGGCTTCACGAATCCATCGAGCCTGAGCCTCAGGATCATTCGACGGCAAAGCGGCCTTGTCGATCAGGCCGACCACCACATGACGCGGCATCAACAGGCCACCGGAGAAATTGTCCGCGAGCTGTTCTACGCGCTTCTGGTTCTTCGAGAGCTTGCTCTCCTCCTCGACGTGCGCCGGCACCATCTCGCGCCAGGTGATGAGGTGGAAAAGCTCGTGGCCCATGTCGAACGCGCGGCGTCCGGCGGGTTCATGGCGGTTGATGAGAATGGTGTTGAGTGGCCCCAGCTGGCATGCCGCACCAGACACGCCGACTACGGTATCGACATGCAGGATCAGCGTATCGAGTTTCTGTTCGAGCACGGATGACAGGTTCGCCGCTGGCGCATCGCCCAGACCGAGCGAGCGCGAAACGGCGTCGCCCTCGTCGGCGGCCTCTTCGAACGAGCTCTTCGGGTTCAAGCCGATCTGGGGAAGCAGGGAATTCACCGACTCGCCCTTGAGGCGACTCAGGTGGCGATAGGTGGCGATCCAGCCGCCGGCACGTCGTTCGAAGGCATCGAGATCATCCGCCTTGGCGGCCTGTCGCCAGGAGAAGTTGGCTTCGCCAGCGAGTTCGAAGGGATCGGTGAAATAACCGGTGTCGACACCGAAAAACTCGGCGGCGCGCACCAGATCGACAGGCGCAACCTGACGCTTGCCCAACTCGATGTCGGACAAGGTTTGGCGGTCATTGAAGCCCAAGGCTTGGGCCAGGTCGGTCTGATTGACCTCTCGGCGCTCGCGCAATGCTTGCAGGCGGCGGCGGATCGTTGCTTGGTCCATAGCGGCACCTCCAGTTACGAAACTCTATCTTGCAAAAGCGCGAAATGCAAGAATTCTTGTAGGTTGAAGGCGGTGCCCACATCGAGTCGACGTTCATATTTACCCCTCACAGGCGTCCCATTTGGCTAAAGTCTGAGATCACATTTTTTGCATGCTTCAGCTCACCTGAGCCGCGCATCATCACGGACATGCTTCGGCCCGCCCGGGCCACAGGGGAAGCGATGACACCGATCCTGCTGGAGGACCACCTGGAACAGGCTGCGCTGCAGTGGCTGTCCGGCTTGGGCTGGGAGGTGGCGCACGGCCCGGATATTTCGCCGCCGGATGCGCACACGCCAGGCAGCGAGCGCGACAGTTACCGGCAGGTGGTACTCGAACCTCGGCTGCGCGACGCGATCCGCCGGTTGAATCCGCGGATTCCCGCCGTGGCGCAGGACGAGGCGCTGCGGATGGTGCTGAATCCCAACATCCCGGGCCCGTTGCAGGCGAACCGCCAACTGCATCGCTGGCTGACGGAAGGCGTGCCAGTGCAGTTCCAGCAGGGCAACGAGACGCGTGGCGACCTCGTGCGGCTGGTCGATTTCGACGATGTGAGCGGCAACGACTGGGTGGCAGTCAACCAGTTTTCCATCCAGGGGCCGAAGCGCACGCGGCGACCGGATCTGCTGCTGTTCCTCAACGGCCTGCCGATCGTGCTGCTGGAGTTGAAGAATCCGGGCGACGAGAACGCGGACATCTGGTCGGCGTTCAACCAGGTGCAGGCGTACCGGGAAGACATCCCCGACCTGTTTATCTACAACGCGCTGGTGGTGATCTCCGACGGCATCCGCGCGCGGATGGGCTCTCTTACCGCCGAGCGCGAACGCTATATGGCGTGGCGCACGATCGATGGCGTGCAGACCGATCCGCTGGGCGAAATGCGTGAACTGGAAACGCTGGTGCATGGTGCGTTTGATCGCGCCTTGCTGCTGGAATATCTGCGCAACTTCATCTTGTTCGAGGACGATGGCGCGCTGGTCAAGAAAGTGGCCGGATACCACCAGTTCCACGCGGTACGCGCGGTGGTGGAAAGTGTGCTGGCGGCATCGAAGCCGGGCGGATCGCGCAAGGGCGGCGTGGTCTGGCATACGCAAGGTGCGGGCAAGAGCATCGAGATGACCTGCCTGGCCGGCACGCTGATGCAGCACCCGGCGATGGGCAACCCGACCATCGTGGTGGTGACCGACCGCAACGATCTGGACAACCAGTTGTTTGGCGTGTTCGCCGGCGTTGCCGACCTGCTGCGCGAAACGCCGGTGCAAGCCGATACGCGGCCACGCCTGCGCGAACTGCTGGGCAACCGACCATCCGGCGGCATCATCTTCACCACGATCCAGAAATTCACGCCGGGCGAGGACGAGGATGTGTTTCCGGTGTTGTCCGAGCGGCAGAACATCGTGGTCATCTGCGACGAGGCGCATCGCACGCAGTACGGCTTTGAGGCGAAGCTGACTGGCGATCCCGGCAAGGCGAAGCCCGCGAAGATGGCGGCAGATGCGGCAGGTTCCGTGGCGATGGCGGCGTTGACATCACACGAGGCCTCCGCCAGTTACGCGAGCAGCGTGCGTTACGGCTACGCCCAGCACCTGCGTGATGCGCTGCCGAACGCCACCTTTGTCGCGTTCACCGGCACTCCGGTATCGCTGACCGATCGCGACACCCGCGCCGTGTTCGGCGACTACGTGCATGTCTACGACATCGAGCAGGCGGTGAAGGACGGCGCCACCGTACCGATCTACTACGAGTCGCGGCTGGCGAAGCTTGAATTGAGCGACGGCGACATCGACGCGCTCGACGAGGAAGTCGACGAGTTGAATGAGGGCGCGGCCGACGATCCTTCGCATGCGGCGCGCATCCGCCGCTGGGCCGCGCTGGAGAAGGTGATCGGTGCCGCACCGCGCATCCAGAAGGTGGCCAGCGACATCGTCGAGCATTTCGAGAACCGCCTGGCGGCGATGGATGGCAAGGCAATGATCGTGGCGATGAGCCGCGAGATCTGCGTGCATCTGTATGACGCCATCGTGGCGTTGCGGCCCGAATGGCACGACGCCGATCCCGAAAGAGGCGTGATCAAGATCGTGATGACTGGCTCGGCCGCCGACAAGCCGATGCTCAAGCCGCATGTGTATCCGAAGGAAACGCGCAAGCGGCTGGAGCGGCGCTACAAGGATGCCGCCGACCCGTTCAAGCTGGTGATCGTGCGCGACATGTGGCTGACCGGCTTCGATGCGCCGTGCCTGCACACCATGTACATCGACAAACCGATGCGCGGGCACAACCTGATGCAGGCGATCGCACGGGTGAACCGTGTGTTCAAGGACAAACCCGGCGGCCTGGTGGTCGACTACATCGGCATAGCCAATGAGCTGAAGCAGGCGCTGGCCGATTACACCCAAGCCAAGGGCAGAGGTCGCCCCACGATCAATGCCGAGGAAGCGCTGGACGTATTGGTGGAGCGGATGGAGCTTCTGCGCGGCATGTTGCACGGCTACGACTATGCAGACTTCCGCGCGCAGGCCTGGGCGCTCCTGCCCGGCGCGGCAAACCACGTGCTTGGACTGGATGACGGCAAACAGCGTTTTGCCGATCAGGTGCTGGCAGCCACCAAGGCGTTCGCGCTGTGCTGCACGCTGGATGCGGCGCTGGCCTATCGCGACGAGCTGGCGTTTCTGCAGGCGATCAAGTCGGCGATCACCAAGCATGCGACCACCGACAAGAAGCTCAGCGACGAGCAGAAGGAACATGCGCTGCGCCAGATCATCTCGCGCGCCGTGGTGTCCGATCAGGTCATCGACATCTTTGCCGCCGCCGGCCTGAAGCGTCCGGACATCGGTGTGCTGTCGGAAGAGTTCCTGCAGGACGTGCGCCACATGAAGGAGCGTAACCTTGCGGTGGAGCTGCTGGAGCGGCTGCTGAAGGGCGAGATCAAGTCCCGCTTCAAGACCAATGTGGTGCAGAGTGCGAAATTCTCGGAGCTTCTGCAGGCGTCGCTGACCCGCTACCGCAACCGTGCGATCGAAACGGCGCAGGTGATCGAAGAGCTGATCGCGATGGCGAAGAAATTCCAGCAGGCCGCTGAACATGGGGACGCGCTGGGGCTCAACCGCGATGAAGTCGCCTTCTACGACGCGCTAGCGAACAACGAATCCGCGGTACGCGAACTTGGCGACGAGACGCTACGCAAGATCGCTGTCGAACTGACCCAGAAGCTGCGCAATTCCGTCACGGTGGATTGGGCAGTGCGCGACTCGGTACGCGCCAAGCTCCGCGTGATGGTGAAGACCTTGCTGCGACGCTACAAGTACCCGCCTGACAAGCAGGATGAGGCGGTGGAAATCGTACTGCGGCAGGCTGAGACCTTGACCGGTGCTTGGGCGAACGCGGGGCAGCCAGGCTGAAAGCGGGTCTTTCTACAATCCTATTCGACACTCTGACGTATAGCCGCCCAGTCATCGCCGTGGCATGCGCGTCACCTTTCCTACCGTGCTTGTCGGCGTAGGGGTTCGTGCGTCAAGCTCAAGCAACAAGCTGGCCTGGATGCTGTCCTTGATACAGATTTGCGCCTCAAGACCCCGAATGCGCTTCCTTGCGGCTTCCAGCCCGCGCGCGAGATCCGTTGCTCGAGGCCCTTTTTCCAAAATGGCCTTAACCTTGTCCCGAAACGCTTGGTATCGGCATCCGTCATATCCGATCAGGGTTCGACTGCGCCCCGCCTCCTCCGCGACGACGGCATAGGACATGCCAAGCTTCCCCTTCTCGGCGAGCTGCGCAAGCCGTGGTGTCTGCGGCGTACCCGAGAGCACACGCTGTAGCGCCGCTTCCAATTCCGCTTCAACAGCCTTGTCGGATTTCATTCCCCGAACCTCACTCCGCCGCCTTCTTCGTCAGAATCGCAACCATGGTTTTCGCCTGATCGTGGCGCCGTTTGATCACCCGCATGGCAGGGTCCTTCTGGGGACCGCTCAATGCCTTTGCGTACGCCGATTCGCGGTCCTGCCAAACCGGGAGGTGCCGACCGTCGGCGACGAAGAGATCGCAGCCGGCGCAGACCGACGGCGATCGAAACGCAACGTTCGGGCCGCGTCGCGACCAGTGGCTGCTGTTGCCGAGTTCGTGGCACCGTGACGCCTCCGGCTGCAGATGAAGGAAGCAATGCCCATACGGCAAGAAGAATATTCGCAGGTCATTCTCGATGACGAACGCTTCCATTGCTGCCAGGGTCGCCTCGATCTTTCGCTCGCGTAACTCGTCGCGGAAGCGCTGCACGTGCTTCGCTACACTTCCGACGGAAGTGCTGCGGCCTTCCGCAAACTCCAGCATGAATCGAGCGCTTTCCATCACCCGCACGCTATCGAGCGTATCAATGAGATCCACATCGTTCCCGATATATCCTCGTTCCGTCATTGCCATGCTGAGATGGTGGAAATGCCGGGATATCGCTGGCAGCAGTCCCGAATTCACGCGGAACAAGAAGAGTGCAAAGGTGGTGCGCCAACGGTGACCGCGCAGACGATGCTGCTCGAGAAATTCCACCCGGCTCGCTTCCGACGCGCCCGAAAGGTCACAATGCTCTCGTAGGAAGTCCTTTTGGAGCTCGGTCAGAGCAACGACCGTCATGCGGCCAACGGACGACGTCTTCCGCGGAAGACCCTTCGCTGCGCGGAACGTCACCAACAGTTTGGTCGACCCTCCCATCCGTCGCCACGGCATGTACAGCTTCCACAACACCTGGAACGCCCGAACAGGAGGTGGCAGGTAGTCGCTCCCCACGCTTCTCGCACCGATCACCCATCGCGTCCGGGTCTTACTCTGTTTCGCCTCGACACTGCGGCAAAAGAAGATCTCCATCATTCCATCAGAGGAGATCTCGGATTCAATGCAGACCGGCAGTGGCTGGCTTTCGTCGGATCCCGCTTCGAGTCCACACATCTCATGCGCGCGCATGCCTGTGAAACCTTGAATGCACGTGATTGCGGCCGACTGGACGGTGATGACCAGGCGACGAAGGAGCTGATTCCCTTCGAGCACCGTCTCGCGGCCATCGCGAAGAGTCCGATGTGTGGCCTCGAGTGATGCGCGCCAGGGCTCGGCCTCTCCGTCGATCTTCGAGAACCGGAAATGATCCATCACATCGAGTGCAGCGCGATATTTGTCGATGTGACACCATGGCCCTTCCCCTTTCCCTGGGGTCTCTTCAAACGCACGCAGGCAACGATCCTGAAGCTCCACGACGTTGTCGGCGGGCACGCCAAGAAACCTTATTGCGGAGCTGAAGACCGGGATCGCGACCTCGTCCGGGATCGGATCGAGCTTGCCTTTGCGATGAAGATCAAGCTCGTTGCGCACCACGTCATCGATCGAGCGACCGCCATAAGGTGCCTCATACGGTGGCTCAATACCCAGCACTCGAAGGGCTTGGCGCTGTCGGTACACGTACACCAATATGGCGAGACGTACCGATGCGGTTGCGTTGGACACGGTACGCGGCCTGGTCTTCTTCTTGTTCGGGTCAACTTGCTCGTGATTGTTCATGAAATATTGCACGTAATCCCAACTCACCGCGGAGTTGATATCGGCAATCGAATACACTTCGTCTACGATCATCCAGGAACAAACGCTAGCAATACCCTGCTCGAGGCCGTTCAGCGAGCCTGGCGCGATCGCTTTCCCTTCGCGCGGGTCGCGAAGCATCGTCCAGACCACGACTCTGAACTCGGTGAGCAACCTGTCGTTCTCCTCGTCGATCAAAGATGAGCCGTCAGGAAGCGAAATATCCCAGTTGATGGTTCCATGCCGTGGCCTCTGCCCGGCGACGCCGTGCTGTACGCGCCAAATGGTGTCGGTGAACATGCTTTGGTCGCTCACTTGTAGCATCGCGAGCGCAGGATCAGGGGTCGGATTCGGAACACTGCTTGCAGGTATTTGCATGGCATTATTAATCCAGTGGCGGCAACGGTGGGATGAGCACGCGTTCTGCATCGAGCAGCATGGCCTCGCCGGTAAACTGCGGCAGCCAGAATGTGACGAGACGCTCGTAGCTTTCGCCCCACCGTAGCGCCCAGGCCTTTTCCCCGAGCTTCTCGCGTACGCTCAGATACGCGGCCTTGAGTTGCAGGAGGCGCACGAGTGCGTACGAGCTGCGTACGTCAATCGACGCCAACGGACACACCGGACACTGCCCGTAGGCACCGCACAATCGTTCTTGGCGCTCGCCTCGAATGGGGCTATCTAGTGGATCAAGGCAGCGGAATCCCGGGGTTGCAGCTGCCAGCTCATCACACGCCGGCGCGTTGCGCGGGTCTATTCTTCCGTCGCTGAGCACCCAGCGCTCACGCTGCATCATGCCAGCCACGAGTTGCTCGGTTTGGCGTCGCTGGGCAGCGCCGGATCGATAGTGCCTCTCAGTAACCGAAATTCCGCTGTGTTGGAGGAGCGCGCCGATTTGACGGACATCGCCGTCGAAGAGTTGATCACCGAGTTCTGCGCCGCCTTCTCGAACCGAACGCAGACCTCTCCACCGGAAGCCACCCGCTTTGCAAAAGCCCATGATGTGCGAATGGAATATCTGCGACTTACCGCGACCCATTTCATTAAGAGTTTCGATGCGAACTGCCCCTTTTTTATTTCGTGGCACGTGCAGCCAAAGGTGGCTCTGGAGGTTTTGCTGGCAAATTCCACGCAACCGCTCGGTCCACCGAATCACGAATGCGATCAGGCGGTAGGGACTATCGGGTTCGTTGGACTCGGCGAAACCCAGGCGCTGATTCTTCTCGGCCCGATATTTCATGCCCCCGATGAGCAACCTATTGGCTGTCATGATCGACTTGAATTTTAGGTTGGTTAGCTCGAGATCCAGCAACGGCTGTGTGTTGAGCAGCGTGGCGAAGCCGAGCAGGAAAACGAACTTAGTAAGATCGCCGGCAAGGGGTGCCAGCGCACGCGCGATAGTCGTGTAGCCGAACGCCTCGGTCAGATCGAACAACTCCCCCGAGTCCCTTTTAATGACGTTTTGCTCGGGAAGGTAACCGCCGGTCAAGTGCGCAACCCGCAAGAAGGCCATACCTACCGTTCGCCTTCCTCGCTGCAGTGGATGCTCCGCGACTCGGGGATTGGCGCGTTGCGCCTTTTCTGCAGACGCCCAAACCGCCTCGACTTCCTCCATTTGCGCCGCGGCCTGGTCACGGCAATATCGGAAAAAGGCAGTGTCGTCGTATGCGTCCCTGACCTTCGCTACCTTGCCTCCGTTCGAGCTGCCGGGCCAGGGATTGCTCGGAACGTCGCAGTCATCCGGCAATGATGATTGGTCGTACGTTTTTAAGTGGCGAATCACCTTACGGATCGCGCCAAGATAGTGATTACGGGTGTCCCAATTGAAGTGATAGGATCCGTCCTCCCGCGTGCGACCGATCCACTCGTGGACAACCTCGCTCAGGAGTGTTGTGGTTACGTCGACGACTGCCAGGTTTCCGAGACGCCCGCAGTGATTCAGATACCCAAAGAAGCCATAGGTGAGATTGGCGAGGTGCGCTTCCTTGGTCCGGAGACGTTGCCCCATACAGGATGCAACTGACGCCTTTGCGAAAGTTAGCGCGAGTTCTGGAGCAATCAGCCACGGACTACAGTCGACTGTGATGCTGCTGATCGAACGCCGGTCAACAAGTCGGATGAAGAGCGATTGCTTCGTCGCGTCATACGTGACGGCGTCACTAGCTGGCACCGTTGATCCGAGATCAGCAGATGGACGCGCGCCAGTCGTGTCCTGTTTGACATGCCGTGCTTTTGCCGACCCACTCCTAGCCATCGACGTCACCTCCAAACATGTCAGCCATCACCCTTCTAGCGTCCAGAAAGACGTCAAAGAGTCTCGACTCGGCCATGACCGCGTACCGCAAATAGGTGTCGGCGGTGGTTGAATAGTGCGCATGCCCCAGCTGGGCCTGAACGTATTTAATCGGGTCGGTATCGCCACCGCGCTTGCGGGAAATATATGTACACACCGCATACGTGTGCCGAAACACGTGGAATCCACAGAGCGTCGCTTCACCAGATCCGGTCGGCGATCCGGCGGCACATGCTGCATTTCGCCGCAGCTGAGCTTCACGAAATATGCGGCTAAGAGTCTTTGGTGCCACCTGCGCGCCTCGTCCGGTGCGTGCAGTCGCACGATTCAGGAAGACTCGATTCGGCGGGATGTAGCTCGCATGTTGCGCGCAGACCTTTGCGACGACTTCCGCTCGTTCGGTAGCCGCGTAATACTGCAGAGACAGGATCAACCATGTCGGCACGTTGACCGTGCGCCATTTGTTGCCTTTTCCGTGGACCAAGATCTGCTGGTGGGTTTGGGGGTACGTGTCATCCGCAACCCTGATTGCATTGAGCTTGTCCAGCTCGAGATCGCACACTTCCTCGCGACGCAGTCCGACGTAGAGCCCACATTGCGCCATGAGCCGATCGCGGAACGATGCTCCTTCGATCGACCCCTCTGGCTCGCCGAAGCACTTCAGTGGCACCGGGGGACCAAGCGCGTCGAGGATCCCCCTCACCTCCGCCTTCGACAGCACGGTAACTTTTCCGGAGGGGTCCGGCGCTGAGGGCGAAACGACGCCAGGAGCAAACCTTTCCGTCTTCTTGGACGACGCGAGATGCGCCAAGAACCTCCTGTCCTTGGGCCGCTTGGTTTCGACCTCCTCAATCAGGAACCGATGGCGGAGCAACCCCCTGTCTTGCGCCCAGGAGCAAAACATCTTCACGGTCGAGATACGGCGGATGATCGTGTTGTCGCTGTAAGGCTTACCAGTGACCGGGGACGGTCTGGATTCCATGTTCGCGACATAGGTGTTTAGAGCTCGGTCGTCGACGGCGTCGTAGGTGAGAGCGTTACCATCCAGGAAGTCGTAGAAATCCTTGAGGTCGTCGGCGAGTGCCTTCCGGGTGTGAACGCTCTTCTTGAGCCTGTTCGGGGTATTCAGCAACAGCCGCCGTACCAACTTGTTCGCCAGGAACAGGAGCACGGGCTCCACAACCTCTCCTGTGGATTGCGAGACAAGGATGTGCAAGCCATTTGGGATCGGCTCGACGTTCCGAGCGCGGAGTTCGTCTTGATCTTCGGCTGCGAGGTACGTCCTCCGCAAGTACACGTTGAGCTCGCAAAATGCCGCCGCCCGCCCGGGCGATTCGGCCCCTGGCCCTGAGTTAACACCGGACTCGTCCATGACCTTGCCGCGCCGTGAGTAGATAGTGCAACCCTACCGGGGAGCAAAGCAGATACGGCGATCGAATCTACGTGTTTATTGCGCGAGTTTCTCCGAGTTTTGCGTCCAGCTCCCGATGGAGAGCGAGAAGCGTCCGAGCTGCCTGCGGGCACCCAACCAAACGGCATCGGTAGGGCGGCGCTTCCGGGGGTGTTCACGAGATCGGCTGACCCGTGACGAAGGTGTTCACTCTCTGATCCCACCAAAGTGCAGTTTCTAAGCTGTTTCGCGGCGGAATCTGACTGAACACCTACCAGTACGTCATACCGTGCTCGCAACCTCGGTAAGGATTGATCGCCTGGCTGAAGGCGATGTCAGGCGAGTCGTTGCGGCTGATCACGCTGCGCGCGCGTTCCTCGGTGACCTCGGTGCGTGGGCGCGGCGCCTCCTCGTCCAGCAGCGCGCTTTGCCA
>Ga0134125_10001475_pt1 | contig 28910 bp, 17 predicted proteins | sample KB31751_FD_96464 | JGI IMG/M metagenome (GOLD analysis project Ga0134125, IMG submission 96464) | Terrestrial soil microbial communities with excess Nitrogen fertilizer from Kellogg Biological Station, Michigan, USA - KB3-175-1 | ecosystem: Environmental > Terrestrial > Soil > Unclassified ... | reverse complement strand
TTGCTTCCGAATCGTCCATGCTGATGATCAATCCCCAGCATCCCGGCCCCTCCAGCCTTCAGGCTCATCTTGTGTGAGAATCCAATCCCCTCCTCAGGCTCATCTTGTATGAGACAAGAGTGGGTGCAATCAAGCGACTCATAACCTGATATGATTTGGCCCGAAGGAGCAATCATGATTCTCGTCCGAAACAGCTTCATTGCGAAACCCGGCAAGGCCGGTAAGCTCGCCTCGCACCTGAAGGAGATCACCGCTCTGGGCGGGCTTAAAAACCCTCGCGTCATGACCGATCTGGTCGGTGATTTCAATACGGTGGTAATGGAACATGAGGTCGAATCGCTCGGTGAGTTTGAGGCCCTGATAGCGCGGTACGGAAACGATCCACAGATTCGTGAAAAGGCTGGCGCTTATCTGGATTTTTGGAAGACCGGTAAGCGAGAAATATTCCGCATCGTCTAGTCGGACCTGACGCGGACGACAGCCGCTGGATTCGGCCTCAAAGAACTGGGTGGCCTCGTCTCGTAGCGCTCAGGCGATGCCGTCGCTCGCACCATCAACCTGCAGCTATTGCAGGTTGGCAGGCTTTCCGCCGCTATCCTTGCTGCGTTGTGCGGCGTCCATGAAAGCGAAAATTTCCAATGTCTCTGAGTTGGGCACCGGCGGAATGCCGGTCTTGAAGAACTCTCCGATTTTGGCGTCCAGGGCGGCGTAGTCTACTTTCACCGGATGATCCACCACTGCATCGCGCCCGCGGAACGCCACCACGCCGTAATCGCTATACGGCCGCAAAACGCGAGCCACGCCGACGCGTCCATCCTTCCACACGCCCACCACCACGTCGGAATCGCGCGAGGAGGTCTCTGCAACCGTCAGGCAGCCCGTCCCCATCACGGTGTAGAGCATCTCGACGGCATGAATCCCGTACCACGAAAGCGACAACTGATGGTGTTCTTCGAGCGGACCGGGTCCCCACACGCTGACGCCCGTATTATCGGGCGACTTCACTTTCGTCAGATCGGAGTAGCGCAGGCTGGAGGAACTGAACCATGGCACGCCCGCTTCTCTGGCTAACCGCGCGATCTCCCGCGCATCAGCCAGTGTGGAAGCCAGCGGCTTATCGATGAACAACGGCTTGTGTGCGGCAATTACCTGCCGGGCCTGCTCGAGGTGCCTGCGGCCATCTCCGCTCTCGAGCAGCACGCCATCCACCATGGAACAGAGCGTCGGAATATCGGGCACAATCTGTACACCGTACTTGTCATGCACCTGGTTGGCGAAGCCATCGACCCGCGTGGCGCTGTCCGGAATATCCGGGCTGCCTCCCTTATAGGCGGCCACAACGCGGAAGCCAGGCACAAAGCCGGGAGCGGTGGCGTCATTGAATTCCCTGGTGAAGACGGGAACGTGGGAGGTATCGGTTCCGATGATGCCGAGGCGGAAATCGGCAGCATTCGCGCACAGCCCGCAACACAGGAGAAGCAGGCCGGCCTTGAAATACTCTGGCATGGAAGGTGGCTCCGTTTCGCTCATTTTATGCGATCCTTCCAGCCACCGCCGCGAATCACTTTCCGGCAGCCGCGAACTCCTCGATCATTTTCTGATTGAACACCGGAATATCATCCGGCTTACGGCTTGTCACTATCCCGTGATCGACCACCACCTGGCTATCCTCCCACTGTCCGCCGGCATTCCGGATGTCGGTCTTCAGCGATGGCCATGAGGTCAGCCGCCGATCCTTCACCAGACTCGCTTCGACCAGCAGCCACGGCCCGTGGCAAATAGCCGCAATCGGTTTTCCGGCAGCCGCGAAGTCCTTCGCAAACCGCACCGCCTCCGGAATCGTACGAAGTTTATCCGGGTTCGCCACGCCACCCGGCAGCAGCAACGCGTCGTAATCCCGCGCCGCGGCCTGCTTTATTTCCCGGTCCACCGGAAATTTGTCGCCCTTGTCATGGTGGTTCATGCCCTGGACCTCATTGCCATCCGGTCCGATCAGGTCCGTTTTCGCTCCGGCCGCTTCGAGCGCTTTCCGCGGCTCCGTCATCTCTACCTGCTCAAAACCATCCGCCACAAGAATCGCGATTCTTCGTCCATTTAGTTTCTTATCCATGACTGGACGCGGTGCACCTTGCTGTCCAACGCAAGAAAACGCCCCGTCGCCATTACTTCATTCCGAGCAGATACACGCAGGCGAGCCCGCATCCTACTCCTGTCCACTGCCGCACCGAGAGCGTACTTTTGTTCAGGATCAGATCGAAGAATGGCGCTTCAATCACAATGAGAATCGAAACCAGGACCAGATACTTTCCGGTCTGCCCCTCCATGCGTGCGTGGGCCGCGTAACGGTATGTCGCGAGACCGTTCACCACGCCGGCTGACATCAGCAGCAGAAGCTTACCGGGGACGGGAAGCGAGACCCCGGGCGACCCTCCCTGCAGCAGCGCGATCACGATCGCGACGACTCCCGTTACACCCAGAACAATTGCGCTGATCCAGGGCACCGAGGCCTGCGAATACTTCCCGATAATCGGCCAGCTGGCCATTCCCATCGCGATCAAAGCCGCCTCGAAAACTTCCTGCCACGCCATCAGTCCCGGTTACCCCTGCCACAGAATAGCAACGCAATAAAAAACCGGGGCGGTGTTTCCACCGCCCCGGGTCTTCAGTTTGCAACTGCGCTGCTTTATTTGTAAGCAATCCCGCTCGGAGCCGGCGCGGTGTCGCTGACTGGCTGTCCGATAACGTCACCGTTCACCACCAGTTCCACCCGACGGTTCTGCTGCCGTCCGGCCGCCGTATCGTTCGAAGCCACCGGCCGCGTCTTACCGTAGCCGTGCGCTTCAATATTGTTCGTTGCAATACCGTTGCTTACCAGGTACTCCAGCACGGAATCCGCGCGCCGTTCGGAAAGTTTCTGGTTATAGTCATCACTACCCGTGCTGTCCGTGTGACCTTCTACGGTCAGATGCAACGACGGATAGGCGAGCAAAATGCCGGAAACTTTGGCGAGCTTCTCCTTTGCGCCCGGTTTCAGGGTCGCCTGGTTCACATCGAAAAGCACGTCGGACATATTCACAATGAGTCCGCGCGCCGAATCACGCGTTTGCAGGATCAGATTCAACTGGTCCTTCAAACGGACACGCAGCGCCTGCGCATCCTTTTCCGCCTGATCCTTCGAGGATTCCGCCGCCGCCTTCGCCGCCGCCAGCCTCTGCTGCTCTGCGAGCGCCTCGGCTTTTGCGGCTTCCGCCTGAGCCTGCGCCTGCTTTGCGGACGCCATCTCGGCCTCCGCTTCGCGCTTCTTCGCGTCCGCCGCGGCGGCTTCAGCCTGGGCGGTCGCTCTCAGCCGCGCTTCTTCTTCTGCCCGCTGCTGCGCTTCCGTAGCCTTTGCGTCTGACGCCAGCGCCTGTGCGCGCGCATCGGATTCGCGCTGCTTCATCGCGCGCTCCGTCTCTTCCTGCTCCTTCTGAATACTGATGCGGCGAGCGTCTTCCGCCATCTGTGTGGCTTCACGCGCGGAGGTTTCCAGCCTTTTCAGGTCCTTAGTCTTCGCAAAACCTTCGGCGTTCACCATATCGTCTTCGGCCTTCTGCATCGTGTCAGGCGCGTATTTGGATGCACCCTGCGCTTTCGCGATTGTCATCGCCAGCCGCGCTTCACGCAACTGCAGCGGCACGGACGTATCCGCGGTCGCTTCCGTAACGCCTGTTCCGCTCACGTTCGCGGAATAGGTTCCGCGCTTGAGCAATTCGTATTTGGCGTCCACGTCTTCCATCGTGCCGGTGGTGTCCTTACCCTGGACGTTCTCCATTACAACCACGTCGGACGGCTGGCTCACATTGAAGTACGGCTCCGCCGTCACGATCATGCCGAACGAAGCCAGATCGGTGGTCGCGTAGAGTTCGGCGTTCTTCTGATCTGCGTCCCGCAGCGTCACTTCGCCCAGGCGCTCCGGCCGCCCCTCCGGCGTGATTGCCCACAGAACGAGCGTCAGATATTCACGCCCATACTGCACGGGATTCGAAAGATGATTGAACTTCAGGTTGATGCGCGTAGCGCCATCATTCGGTGTAACCTCGGCTTCGCCTCTCGCTTCCGGCATCAGCGCCGTGCCCCGAAACTCAATCTTCGTCGTACCCCGGCGATGATGATAATTTACGGCACGAATCGTTCGCGACGTCACTTGCACCTTGAAAATCGGCACATGGCCGTCCGCCGTTTCAGATACATTGGTCTGAACCGGACTCGGCGCCTGCGCGTAAAGCGCGGCGGCCGCGGCCACTATGGATAACGTCAGTTTGACTGCTCTCATGGAACCACCTCTCCAGCGCGTCAACAATGCATGTACCGGGCCACACGGAATTGCTCCTGCAGCCCTCTTAATCTAGGCGGCAATCCCGGACTTCAGAGACAGGCCAGCTCCCTTAAGGGGAAAATGTTCCCTTGCCGGTGCATTTTGTTGCCATAGTGAGGTTCGGTACCGAAGGCGCCACGCGGCGAAAAAGTTTCGGGATGACCCGCAACTATTGCTTTTTAGCTCTGGCCCAAGTCTGATTGGCTGATATTTGCGATTGGCACGGCGCGTGCATACCCTCCGCGCATGTGCCGCAATGGAATGCGGAAACGGAGATGGCATGCAGACTCAGGAAATGAAATCGATATTAGACGCAAAGCTCAATGAATTAGCGTCACGCCGCCTTTCACGGGAAGACATCGCCATTGAAAAGACGCCCGAGGAAATGGACGAGATTCAGCGCGGCAGTGACCGCGCCCTGGCGCTCGATTCGATCACCCGCACGTGGGAGACTTCCACGCTCGTGACTGACGCGCTCAAACGCATCGAAGACAATACCTATGGCCTCTGTCTCGAATGCGAAGAGCCGATCAGCGCGAAGCGTCTCGCCGCGCTTCCGTGGGCGAAATACTGCATCTCCTGTCAGGACGCGAAGGACCGCGAGAGCGCGGAGCTTCGCTGGTCCGCCTGAGAACCCCGTCGAAGGAAATCAGAAAATGAACGGCTGGTCGATTATTTTTGGATTTGTGTGCGTTGGCAGTGTGGTCTGGGGTAGCAAGGCGTTTTCCGGGGCCGCACAGTTTGGGGCGGTGCTGTTTGGTGTTCTGTTTCTGCTGACCTTATTCGCGAGGGCCATTCGAGGCACTGCGTGCTAGTTGGTGAAAAGCCCACACGCCACAAAACAACACAGTCCGAACTGCACGATCATCGTCTGATCCTGGCGTTCTTTCCTGCTGCGGACGGGGCGGTGGAGCGCGCCACAAAGCGTCTCGCCAAAGCGAAGATATACTGCGCCACCTCGAAGGAACAGCGGGCGGATCGCTACCCGCGGCTCAGTCCGTGGTTTTCACTCGCTCTGAAGGGCGAAGAAGTCCTGGTTGCCGAAGCCGGCCCGGGGGCCGTACAGCCGGCCGTTGAAGAAATCCGCGCGGAACATCCCGCATCGGTATTTGTGATCCCGGAGGTTTTCACTTCTCCAGCCAAAATTCCGCCGATTCCGGAACCGCATGATCTCAGTTGGGCGCAGGACGCAGCTCGCGCCGACGTAAACCCGGAAGCGTCGCTCGCCCCTTTCATCAAGCGGCGCCTCGGTAATCTCGAACGCGAATTCGATAAAGCCATCGCGGACCTCGCCGCCAGTGTCGCCATGGGGCACGCCCCCGGCCCGGCGGCCAACTGGCTTCTGGAAAATTCGTATCTTGTACAGAATGACGTCGAAGAAGTTCGATATGTTCTCGAAGGTCTGAAATCGAAGCCCGATCCGGGCGCCAATTACGCACAGGTCCACGCCCTCGCCGCGGAACTACTCCGGAACAGCGAGCACGAAGTCAGCGAACAGGCGATGCACGACGCGCTCTGCGAATTCCAGAAGGTGCGTCCGCTGACCACCGCGGAACTCTGGGATTTCACGCAGCTTCTTCGGCTTGCACTTCTCGAGGAGCTCACCCGGCTCGCGGCCGATGCCGCCAATGCGCAGCAGCATCGGGAAGCCGCATATTTGTGGGCCGACCGCCTCGTCGCCAGTGGGCGCCAGAACAAAGAGGCGCAGCAAGCCATGCTCGCCGTGATGGATGCCCAGCCCTACGCTTTCAACGGCACCTTTCTCGGGGCGCTTGCCGAATTGCTCCAGGGCGAAGAAGACGCCTTGCCCGCGTCCCAGATGGAAGTCGAAAAGGCCGGCCGTCCTCTCACGGAAATCGCGCGTGAGGAGGCCCGCCGTGAGGCTCTCAGCGCGAGTGCGGCTGCGCGCGCTTTCGGGAGCTTGCGGGCGCTCTCTCGTCTCGACATCCGTAAAGTCTTCGAGCGGGTCAGCGCTATCGATGAAGAGCTTCGCCGCGATCCTTCCGGGATCTACGCGGCCAGCGATTTCGAAACGCGCGATCGATGCCGCCACACTGTCGATCGTATTGCGCGCCGCTCCGGCGCCAACGAGCGCGATGTCGCGCGTATGGCAGTGGATCTCGCCGCGGAGCAGACTGACCCTACCCGCGGGCTTGTTCCCTATTTTCTGGTTGCGGAAGGAGTCGCGGAACTCGAGCGCCGCGCCGGTGCCCGCCTCCCCCTGCGTGTCAGGTTCGTTCGCGCCACGCGGCATCATTCCGTTCTTCTCTATTTCCTCTTTGTCTTCGGTCTGACCATCAGTCTCGATGCGCTGGCTCTGGAGCTGGCGCATGGCGCCGGCGTCCATAGTTACACCCTTCTTGTCATACTGGGCGCGCTAGCCATTATTCCGCTAAGTGAGCTGGCCATTCAGATCATCCACGCGTTCATTGTCGCCACGTTTCCGCCTTCGAAGCTGCCGCGCATGGATTACGAGCGCGGCATTCCGCCCGAATGCGCCACGCTCGTTGTGGTGCCGATGATGCTGGTCAGCGAAAGCGCCATTTATCGCGAGGTGGAAAAGCTCGAAGTCCGTTATCTCGCCAACCGCGACGCCAATCTCTCCTTCGCGCTGTTCTCCGATTTTCTGGATGCCCCGGAACGCGATCAGCCAGGCGATGCCGTACTCGTGGAGCTCGCTTCGAGCGGCATCGCCCAACTCAATAAACGCTACCCGAAGGGCGATTTTCTTCTTTTTCATCGTTCGCGCGAGTGGTCTGATTCCGAAGGCTGCTGGATCGGCCGTGAACGCAAGCGCGGCAAGATTGAAGACCTCAACGCTTTCCTCACAGGCCACGGTTCCCCTGGCATTCTGCGCGTCGGCAAGTTGAAAAACGCGATTCGCTACGTCATCACGCTCGATTCGGATACAGCGCTGCCGCCAAACGCCGGCCGGCGGCTTGTCGAAACCATTTCGCACCCCTGCAACCAGGTGCAGATCGATCCCGCGTCGCGCGTGCGGACGCATGGTTATTCCGTCATCCAGCCGCGCGTCGCCATCGCGCTTCCCGGCGCCACTGCCACGCGATTCACCCGCGTCTTCGCCGACACCTCCGGCCTCGATCCCTATCTCCGTTCCGTTTCCGATATCCAGCAGGATTACTTCAATGAGGGAACGTTTCACGGTAAGGCGATCTATGACGTCGCCGCGTTTGACACCATCCTCGGTGATCGTTTTCCCGCCGAGTCCCTGCTGAGCCACGACCTGATTGAAGGGGCGCACGCAGGCGTCGGTCTCGCCACCGATGTCGAATTGCTCGAAAATATTCCGCTCGATTATGCCAGCTTCAGCCGCCGCCAGCATCGCTGGATTCGTGGCGACTGGCAGATCTACCCCTGGATACGCGGCACCGTACCGGGTGCGCGCGGTACCGTTCCCAACCCACTCGGCGCCGTCAGTCGATGGCGCATTTTCGATAATCTCCGCCGCAGTCTGGTCCCGGTCAGCGCCCTGCTGCTTCTCCTGTTTGGGTGGCTGACCTCGGTCGCTCCCACGGTGTGGAGCGTCGTGGTGGCGCTTGCCATTCTCATCCCCGCGCTGGCTCCTCTGATCGAAAGCTGGGTGCGGCAGCTCGAGGGGACCGTGCATGGCCGCCAGGGAGCGAGCGATGAGCTGATTCGTTCCGCCGTGCTGACCGCATTCCTGCCGCATCAGGCCTGGCTCGCCGTCGATGCGATCGCGCGCGCCACTTACCGCCGTTGCGTCAGCCGCAGGCATCTTCTGGAATGGCAAACCGCGGACGCGGCGGAAAGTGATTCCAGCCGCCACATGGACTCCACCCGGAAGCAGATGATCATCATCGCGTGTCTCTCCGCTGTGCTGATGCTCATTCTGTATTACCGGCATCACCTCATTCCGACCGGTGGCTTTCTCTTCCTCTGGCTGCTTTCGCCATTTCTTCTGACCTGGCTCAACCGCACCGCCGCCCGGCGCGGCGTGAGTGAGATCAGCGATGGCGATCGTGAATATCTCTACCAGGCCGCGCGCCTTACCTGGCGATTCTTCGACGATCTGGTCAGTCCGGAGAGCCACTGGCTGCCGCCGGATAACACGCAGCTCGCTCTTCGCGTGGAAGTCGCACGCCGCACTTCCCCCACGAATATCGGATTCTGGTTCCTCTCGGCTCTCAGCGCTCACGATTTCGGATGGATTCCCGCCGCGGAATTCTGCCGGCGCTGTAGTGAGACCGTCGCCACGCTCGATCTGATGGAGCGGCAGGATGGCCACTTTTACAACTGGTACGACATCGATACTCTGGCGCCGCTCTATCCGCGCTACATTTCTTCCGCGGATAGTGGTAACTTCCTTGCCGGCCTGTGGACCGTCGATCGCGCCATTGAGGAGCTGTTGAATCGCCCGGTCCTCCCGGTGTCCTGTCTCACCGGGCTCCAGACGACTCTCAGCATCCTCTCGGAAGTGGCGGGCGAGGATCTTTACCTCGGGGCGCCCTGCCGCGCCGCCGCGCGTCTGCTCCGTTCCGACCTTCGTCAGTACGAGCTCATTCCGCGGCTGCGTCTCATTGCGCATTCCGCCGATCCATTTCGCGATGTCAGCCGGTGGGAAGCGGCTTCGGGCGGTGATCGCGCTTACTGGGCGTCTCGCTTCGTCGCCGAGATTGACGCGTGGATTGAAGTCATTGATCGCAACCTTCGCTGGGTGGAGACTCTTTCGCGCCCGAGCGAAGATTTTCTTGCCCACTTTGGGAAAGATGTGGTTGGGCTGCGCCGCCGCGTGCTGCGCTCCATCACTTCGCTCGCCGAGCTGGAGCGCGGCCTCCCTGCGCTGAAAACGATTCTCAACCGCCCGCTCTCGCCCGAAATGCCGCCCGAAGCGAACGGATGGGTCGCGCAGCTCAAAGCAGAGGTGCAGGACGCCGAGAAGAATGCCGCGGCGACCGCTCTCGAAATGCGCCGGCTTCAGCAATCTGTCCGGCGCCTGGCGGATGAAACCAATATCGCGACTCTTTACGATCGGCGCCGCCGTCATCTCGCCGTCGGTTATATCGCGGAAGGCCCGCCGGTCTTCAGCAGTCATTACGATCTGCTGGTGAGCGAAGCCCGCCTCGCCAGTTTGATCGCCATTGCCAAGGGCGACGTACCGCTCGAACACTGGTTTGCGCTCGGCCGCCCGATGAGAACCGAACCGCAGGGCCGCCAGCTTCTTTCGTGGAGCGGCACCATGTTCGAGTTCCTCATGCCCATGCTGTTCACCAACAGCTATGAAAACTCGCAGCTCGATTTCGCGTGTCGTAACGCGGTGAAGGCGCAGATTGAATTCGGTGAGAGCGCAGGCGTTCCCTGGGGGCTTTCGGAATCCGCCTACAGCGCGCTCGATGTGCGGCAGATTTACCAGTACCGCGCCTTCGGTATTCCCGCCGCGGCGCAAAATCCCGATGTCGATGACCGCCTGGTGGTTTCCCCCTACTCCACGATGATGGCGCTGGTTTTTAATCCACGCGGCTCGGTGGCCAATCTCCGCCGGCTCGATACCGATTGCGGCCTCCGCGGTCCCATGGGCTTCTATGAAGCCATCGACAATTCCCGCCGGTCCACGCCGGAAGGCCGTGGCGGAATCGCGATCTACGCGTATTTTGCTCACCACCAGGGGATGTCGATGGCGGCCCTTGCGAATCTCCTGCTCGATGAGGTGGTCCGCCGGCGCTTTCACTCCGATCCCCGCATCCGCGCCGTGGAATCGCTGCTGTTCGAGCGCATTCCTCTCGCCCGGCTCCGCGTGCGCGAACGCCGCGCCCCCACGCTCATTCCCGTCAAGAAAGCCGTGTCCGAGCAGGCCGAGCGCATGCTGCCTGTGCGCACCACCGTTCCGCAAACGGTTCTGATCGGAAACGGGCGCTACTCCGTCATGCTCACCAACTCCGGCTCGGGGTTCAGCCGCTGGAATCAGTTCGATATCACGCGCTGGCGCGCCGATTCCGCTATCGATCAGTGGGGTACCTTCATCCTTCTGCACGAAGCGCGCCCCCGCGCCACCTGGTCCGCGACTCTGCAGCCGATCTGTGACGATCGCCGCGAGATGTCCGCCATGTTCACCGCGAACAGGGCTGAATTCCGGCGTGTGTTCCTGGGCATCGAATCCACGCTGAGCGTCGTGGTCAGCGCCGATGACGACGTGGAAGTCCGCCGGTTGACCCTCGTCAATCGGACCCGCCGCCGCCGTTTTCTGGAAATTACTTCATTCGCCGAACTGGCCATGGCTCCCGCGGCGGCGGATGCGGCACACGCCGCATTTAACAAGATTTTTGTGGAAACCGAGGTTGAAGACGGCGTCATCATCGCGCATCGCCGTCTGCGCGATCCGGCGGATCCTCCGCTCTGGGTAGCCCACATGATGACGGGCGCCACCGGCATGGTGGAGTTCGAAACCGATCGCGCGGCATTCCTCGGCCGCGGCCGCACCGCCGGGTTCGCGGAGGCGTATGATTGTTCGCTCAGCGGCACCGTGGGGGCCACTCTCGACCCCGCGCTCAGCCTGCGCTGCCGCGAGGGCATCGAGCCGCGCGGCAAGGTCGAGATCATGTTCCTGACAATGGCCGCCGCTTCGCGCGAAGAGCTCATGCGGCTTGTGGCGCGTTATCGCGGCGCCGAAACCGCCGTCCGTGTTCTCGATCTCGCATGGACTCACGAACAACTCGAATTCCGCTATCTCCAGATTGGCCCCGATGCCGCGCACAGCTATCAGCAGCTTGCCGGCTATCTCTTCTTCCCGGGCTCCCCGCTGCGCAGCCAGGGTTCGCGGCCGGTGCCGGACAGCGTCAGCCAGCGCGATCTGTGGGCTCTCGGGATTTCCGGCGATCTGCCCATCATCACCATTACCGTCCGCGAGCAAACCGGCCTTGTGCTGATGCGCGAAGTCCTGGCCGCGCATTCTTACTGGCATGCCCACGGCTTCATGGCGGATCTCGTCATTTTGAATCAGGAAGCAACGAGCTATGACCGGCCGCTGAATTTCCAGATACAGCGAATGCTCGATGCGCATGCGCGGGAAGTCGGGACGGATCGTCCCGGCGGCGTTTTTCTGCGCGACTGGAATGTTCTGAATGATGCTCAGCGCGCTCTCATCCTCAGCGCCTCCCGCGCCTTGCTGGCTGGCTCGCGCGGCACGCTGGCGCTCCAGTTGCCGCCGGTCCGCGAACTTCCGCCCATCGCGGCGCCTTTCGTGCCAGCCGGGGGCGTTTCCGAAGAACCGTCGCGCCCGTTGCCATTTCTCGAACTCGCTTACTTCAACGGCGTGGGCGGCTTCTCGCACGACGGCCGCGAATACGCGATCTATCTGGGCCCGGGAACCACGACGCCAACACCGTGGACCAATGTCATCGCCGGTCCCGATTTCGGTTGCATGGTCACCGAAAGCGGCCTTGGCTGCACCTGGAACGCGAATAGCCAGCAGAATCGCCTCACCACCTGGCAGAACGATCCCGTCATCGATCCGGCCTCGGAAGTCATCTATCTGCGCGATGACGACTCAGGCGCGCTCTGGACTCCCACTGCTCTGCCCATTCGCGAAAACGATGCCTATCGCGCGCGGCATGGCCAGGGCTATACGGTGTTCGAGCACAACAGTCACTCCATCAGCCAGGAACTGACGGTCTTCGTGCCGTTTGAAAAGGACGGCCCGCGGGATCCCGTGAAAATCTGCCGCCTTCGCCTGTGCAACGATTCTTCTCATCCCCGCCACCTTACCGTCACATGGTTCTGCGAGTGGGTGCTCGGCTCGCTGCGCGAGCAGCAGGTCCCGCACATCGTCACCTCGTTCGATGAAACCTCCGGCGCTGTTCTGGCCCGCCAGCGCTGGTCGCCGGACGGCGTCGAAAGTCTTGCGTTCGCAGCATCCGTGCCGGCGGCCGAATCGTATTCCGGCGATCGCCGCGCCTTCCTCGGCCGTAACGGCTCACGTGCCAATCCGGCGGCGCTTCGCAGCACGGGTCTGAATAACTTCTGCGGCCCGGATCTCGATCCCGCCGCCGTGCTGCAGCTCTCCGTTTCCATTCCGGTTGGCGGGAAAACGGAAGTCGTCTTTCTGCTCGGCCAGGCGCCGCATATCGAAGACGTTCGCCACATCGTCAAAACCTATCGCGCGCCGGAGGCGGTGAAGAGCGGTCTGGCGAATGCCCGCGGCTGGTGGGACGGCAAGCTGCAAACGGTCCAGGTCCATTCCCCGAATCTGTCATCCGATCTTCTCGTCAATCGCTGGCTGCTCTATCAGACGCTGAGCTGCCGCTTCTGGGGCCGAACGGCGCTTTACCAGTCGAGCGGCGCGTTCGGTTTCCGCGATCAGCTGCAGGATTCCATGGCCCTGCTCGACGCGGCGCCCGAACTCGCGCGCGCCCACATCCTGCTCTCCGCCGCCCGCCAGTTCCGCGAAGGCGACGTGCAGCACTGGTGGCATCCCCGCACCGGCAACGGCGTACGGACGAAATGTTCGGACGATTTGCTCTGGCTGCCTTACGCTGTCGCTCAATATGTGTCCGTGACCGGCGATCATTCGCTGCTGGATGAATTTGCCGGCTTCATCGAAGGGCCGCCTCTCGCGCCTGATCAGATGGAGCACCTGTTTGTTCCCTCCATCTCCGTGGAAAGCGCGCCTGTCTGGGAGCATTGCCGCCGCGCCCTCGAAGCCGCATGGAAACTCGGCCCCAATGGACTCCCGCTCATTGGGCATTGCGACTGGAATGACGGCATGAATCATGTGGGCGATCAGGGCCGCGGCGAAAGCGTCTGGCTTGCCTGGTTCCTGATCTATGTTCAGCGCCGGTTCGCGGAACTGGCGGATGCCCGCGATCCCGGCCTGGCGGCACTTTGCCGGGGACGCATCAGTCATCTCCTCCAGGCCATTGAGGCTTCCTGCTGGGACGGCGAATGGTACCTCCGCGCCTTCTTTGATGACGGCTCGCCGATCGGCTCACACCGCAATGAAGAGGCGCGCATCGATTCGCTTCCACAATCGTGGTCCGTCATTGCCGGCGGCGGAGACCCGTCCCGCGCCCTGACTGCCATGAACTCCGCCAACAAAGAGCTCGTGAAAGATGCGGATGGAGAAGTTCTGTTGTTCACTCCCCCTTTCGATCACTCCTCGCCGCACCCCGGCTACATCATGGGCTACCCTCCGGGGATTCGGGAGAACGGCGGTCAATACACGCACGGCTCGCTCTGGCTTGCGATGGCGTGGGCGCGGCTCGGGAACGGCGATCAGGCCGTCCGCCTGCTGCAGCTCATGAATCCGGTGGAACACTGCCGTAATCCGCAGGATGTCCAGCACTATCGCGGCGAACCTTACGTGTCCGCTGCCGATGTCTATGCAAGCGCGCTGCAGACAGGACGAAGCGGCTGGACCTGGTACACCGGCTCCGCCGCGTGGATGTATCGCGTCTGGCTCGAAGAGGTGCTCGGCTTCCAGCGCCGCGGAGACAAGCTCGTCATCCGCCCGGCTGTGCCCGCGGACTGGGAAGAATTCCGGATTGAATACCGCTATCTGAGTACGCCCTACACAATTACCGTGCGTCGTACGGCTGATAATCCGCGAGTGGAGATGAATGGAGAGAAATTGGCGGATGGCGTCATTCCGCTTATGGATGACAAGGCTCCGCGCAGCGTAACGGTTTACGCCGCTGCCGCGGAGCCTGCGCCGCGTTTACCTGAGCTGGCCGGAACGGCGTTAAACAGCACGTCCCTGGATGACGCGAATCAGAACCGAGATAATAGCCAGCACGAGCAGAATGTGAATCAGCCCGCCGATCGTGTATGACGTAACCATACCGAGGACCCACAGGATCAGCAGAATCAGAGCAATTGTATATAACACTGTCAGAACCTCCCTTTCGCACTTTGCTCTAAGGCAATTTCCGTGCCACAGGCGGCCTCAAAGCTTAAGCCAGAGCTTCTCCAGCCAGTTACGGACGGACGGCTTGCGCGTCTGGACAAACCGGTTCGCCGCGACCTTGATCGCCGCCGCCTGAGTGGGATAGGGATGACTGACGCATGCCAGCCGCCGCATGCCGATACCGGCCGACATCGCCAGCGAGATGTCGCTGATCATTTCGCCCGCGTGCCGCGCGGCCACCGTAGCGCCGAGAATGCAATCCGTCCCTTCGCGCACGTGGATCTTGACGAAACCCTCTTCTTCGCCATCCGCGATGGCTCGATCCACCTCGTGCATCAGCACCGTCAGCGTGCGAACGGGAATATTCTTCTCGCGCGCCTCCGTCACGTACATCCCGACGTGCGCGATCTCCGGATCGGTGAATGTGCACCACGGAATCGAGAGCGCGCTCAGCCGCTGGCGTCCCAGGAACAAAGCGTTCCGCGTGACGATGTGCGCCGAGGCCCCTTCGATATGCGCGAACCGGTGTTCGCGGCAAACATCGCCGGCCGCGAAAATCCGGGGATTTGATGTTTCGAGATAGTCGTTGATGTGAATGCCGTTCGCCGCGTCATATTCCACGTTGGCGGCTTCCAGACCCAGACCAGCCACGTTCGGTGCACGCCCCACCCCGATGAGGATTGCATCCGCCGCGATTGTTGTCTCATAGTCATCCGTCACGAGGTTCGCGAGGATTTCATTTGATCCGCGCCGGATCGATCGTGCCTCCGTGTTCAGATGAATGCCGATTCCGTCGCGCGCCATCGCTTCGGAAAGAATCTGCGCGGCGTCGCGCTCTTCCTGGCGGAGAAAGAACGGGTCCTTCTGCACAATCGTGACCTGTGACCCGAACCGCTGGAATGCCTGCGCCAGTTCGCATCCGAATGGCCCGCCTCCAATCACCAGCAGGCGGCGCGGCCTCTTTGTCAACCCGAAGACCGAGTCGTTGGTCAGATAGCCGGCCTCGGCAAGCCCCGGAATATCCGGAATGATCTGGTGCGCGCCAGTCGCAATCAGGGCCCGCTTGAAACGGAGCTCCTTTCCATGCACAGCCAGCGTGGACTTGCCTGTAAAGCGGCCGTTGCCGAAAAAGACGTCGATGCCGCGCTCGCTCAACTCCGAAGCGGAATACCGCCGGCTGACCCGCGCGCGCACGTGCCGCATGCGTTCCATGGCCGCGCCAAAGTCAGCATGAAACTCGTGCTCCGGCATCCCCGCTCCGAATCTCCACGCGTTCGTGATGTCCCCGCACAGCCGCGAGGTCCGGATCAGCGCTTTTGATGAAATGCAGCCCGCGTTCAGACACGTGCCACCCAGAAGGTCGCGCTCTACAAGTGCCACGGAAGCTCCCGCGCGCGCCGCCTCGAGAGCCGTCAGGATTCCTCCGTAGCCCCCGCCCAATACCACCAGGTGATAGCGATCCTTCGGGTGTGGATTCTTCCAGTCCGCGGGATGGACGCGGTCCAGCCAGACTTCGTCCTCGCGATTGGCGATTGGTTCCTGAACCTGTGCCGGAGCTTTGGTCATCGCTCGAGCCACCCACCCGAAAATCCCGCCCGCCGCAAGCCATTCCGGAAGTAGCGGCACTCGCGGGTGAGATTCCAGGGAAACCCGGTCCGGTAATTCTCAATCATCAGGACGGCCAGCCCCTGGTCCAGCCCGAACATACCCTCCGATATCCAGCCGCCTTCGTCGTCACCCGGCATGGTTGCATTCAGCCCATTGGGAACGCGGAAATCGGAGCCGATCCGCGCGTCCTCTTCGCAGACCCGCCGGATCGCCGGCAGGGCGATCTCCGGCGCGAATGGCAGCGAGCCGAAGATTACGGAAGGATGAATCGTGCCGTCATCCGGACCAAAGGGCGCTCCCCGCGCCACGTAATTGAAAAACCGCCGCACGGCCCCGTCAATTGTCATCGTGCGGACACCCGGTCCCTCGCCCGCGCTGAATCCCCAGTAGTTTTCGCCGTATCCCTTGTATCCCCCGGGATTACGAATCGCGTACTCCCGATGGATGTACGCCGCGGTCCGGCTGTTTTCGAAATAGTCGCTCCGCTTCTCGCGCATGAAGCGGTCGCGAATCCCGCGGAAATCTACCCAGGCCTGCGTGAACTGATGAATGAAAAGCGGTCCCGCATAAAGAACGTCACGCCCATAAATGGTCTCCCATTGATACGTGGACTTCCACGCCGCATAGGATTCCGGCGCGAGAGCGTGGGGACCAGAACCCAGCGCCAGAATGTAGAGAATCAAGCCTTCGCTGTAACCTTCCCACCCGTAATGCAGAAAGCCGCATTCCGGTTTCCAGCCCTGCGTGAGCGTCACGCCGCTGTTCTGCGCCCATCGCCAGTCGATCCGCCCGTAGAGCGTTTCCGCCAGATCGCGAATCTCACTTTCCGTATCGCTCGCGCCCGCGAAATAAGTCGCCGCTGTCAGGACTCCCGCCATCAGCAGCGCGCTGTCAATCATCGAGAGCTCGGATTGCCACACCCGCCGTCCCGTTCGTATGTCGAGGAAATGGTAGTAGAAGCCTTTGTAACCGGTGGCGTTGCGCTGCTCGCTTTGCTCGCTTCCGTGAAAGAAGCGCAGCGCCGTCAGCGTCAGAAGCGCGGCCTCGTCGCGCCGCATCCAGCCGCGTTCGATGCCCACCAGATAACAGGTCAGCGCGAAACCAACAACGGCAATGCTGGATGGGTAGTGCGAACGCGTCGTGTCTGCCACCAGGCCGTTCTCACGGTTGGCGCATTCTAAAAAATACCGGAACGCGCGTTCCTCGAAACGGTCGAGCAGAATTTCATCGCTGAGAAGGGATGTCTCCGCTATGGAGCCGGGGCGGGGAATAGTCGGGGCAGGATTAAACATTCGAGGCAGCGGACGGACTGGCTAGACGGCAGAATTACCGTCTCGCCAGTCCGGCCGAAACTACTTCTCGAAGACTTTTTCCACCTGGCCGATCTTGTTCTGCACTTTGCCCGCGACCTTCTCATCCTGGCCGCGTGCCGCGAGATTCGGATCGTTAGTGGCGTTTCCGGTCTTTTCTTTTACGGCGCCTTTGGCCTCATGAAACTTCCCCTGCATTTGATCTTTTGTGCTCGGTTTCATTTCAATCTCCTTAACGGAAGCGCGTCAAACGCTCCCCGATGAATGCGCTCTATCCAATGCACGCACGCGCCCAAACGTCCCGGTTGCTTCCCAACCTGAACTGTAGCTCCCCTCACAATGGATGCTTTGGTGCATTTAACACATGCGGCAAGGAGCCCTCGCATGAATAAACGATTTACCATCATCCTGGCAATGGCCAGCGCATTGACAATGACCGCCTTCGCCGCGGATCAGGAAGCAAAAGTAAATGACCGGCTGGAAGCGTCGGTTGACACTCTGAAAGAAATGATGCATGCGGCCGACAAGGGCATTCCGCAGGATCTGCTGGATAAAGCCCGTTGTGTAGTTGTCATCCCAGGCATGAAGAAGGCTGGCTTCATTCTCGGCGCGAAATATGGCAGCGGCTTCGCGGCCTGCCGGAAGAGTGGCGGCGGCTGGACGGCCCCCGCTGCGATGCGAGTGGAAGGCGGCAGCGTAGGTTTCCAGATCGGAGCTTCCGAAACGGATGTCATCCTTCTGGTGATGAATGAAAGCGGTATGCGGCACCTGCTGGAAGACAAATTCACTCTGGGTGGCAACGCCAGCGTCGCCGCAGGTCCTGTAGGCCGTACGGCCCAGGCTGAGACCGATGCTGCCATGCACGCGGAAATGCTGGCCTATTCACGGGCGCGCGGTTTGTTTGCCGGCATTTCTCTCGAAGGCGCAACCCTGCGTGGCGATCAGGATGCCGATCGTGAACTCTACGGCCACGATATCCACAATCGCGAGATCCTGAGCGGGTCCGTTACAACCCCGGCGGCTGCCGCGGCATTCGAGCATGCTCTGAATCGCGAGTCTCCCGCCCGTCAATAAACCCCGGTTCTGCCATTCTCATCCTTTCGCCCGGATCGCCCGCAGCGGCGTTCCGGGCTTTTTTTGCGGGTGGGCGGAAATCACCGGAAAACTGCCAGGATGGAGTGGAAAACTACCTCGGTCGGGTAGAATAGAGAGCATGGTCCAAACACCAGCGACGGCTCGCGTCCTGATTGTTGACGACGACCCGCTGGAGCGTCAAAGCCTCTCCGCGAAAGTTTCTTCCCTGGGTTATGCGATTGAAACAGCGGCAGATGGCGAAGAGGCTCTGGACAAGCTCTCTTCCTCTGTCATCGACGTCATCATCACAGATCTGATGATGCCGAAGATGGACGGTTCGCAGCTTCTCCAGGAGCTGCTGACCCGCGGCGATCTCACCCCGACCATTGTTCTCACCAGTTTAGGCAGTGTCGATAAGGCCGTTTCCATCGTGAAGGATCTTCGTGCCTTCTGGTACATGGAAAAACCGGCGCAGATTTCCATCCTCGCGCCGCTCCTTGAGCGCGCTGTTCGCCAGAAAAGCCTTCTCAACGAAACCGACCGGCTCCGCCGTCAGCTTGGCTATCAGGGCTTTCTGGAAGATCTGGTGGGAAGCTCCGGTCCGATGCGCGTTGTATTCAGCGCCATTCAGTTGGCTGCGCCGAGTTCTGCCTCAGTCGTCATCACGGGTGAAAGTGGTACCGGCAAGGAACTGGTGGCATCGGCAATCCACCGCCTGAGCCCGCGTGCCGCCGGCCCGTTCGTTCCCGTCAATTGCGCGGCGCTGCCGGAAACCCTCATTGAAAGCGAACTATTCGGCCACGAAAAAGGCGCCTTTACGGGTGCTCTCGAGCGCCGCGCCGGCTGCTTCGAGCATGCCAACCAGGGCACGCTTTTCCTCGATGAAATTGCGGAAATGCCCATTGCCATGCAGGCCAAACTGCTTCGCGTGCTGGAACAATCCGCCGTTCGGCGGCTGGGCGGACAGCGTGAAATTCCTGTTGATGTCCGCGTCGTCACGGCAACCAACCGGCCATTACTCGATGCCATTGAGAAGAAGATGCTGCGCGAAGATGTGTACTACCGGCTAAACGTCTTCCACATCGAACTGCCTCCGTTGCGTCAGCGGAAAGACGATATCCCAGCCCTCGCCGCTTCCTTTATCCGGTCCATTAACAAAAAGAACGACTGTCATGTGACGGACATTCATCCGGAAGTTCTCTCGCAGTTTATGGATTACTCATGGCCGGGCAACGTGCGCGAGTTGCGCAATGTTCTCGAGCGGGCAATTATTGTTGCGCGCGAGGGAGTTTTGATGTCCAGCCATCTTGCTCCCGCGTTTCGGCTGTCGCCCCAGCGAACCCCGATACCGGTCGCGAGCCCGGCTCCGGCGGCTGCCCCGCCTGCCTCCTCTGGTCCCGGATCCCGCGCGGTGGATTCGATTACCGTGGAAGCCGGAAAGAGCCTGGAAGAGGTGGAAAAGCAATATATTCGTCTCACCCTCAAGCACTCCCGCACGCACCGCGAAGCCGCCGGTATTCTTGGAATCAGCCTTCGTACGCTTCACAAACGTCTCTCCGAGCTCAAGGCCGCGGACGCCAACCTGGAAGCGAAGGCCGTCTCCGCGACGGACAACTAAACCCACACTGCTCTGGCACATGGTTTGCACAGCATACAGAGCATGCAATTTAACGTCGATATTGCTTCCCTCGGGGAGGTGGGCATCCCTCCTCCTGTGTTCGACGCCTGGGATTTCCCTGTGCGGGAACGTTCCGCGCGAACTGCATGGGCAGTAGTTCTTGCGGGAGGGGATGGCGTTCGCCTTCGGCCGCTGTCACGTCTGATTGCCGGCGACGACCGGCCGAAACAGTTCTGCCGGATCTTCGGCGATCGCACTCTCCTGGCCCAGACGCGCTCCCGGCTGGCGCCGGTTGTGGAGGATGACCACACGCTGTTCGTGGTTACCAAATCCCACGAGCCTTACTATCGCGAAGAACTGAAGGGCGTGCACTCTTCGCGTCTGATTGCGCAGCCGAAGAACAAGGGAACGGGCGCGGCCATCGCGGCCGCTGTTCTGCGGATCGCCGCCCGCGATCCCAACGCCGTGATCGCCTTCATTCCCTCCGATCACTTCTATCGCAGCGAACGGCATTTTCAATCGTCGCTGACCGCCGCCCTCGCGACTGCGGCCGAATGGCAGGAATCCATCGTTCTGCTGGGCGCGCAGGCCACCTGCGCGGAGACCGACTATGGCTGGATCGAGCCCGGCGCAACCGCCGCCGGCGATTTCAGCGGCAATCTGCACCGCGTCTGGCGATTCTGGGAAAAGCCGTCGGCGGAGGTCGCGGAACGCCTGCATTCGAGAGCTTGCCTCTGGAATACCTTCGTCATGACCGGACACGCCAATGCCTTCCTGCGGATGCTGGAGGCCTGTGTCCCGGGTCTGGTCGGCACTTTGATGGCGGCGCAGCGCCAGGGCCGCCTCGAAGACGCTTACTTGAGCGAGGCGCTCGAATCGGTTGATTTCTCCAGCCAGGTTCTCGCGCGGAGCACGGAACAATTGTTTGTGGTGAGGATGCCGTCGAGCGCCGGGTGGAGCGATCTCGGTGTGCCGGAGCGTGTCATGAGCGCTCTCGCCGATGCCGGTCTCGAATCCCGCCAGCGCACCCTGCGCGAAGGCGTTGTCGCGGCTATGGCCTGAGCGCCGGCAGCTACGTCAACCCCGCAGCCACGTCAACCCTTAGTGAACAATGACCTGCTAGTGAACAACGACCTGCGGGTGCCCCATCCTTTCCAACCGCCGCCGTGCGGCGCGCCGCGCCCGTAACAGACGCACCCGAATCGCGCTTTCCGGAACCCCTCGCAACCTCGCGATCTCACTCGGCGACATCCCGCTGAGCTGATACTTCAGGTACGTTCGGTCGCGTGGCCCACAAATCCTGAGAATCCGCGCCAGATCGATGGCCGCCAGATTCACCCCCGGCATCGTTCCAATATCCGGCAGATCCTGCCATGCCGGCTCCCTCCTCTGGAACCGGCGATGAATGTTGAGGGCGATGGTATTCACCCAGGTTAAAACCATCCCGTCATTCTGCAATTGGTCACGCCGCTCCCACCCTTTGGTCCACGCCGTCTGCGAAACGTCGCTGGCATGTTCCCACGAAGCTCCCCTGGAGCGAAGAAAGCGCATCGTGAGGTGATAGCCCCTCTCGTAAGCGACCGCGAAACCTTCCGGAGTCATAAGCCGCTCGCCATGCATTCCACCAACCACGTTGAGTGAGGGGATGAATCGTACACATTTTAAAAGCTTTAAACCCAGCCGTTCACGCCGCCGCATAAACCGGAAACCGCAGATTTCGCACAGTGGCGCAGATTGTGCCTATCTGTTGGGTTCGTTTCTTCGTTCCTCATCTGCATGCGCCTGAGGTTGTGATGGCCCACAATGGTTGCCTGCATGCTTATGATCCGACGCGGTATGCCTGCTTCCAGTACCACAAATCTCGAGTCTCGTCAGGGTCCGGAGATGCTGCAGGTCTGGCTGGTGGAAGACAGCGAGGCTGACGAGCTTCTCATGCGCGCTGCTCTCAATCTCGATGGGCTCGACTGCGAATTCCAGGTCTCTCCGGACGGGGAAAAGGCCATCGAATTCATCGAAGCGCTCGACAACGGCGAAGCCTGGCATCGCCCCCACATCGTGCTCCTCGATCTCAATCTGCCGCGCAAAGGCGGAGCTCGCGTGCTCGAAAAGATTCGCCGCAGCCAGCGTTGCGCCGGAGTCCCTGTCGTTGTAGTCACATCGTCGGATTCCCCTGGCGATCGCACGCAGGTATCGCGCCTCGGGGCGACCCGCTACTTTCAGAAGCCGCTCGATCTGGTGGAATTCATGAAGCTGGGGCCGCTGGTGCGGGAAGTCCTCGAAGTCCACGCTGCAGCAGGTAAGACCGCGAGTTCCTGAAGGGTCAGACCCCGACAGCCGCCGGTGTACGGCTGTTATTGAGATTGGGCGATTCGTCCGGATCGCGGCGCTCAAGGGCCAGGCGCGGCATCGTAAAACAGAACTTCGAGCCCCGGGGCGCGGCCGGTTCCACCCAGATCCGCCCACCGTATCGTTCCACGATGCGCTGGCAGATGGCGAGGCCGATGCCTGTTCCCGGGTAACTGTGGCCGTGCAGCCGCTTGAAGATTCCGAACACCTGCTGCGAATACTCCGGGTTGATGCCGATGCCGTTATCTTCCACGCAGAAAAGCCAGTTCGTATCCTGCTTTTCCGCCGAGATTTTGATCGTCGGCGGCTCGTCACCGCGGTACTTGATGGCGTTGCCCAACAGATTCTGAAAAAGCTGGACGATCCGGATCTCGTGGGCCTTTACTTCCGGCAGCCGCCCCCAGGTCACCGTCGCCTTATTTTGTTCAATGGCCGCCTGGAGATTGAGAGCGACTTTCGACAAAACCTCCTGGCAGTTCACCTGTCCCGCCGGCTCCTGATCCGACCCCGTCTGCGAATAAACCAGCAGGTCGCGCAGCAGCATCTCCATGCGCTGTGCGCCGGTGATCATAAAACCGAGCGAGCGCTCCGCATCCTCATCGAGTTTCTGGGAGTAGCGCTTCTGGAATAACTGGCCGTAGAGAGCCACCATCCGCAGCGGCTCCTGCAGGTCGTGGCTTGCCGCGTAAGCAAACTGGCTCAGATCGTCGTTCGATTGCCGCAGCGCTTCATTTGCCTCGCGCAGCTCGCGCGTCCGCTCCGTGACGCGCTCTTCGAGCCGGGCGTTCAGCTCGCGGATGGCTTCGTCGATCTTCCTGCGCTCTGTAATATCGCGAATAGCGGAGGTTACGAGCGTTCCTTCCTCGGTATTCAGCGGACTCAGGCTGATTTCGGCCGGAAAAGAACTCTTGTCCCTGCGAACAGCTTTGAGTTCCTTGTGCGACCCGGCGGGTGCCTGGAAACCCTTCCATTCCGGCAGCAGGGTCTGAATATTTTCGCCGGTCAGCTCTTCGCGCCGGAAGCCAAACAGCCGCTCCGCCTGCGAATTCACCAGCGAAATGCGCCCATCCTCGGCGCTGATAATCATCGCGTCCGGCGCCGCCTCGAGCAGCGACCGGAACTTCTGTTCGGTCTTGCTGAGCGCTTCCGCCTGCTGCCGCAGCAACTCGGTATTGCGGCTTAACTTGACGAAAACATTGACCTTGGAACGCAGAATCTCAGGGACTACGGGTTTGAACAGAAAATCGACTGCGCCCAGGTCGTATCCGCGGAACAAATGCTCGTCGCTCTTATAACCCGTCAGAAACAGGATCGGGATGTGTCGGGAGCGCTTGCGGCTGCGGATCATCTCCGCCGTCTGGAACCCGTCCATATCGGGCATCTTGACGTCGAGAATGATAGCGGCGAAGTCCTGGTCGAGCAGGTGCCGCAGCGCTTCCATTCCGGAACCGGCGCAGACCAGCTCTGCGCCCAGACCATCCAGCGCGGCCTCGAGCGAGATCAGGTTCTCCGGAGAATCATCCACCAAAAGAACACGAGAACGGCCCTCGGCATCCGGTTCCGCTGGTGAAGGAACTCCGGATCGCCCCCCCGCCTCTGCAGCCATAGACAATTTCATCCTACACCGGGATGGCGGTCTGGACAGTCTCGGAATCCACGGTCGCCCATACTCTCAGGACCGCGAATAACTGCTCCAGATCCACCGGCTTCGTTATATAGTCGGATGCGCCAGCTTCGATGCACTTGGCCCGGTCCCCCTTCATTGCCTTTGCTGTCAGCGCGATAATCGGTAACTGCCGGAAGCGCGGAATCTTACGGATAGCGCGCATGGTTTCGTAGCCGTCCATCTCCGGCATCATAATATCCATCAGCACCAGATCGATATCGGGCCGGCTGGTCAGAAGTTCTATCCCTTTTTGCCCGTTTTCGGCGTGCAGCACGTTGAGATTGTGTTCCTCGAGCAAACTGGTGAGCGCAAAAATGTTTCGCACGTCATCATCCACAACCAGAACCGTTTTGCCAACCAGAGCGGAATCGGTCTCCCGAACGTGTTCAAGAACCATACGCTGCGCCGGTCGCAGGCTCGCTTCCGGCCGATGCAGCAGAAGTACGGATTCGTCCAGAACCCGCTCCAGCGTATAAATCGGCTTCACGATCCCGTCCCGGCCCAGTGCGGTCAGCCGCTGTTCTTCCTCCGGCGTCAAAGGCCGGGTGCAAAGAACCATAATCGGCGTGAGCGGTCCGCAGCGTTCTCGCAGTCTGGTGGCGAGCTGTAGTCCCGCCATTTCTTCCATTTCGATATGGGTAACGATTGCATCCGCCTGTTCTGCGGCCGCGAGCGCCTCCGCCCCGTTGCGAGCCTCGATGATCTCGAGATCCGGGGCCGCCACTATGTCGACGATCGCGCGCGCCCGTTCCACATCCGCGCAGGCGACCAGCAGCTTCCGGACCCGGATCTGAGCGGATTGGCCGATAGCCGCGAACGTCGCCGCAAGCGAATCGTTGGCAATCGCTTTCTCCAGATAGGAGATCGCCCCCAGCGCAATCCCGCGCCGCCGGTTTTCATCGCCCGAAATAATGTGGACCGGAATGTGACGCGTCGCCGGGTCGTGCTTCAGCCGGTCGAGAATCGTCCAGCCCGCCATATCCGGCAGATTGATGTCCAGCGTAATGGCGCCCGGCCTGAACTCGCGCGCCAGCGAGATCGCACTGCTGCCGCGCAGCGCCACCACCGCTTTGAGGCCATGATCGTGCGCCAGATCCACCAGGATACGCGCAAACGTCATGTCGTCTTCGAGGATCAGCAAAATGGAATCACCGTCTTCGATCAGGTTCCGATCGTCATCCAGCACCATCTCTTCGGTGAGCTCGGTGTCTTCGAGCGGCGAAGTAAGAATCAGATCTACGTTATCACTGGGCATCGCGGCCTCTTCGAGCATCAGCGGGGTGATGCGCAACGCTTCGCTCTTTGGCAACTGCACCGGCGTGACGTACGTCTGCGGCAGATAGAGAGTGAACGTGCTGCCTACGCCCGGCGCGCTCTGCAGCCGGATTTCGCCGCCCAGGAGACGCGCCAGCTCCCGGCTGATGGAAAGACCCAGACCCGTGCCGCCGTACTTGCGGCTCGTGGTGCCGTCCGCCTGCTGGAATGCCTCGAAGATGATGCGCTGCTTGTCGGTCTGGATACCAATGCCGGTATCCGTAACCGAAAACGCAATCGCCGACTTTGCCCGCGAGAGCGTCAGATGGCCGCCGCTCCATCCCGAGGTGACCCGGTCGATCGTGAGCCTTACCGATCCGCGTTCGGTGAACTTGAGCGCGTTCGAAAGCAGGTTCTTGAGTACCTGCTGCAGACGCTTGGCGTCGGTATGGATGACTTCGTTTCCGAGCGAGGCCACAACCTCGATCCCGAAATCGAGACTCTTGCCTTCCGCCACGTGCCGGAACGTCTTCTCGCAGTAATCCTGCAGTTCGACGAACCGGACGGCGCCGATGTCGACGTCCATCTTGCCGGATTCGATTTTACTCAGGTCGAGAATATCGCTGATGAGCGCCAGCAGGTCCGTACCGGACGTATGAATCGTTTCCGCGAACTTGACCTGTTTTGGTGTCAGGTTGCGATCCGAGTTCTCCGAGAGCATGCGCGCCAGAATCAGCAGATTGTTGAGCGGCGTGCGTAGCTCGTGGCTCATATTGGCGAGGAATTCGCTCTTGTACTTGGAAGTGAGCGCGAGCTGCTCGGCTTTCTCTTCGAGCGCCTGCTTGGCTTGTTCCACTTCCTGGTTCTTGGCTTCGACCTCCGTCTTCTGCTCGGCGAGAAGCTGGGCTTTTTCCTGCAGTTCGGCGTTGGTCTTTTGAAGCTGCAATTGCTGGCTCTGGAGCTCCTCGGCGAGCGCCTGGCTTTGTTTCAGCAGTTGCTCGGTCCGCATGGTCGCGGCGATCGTGTTGAGCACGATGCCGATCGACTGCGTCAGCTGATCGAGGAATGCGAGGTGGACGTCATTGAACTGCCCGAACGAGGCGAGCTCGATGGCGGCTTTCACGTCGCCTTCGAACAGCACAGGCAGCACCACGATGCTGAGCGGCGTGCCGCCGCCGAGACTCGAATTGATCCGCACATAATCGGAAGGAACATTCGTGACCAGAATGCGTTCCTTCTCTCTCGCGCATTGGCCCACCAGGCCGTGCCCGAACCGGAACCGCTTCGGTACCCGTCCTTCGATGGCGTAGCCCGTCAGCAGCGTCATCATGGGCGTGTCGTCCATGTTCTCCGCGATGTAGAACGTGCCGTGCTGCGCGCCCACGAGCGGCGTCAGTTCCGAGAGCAGCAGTTGCGCCACTGCCAGCAGATCGCGCTGGCCCTGCATCATGCCCGTGAACTTTGCGATGTTGGTCTTCAGCCAGTCCTGATTGTTGTTCTTGCGGGTAGTAGCCGCCAGGTTCACAATCATTTCGTTGATGTTGTCCTTGAGGGCCGCGACTTCGCCCTGGGCTTCCACCGCGATCGACCGCGTCAGGTCGCCCTTCGTCACGGCGGTCGCCACTTCGGCGATCGCGCGGACCTGGTTAGTCAGATTCGCCGCAAGCTGATTCACATTGTCCGTGAGATCGCGCCAGATACCCGCCGCGCCGGGCACACGGGCCTGGCCGCCCAGTTTGCCTTCGATTCCGACTTCGCGCGCCACCGTCGTTACCTGATCGGCGAACGTCGCCAGCGTGTCGATCATGCCGTTGATAGTGTCCGCCAGTTCGGCGATCTCGCCCTTGGTTTCGAGAACCAGCTTTCTCTTCAGATCGCCGTTCGCCACCGCCGTGACAACTTTCGCGATACCGCGGACCTGGGTTGTCAGGTTCGCCGCCATCGAGTTCACGTTATCGGTGAGGTCTTTCCACGTTCCGCCGACGCCACGCACTTCCGCCTGGCCGCCGAGCTTGCCTTCGGTGCCGACTTCGCGCGCCACGCGCGTCACTTCCGATGCGAATGAATTGAGCTGGTCCACCATCGTGTTGATCGTGTCTTTCAGCTCGAGGATCTCTCCCTTCACGTCCACGGTGATCTTGCGCGATAGGTTGCCGTTCGCCACGGCCGTCGTCACCTGTGCGATGTTGCGAACCTGCGATGTCAGATTACCGGCCATCGAGTTGACCGAGTCTGTGAGGTCTTTCCACGTGCCGGCCACGCCCTGCACATCCGCCTGGCCGCCCAGCTTACCTTCGGTACCGACTTCGCGCGCCACGCGCGTCACTTCCGATGCAAACGAACTGAGCTGGTCCACCATCGTGTTGATGGTGTTCTTGAGCTCCAGAATTTCGCCGCGCACATCCACTGTGATCTTGCGCGAAAGATCGCCGCGCGCCACAGCCGTGGTCACTTCCGCGATGTTGCGGACCTGATTCGTCAGGTTGCCCGCCATGAAGTTCACGTTGTCCGTGAGGTCTTTCCATGTACCGGCCACGCCGCGCACTTCCGCCTGGCCGCCGAGCTTGCCTTCCGTGCCGACTTCGCGCGCCACGCGCGTCACTTCGGAGGCGAACGAACTCAACTGATCCACCATCGTGTTGATGGTGTTCTTGAGCTCCAGAATTTCGCCGCGCGCATCCACCGTGATCTTCGTCGTTAAATCGCCGCGCGCCACGGCCGTGGTCACACCGGCGATGTTACGCACCTGATTGGTCAGGTTGCTGCCCATCGAGTTCACCGAGTCCGTCAGATCTTTCCACGTACCGGCCACTCCGCGCACGTCGGCCTGGCCGCCCAGCTTGCCTTCCGTACCGACTTCGCGCGCCACGCGGGTCACTTCCGACGCGAACCCATTGAGCTGGTCGACCATCGTGTTGATGGTGTTCTTCAGCTCCAGAATTTCGCCGCGCGCGTCGACCGTAATTTTGGTCGAAAGGTCGCCTTTCGCGACCGCCGTCGTCACCTGGGCGATGTTGCGGACCTGAGAGGTCAGGTTGCCGCCCATGGAGTTCACCGAATCGGTGAGGTCCTTCCAGACGCCGCCCACGCCCTTCACTTCCGCCTGGCCGCCGAGCTTGCCTTCGGTACCGACTTCGCGCGCCACGCGCGTCACTTCGCCCGCGAACGCGTTGAGCTGGTCCACCATCGTGTTGATGGTGTTCTTCAGCTCCAGAATTTCGCCGCGCACATCGACCGTGATTTTGCGCGACAGGTCGCCTTTCGCGACCGCCGTCGTCACTTCCGCGATGTTACGAACCTGAGACGTCAGGTTGCTGGCCATCGAATTGACCGAATCCGTGAGATCTTTCCATGTACCCGCGACGCCATGCACGTCCGCCTGGCCGCCGAGCTTACCTTCCGTACCGACTTCGCGCGCCACGCGCGTCACTTCGCTCGCGAACGCGTTGAGCTGGTCCACCATCGTATTGATGGTGTTTTTCAGCTCCAGAATTTCGCCGCGCGCGTCGACCGTGATCTTGGTCGAAAGATCGCCCTTCGCCACACCCGTGGTCACCTGCGCGATGTTACGGACCTGAGACGTCAGGTTGCCCGCCATGAAGTTCACCGAATCGGTGAGATCCTTCCAGACGCCGCCAACGCCCTTCACTTCCGCCTGACCGCCCAGCTTGCCTTCCGTGCCGACTTCGCGCGCCACGCGCGTCACTTCGCCCGCGAACGCGTTGAGCTGGTCCACCATCGTGTTGATGGTGTTTTTCAGCTCCAGAATTTCGCCGCGTACATCCACGGTGATCTTGCGGGAG
>Ga0134125_10001474_pt1 | contig 28921 bp, 22 predicted proteins | sample KB31751_FD_96464 | JGI IMG/M metagenome (GOLD analysis project Ga0134125, IMG submission 96464) | Terrestrial soil microbial communities with excess Nitrogen fertilizer from Kellogg Biological Station, Michigan, USA - KB3-175-1 | ecosystem: Environmental > Terrestrial > Soil > Unclassified ... | reverse complement strand
TGCGCGCGGCGAGTTGGATTTCGGCATCACGACGCTATGGACCAAGATCGATTCCCTGATTGCGGTTCCGTTTCTCGACGACCGTCTGGGGATTATCGCCGCACGCAGTCATCCGCTCGCCAAGCACAACTCCCCGATCCAGTGGAAGGAGTTGCGCAGCCATAACCTGATCTCACTGACCGCCGGCGCCGGCCTTCGCGCACGGATGGAACTGGACGCCAAGATTAGCAATCTCCTGGACCTGCCGTCGCACGAAGTATCTTCTGTTGCGGCCCTGTATACGCTGGTCAAGAGCGGTCTCGGCGCGGCCGTCATACCAGCGCTCACGGCGTTGGATCTGGATTCACACTCCTTCGTATTCCGTCCCCTGGTCAATCCGGTGAGTTGGCGAAACCTGTTTTTGGTGAGGTCGCGAACCGGAACGCTTTCGAGCCCGGCGCTCTCTTTGCTGATGTATATCAGCACGCATCTGAAGTCCCTGGACGGAACACCCCACATCCGACCGAATCGGGCATTCGCATCGGAAGTTGGGGCATCAGCCACCGAACTTGGAAGGGGGGCGGGCGGTGCTTGAGGGTGGTTCGTTGACGGTTCGTGAGGAGTTCGTGGAGCCGAAGACAATTCAAGCTCACCGATCTTTGCGAGCCTACTTTCATTATTTTTTTGTACTCTTCATTGGAAATGACGGCATAGGACGGTGTAACCGTAATGAGCAGCGTTCCGACCGCCATTAGCGCGGATCGTCAACAACATGGCCGGCTTCCACCCTGCCCGGTCCGCGTAGGCGCCGATCACGACACCGTCGAGCGGCCGCGTGAGGAAGCCGGCCGCCGCCCGATGTGCCCCATTGTGCTCTGCCACGGGCGAGCTGGACAGCTCGCCAACGTGTTCGAGCCGCTAAGACAATGGGCAAGGACCGCGATTTGGCGCACCGCGACGGCGGTACGGTTGGACTCGGAACTCCGGAGGATTTGAAAAGCGAAGACTGACGGCCATTTGCCAAGTGCCGCGGGTCGAAGGCCGTTCGCGGCAAGGAACGGCATCGACCACCCGCCGTTCTGTCCAGACAGCAGGTGACGGACACGATGCCAAATCGCGCGCAACAGATATTCCAGTCCCAGTTTCGTTTCGGACTCGGTGGGGTGTCCCTCGGAAACGAATTCAACAAACATACGGACAGGGAAGCAGAACACACGCTTGAAGCGGCATGGGACGTGGGAGTGCGATATTTCGACGTCGCTCCGTGGTATGGATTCGGTCTGGCGGAGCGGCGCTTCGGACGCCTTCTGCACAACAAGAAGCGCGAAGACTATCTGCTCTCATCCAAAGTAGGAAAGCTCTTCAAGGCATCGAAGAACAATCGGCATGCGGAAATCTATCCGTTGTCCGATTCCCCCAACGACATCGTGTTCGATTACACGGCCGACGGCGTGCGCCGTTCGATCGAAGACAGCTTGCAGCGGCTCGGGGTTGATAGTTTGGCCGTCGCGTTCGTACACGACATCTCTCCGGATTTTGCGTTCTTTCCGAACGGATGGGAAGAACAGTATGAGATAGCTCGCAAAGGTGCCTTTCCTGCGCTGTCGCGGATGCGCGACGAGGGCATCATACGGGCCTGGGGCATCGGCGTGAACACGCCGCTCCCCATAATCAGAGTGATGGAAGACGCCGATCCCGACGTATGTCTGTGCGCCCGGCAGTATTCGCTGATAGATCACGCCAGTGCGGTGAACGAACTTTTTCCGGCCGTCCGGAAGAAGAATGTCTCCCTCGTCATCGGCTCCCCGCTTAATGCCGGGTTCATATCGGGAAGCCCGCGCTACAACTACGGCAAGGAGAACTTCAAGATTCCCGCCATCGTGATCGAAAAACGCGAAAAGCTTCAGGCGGTAGCCGCTAACTACGGCGTCGATCTGCGGACCGCGGCCCTTCAATTCTCTGCGGCAGCAGACGTTGCGGTCGCGCTGGTCGTAGGAGCGCGAAGCGATCGGCAGATCCAGGAGGATTGGAACTCACTGCAAACCAAGATCCCAACCGAGTTCTGGGACGAGCTCAAAAAGCAAGGTCTGATCGAGTCGAGCGCATCCCTTCCCGCTCCGCCCCTCTAACGGCAATTGTTTCACCAATGCCGGCCATACGATGCCATCCAAGTAATTCACGACCGAGCGACACGCCCCGTTCAGGAAATCAGACATGAAATGCGACGTAGCCGTGATCGGCGCCGGCACGGCCGGTTTGGCCGCGGAGCGTGCGGCCCGCAAGGTCGGTGCCAAGACGATCCTGATCGATGACCATTTCGCTGGGACGACGTGCGCCACCGTGGGGTGCATGCCGTCGAAGCTCCTGATCGCGGCGGCGAAGGCCGCGCACCGCGTACGCGAAGCTTCGATCTTCGGGATCCGGGCGCGGCCCACCATCGACGGACGAGCCGTGATGGAACGCCTACGAAAGGAAAGGGACGCATTCGTCGCCGCGACGTTGAAATCGATCGACGAAATACCGCCGGGCGTGCGGTTGAAGCAGCGTGCGCAATTCATCGACGAAACCACTTTGAGGCTCGGGGACGGAGGCACGGTCTCCGCCAAAGCGGTGGTCGTCGCCACCGGTGCCCGCCCGAGCGTACCAAAGGTGTTCGAACCTCTTAGTAAGCTCGTCCTCACGAACGAGACGGTCTTCGAACTTGCCACGCTACCGCAATCCATTGCCGTCGTCGGCGCCGGCCCCCTGGGACTTGAGCTTGCACAGGCGTTTGCGCGTCTCGGCGTCGATATAGCGGTCTTCGAGCAATCCGACCATGTCGCCGCGCTGCGCGATCCGGAGATTGCGAAGGAACTCAAGTCCGTTCTCGGCGTCGAATTCCCGATGCATTTCGGCGTGGAGCTGGAAGCCGCACAAGAAGGAGGCGTAGCGCGATTGTCTTGGTCGGGGCCGTCCGCGGGCACCAAATCCTTCGAACGCGTTCTGGTCGCCACGGGGCGGCCGCCCGAGCTCCACGATCTTGGTCTGGCCGCGACCGGCGCGGCAGTCGACAAGCGCGGGATTCCGAATTTCGATAAGGCCACCTTGCAGTGCGGCGATGCGCCGATCTTCCTGGCCGGGGACGTGGACGGCGAAAGGCCGGTGCTGCACGAAGCATCGTTCGAAGGCTACATCGCCGGGCGAAATGCTGCTTCGTACCCGGACGTCCGGCCTAGCCGGCGCCCACCTCCCTTTTCGATCATGTTCACGGAGCCTCCACTGGCGGTCGTCGGAGCGCCGGCGTCGGAAGATGCCGTGATCGGGACGGCGTCGTATGCCGAACAGGGCCGCGCGAAGGTCGAAGCGTGCAACGTTGGTCTGATCCGCATTTACGCCGATCGAAGCTCGGGCAAGCTGGCAGGCGCCGCTCTCTTCGGTCCTGCGATGGATCACATCGCCCATCTGATCGCCTGGTCGATCGAACGCGGCGACACCGCGACGGCGCTGCTCCGGATGCCTTTCTACCATCCTACGTTCGAAGAGGGGCTAAAGCCGGCGCTGAGGCAGATCTGCGAAGCGCTCCAAGCTCCAGAACTCGGCGATCTCGACGAGACGGCGCCTCCGGGTGCCTGAGCAGAACTGCCACCGCCCGTCGGCCCTCTGCCGACGCTGACGTGGCGATCAGCTTCCCCGCCCCTCTGTCACTCCAGGACGGTCACTTGCCAAACCCGTTGCTCCGAGCACTTCGGGAGCCCGTCATGGCGGATCATGCCCGTCGAGGAGTTCTCAAAGGCACCGCCGCCGCTGGCGCATTCGCCAGGATCGGTCCGGCGACCGTTCGGAGATGCCAAGGTGATCCGCAGGTTCGGCGACATTCTGGACAATCTGAGCGCGCTGTGAGACCTGCGAAGCTCGACTGGGTCCGCAACGAGATCGCCCGGATGCGCCGCGCCATCCGCACGCTGGAGCGCGAAATTCAGATGCTGAAGCGTGCGGTCATCCCCACGGTATCGGCCGAACTGCTGCTTACCCGCATGCGGGAAGGCGGTCGATCTCTGCCGTCAGCGAGAAGTGCTGCGCCAAGCGCCCGAGGGCGGCCGACCGCGGATCACTTCTCAGGCGGCTTGAGCGGGCCTTCGACCCATTTGCGGGCAACCAAATTGCGCATGGGATCGTCGCAGTCCTGACAGACGTAGCGCTCGAGGCCCTGCTCGGCCCGATCGTCGACAAGCTTCATCGGCTTGCCGCAGCGCGGGCAAGGCTTTCGCACCGGAAATCGCGTCGTCATTGGACGGTCCCTACTCGCCACAGCATAGTTCATCCCGACGCTCGCGTCTCGACACGTTCGCGGGAAGACCGTAGCTCGCCAGCGCGACCGGTATTGCGATCCTCAACCGCACCGTTGTCGTCAGCGCCACATCGTCGGCGCGCTGTCGTGCGCGCTTCCGCCGATCCGCTTCAGGTCGTCCACTCGGTCTCGCCGTTCGTCGCGGCTTGCGTGATCTTCTGGCCCGGCGCACCGGCGCCGACTTCGAAGTGATGGGGCTGCTTTGTTACTGGATTTGCGGGATCTTGGCCTTGGCAATCAGGTCCTTGTAGAAGGCGACGTCCCTGGCAATTCGCGCTTTGGCCGCCTCGGGCCCATCAACGACGGGAAGATAGCCGAGTTCGACCAAGCGCTTCTTGATGTCATCACGCGCCATCACCGCGAACACCGCCTTGTTTACCCGCTCGATGACAGCTTGCGGCGTGCCAGCGGGCGCGAGCAGGAAGTGCTCGGTGTTCAGGTTTATGTTGGGATAGCCGAGCTCCCTAAATGTCGGCACGTCAGGAAGGCCCGGCCATCGGTCGGCCGTGGTGAGTGCAATGCCTTTCATGATGCCCGCCCTGATCTGCGCCTGGGCGCCAGGAAGCGCCGTCGATAGCACGTCGACCGTGCCGCTCATCAACGCCTGCGTGGCCGGCCCGCCGCCATTGTAGGGGACCTTCGTGATCCCGGTGCCGGTCTTGAGCTTGAACAGCTCCATCGCGAGCTGTGGCGTGGTGCCGTTGCCCGGACTCGAGTAGTTGAGCTTCTGCGGGTCGGCTTTCGCGCGCGCGATCAGTTCCGGCAGTGAATTGATGCCGCCCGCTTCGGGTTGACTGCAAAGACGTTCGGCGCCACGGGCAGCAGGCCTATCGGCGCAAAATCCCTCGCGAAATCGTAAGGGACGTTCTTGTACAGCCCCGGATTGACGACGAAGGCGCTGGTGCTGATCAATAGTGTCAGGCCATCGGGTTTGGCGCGCGCAACCTCGACGGTGCCGATATTGCTGCCGGCGCCGGCCCGATTTTCGACGATGATCGTTTGCTTCAACTCCTGCTGCAAGGGCGCCTGCAGGACGCGGGCCAGCACGTCGCCCGAGCCTGCCGGCGCGAACGGAACGACGATGCGAATAGTCCCCTCCGCACCGCTCTGGGCCAACGCTGCGCTCCGAGCGGCTCCGATAAAAATCAGGGCGAGCGTCACGACCACGATCAGTTTTGTTTGCCCCATGTTTCTTCCCCATGCGGCCGGCTTGAGTATCTTATGCTTTTGGTCTTGCAAGCATGATAGAAGAGACACCTGGCCAGCGATAGCCTTGAAGGATTCGATAACTGCATCCGCTCTTCCACGGCACAGGTCTCCTTCCACCCGATCGGCAAGTTCCTCCTTGCCGACCAGTTGACCTGTTACCCATGTCGCCGGTCTAATTCTGTTACCTATCTAGCCGGTTAGGACCAGCTGCCCTCATCTTCCTTTTGGGGAGACCCGTAGCGTCGAAGGTGAAATCGCGTCGCGTGCGCAAGCCGGCGCAGCCCGCGTTCGACCACCCATGCCAGCGTCGGAACGTTCCGCCTATCGCTCCGCAACGACCCACGTCAAAATAGTCTGCACCGCGGTGAGGCCTGGATCATCAGACTTTCGGACGATCGTAAGCAGCTGAAACCACAAATCATCGTCGGCATGTTCGACAAATTCGCGAACCGCATCTGCGGCAAAATCCGCCACGGTTATAGACGCCGCGGCGGCGCGGCGCTCGAATGTGCAGCTTGTAAGGAAGCGGCACGTCGCTCATCAGCGCGGCCGACTCGCCATTGAGCGTCACGACGCCCCTCACATAGCTCGTCAGCGTCTCGAACAGGACACCGTCCATGTGGAAGGCAGAGAGAGGCACCGTGAGAAGTCCAAGCGCGAGTTGCAGCCATAGCATGCTTGCGGGCTTGCCGTCTCGCAGCTCCTAACGCTGTACACGACCCCGGTAATCTACATCTATCTTGATCGGCTGCAGAATTGCGGACACTGAAGGCTCAAGTATTGGAGTCCGACCGACGCATCATCGGCTGGTATCGATCAAGCGCGACGAGCAAACGGCTGGACGCGATCCCCGGCGTCGGGCGCGCGCTGCCGCGAGCGAAAACCCGTACTGGCATCATTCTCGTTCTCACGTTGACCCAGCAGTGTAAAGGCACGAAGCCCGAGACGACTGCCTCACTTGAACTTCGCAATGTCCCTCGCCCGCTTTTCCTAAGTGTCGGAGATCATTGACCAAGACCCGCGCCCGGGCTGACACCATCCCCATTGATTTACGCCGCAATTCGGAGTTCCATGCCTGCATCTGCCGAAGCGAGGCTGTGCAATGCCTGCCGGAGCCAGCGCGAGGGGCCAGGCCGCCCATATCCCGAGATGGGTGAACGCGCGGCTGCAATCGCCGGAGCGCGCAGCTTTGGTGGAAGCGCGCGATGCCGCGGTACTCTTGATTGATATCGCCGGGTTTACGGCGAAGACCGACAGTGCGGCAGGCGACGGTGCCGAGGGCCTCACCTACTTCATCAACGACTGCTTCGCTGTCCTGACCGACGTCATAGCTGTGCATGGCGGCGACATCGTCGCGTTTGCAGGTGACGCCATTCTCGCCGTGTGGGCCGACGGTGACGCGGCCAGCACGACCGAACAGGCCGCTCGCTGCGGAATTGCGCTCCGAAGCGCGATGGCCGGCTGGCGCGATGGCAAAGGAATTAGCGCGCGCATCGCGGTCGAAACCGGTGAAGTGTTCTTCTGTAAGCTCGGCGGCTGGCGCAGCGCTTGGCACTACGTCACGGTCGGCGATCCCTTTTACAGCATCGGCGCGGCCTACCGACGTGCCAACGTCGACGACATCGCGCTTTGCACCAATGCGGCAGCACTGCTGTCCCGATCCGCCGAAACAGAGGCAATGCCCTACGGCGCGCGCCTGCTTCGGTTGCCCCTTGCCGATCCTCCCCTTGGATTCGCCGGCCCGGTTAAGACGGAAGCAAGTGGCGTGGAAATCCCTTCAGCCGACGCCAACGCCTGGATCGGTGAATTCCGCGCACTGACGGTGGCGCGGATTGGCCTCGCAGACTTCAAATTCGATTCCGGTTTCCCGGCGCGCCTTCAGGACTTCGTTCTTGAGAGCCAACAGATAGCGGAGCGCCTCGAAGGCACGATCCATCAGGTCCTGATGGACGACAAGGGGCTGACGCTCGCGCTTGCGTTCGGCCTCGCGCCCTTTGCTCATGAGGACGATCCGCTGCGTGCCGTGGAGGCGTGTCTTCGGATACAACGGCGGCTACAGGCAAACGTCATTTCCATATCGGCCGGGATTTCGACAGGGCGGCTGTTTTGTGGCAACTACGGTGGCCGTCACCAGAAGACCTTCGGTATCTTTGGATCTGCGATCAACATTGCCGCTCACCTTGCGGAAGCCGCCCAAGGCGACATCGTTTGCGACGTGACGACCGCGCAAGCCGTTGGGCGACGGATGGCCTTTACCCTGCTGCCGCACTTTCGCATTAAAGGCAGCGGCGCATCATTGCTTGCCTTCAGTCCCGCATTCGCGGGCGACGTCGCCTCGGCCCACCCGAAACGGAGCATCATCGACCGCCACAATGAACGGGCCATGCTCAGGGGATGCCTTGAAGGCATCCGCTTAGGCTCCGGCAAGTTTGTGCTCGTGTCGGGCGAGGCGGGCATCGGGAAATCGCACCTGATGGAGGATTTCGTCGCGTCGGCGCAGATGCAGGGCCACTCGGTCTTGTTTGGCAGCGGCACGGCGATCGAGAAATCGACGCCGTACTTCGTGTGGCGGACCATATTGAAGCAATTGCTCAAATTCGAAACATTGAGCGATGGAACGCGAATCCAGCGCGAGTTGTCGCAAGCCCTGTCCGGCCATCCCACGCTCCTGAGCTGGCTGCCATTGCTTGAGGAGATCATTTCGCTCGGCTTTTCGCCATCCGGCTTCACCGAGCAGATCGTCGGGTCGGCGCGAGCCAGCGCGATCGAGGAACTCGTCATCTTCCTGCTGCGGCAGTCTGGCTTCCGCATCCTGGTCATCGAGGATCTGCATTGGTTCGACGGCTCGTCCATCGATCTGCTTGGCGCTGTCACGCGGCGGCTTCCCGAATTCCTCATCGTTGTCACGCAGCGCATCGGTGCGAGTTCCGCGCCGAAAGAAGAGTTTGGTACCGCGCTCGTACCGTCCCTGCAGCTTCCGCTCGATCGGTTATCTCGCGATGATATCGCCGCATTGATCAGGCTGCGCCTCAAATCCACCGATATTCCCGTGGCGCTGACCCAATATGTCTACGGTCACGCCAGCGGAAACCCGTTCTTCAGCGACGAGTTGGTCCTGGCCCTTCGCGATACCGGCAAGGTCCAGGTTTTGCGCGGCGTAAGTTCATTCGAGGAACCGCGCCTTTCGGATGCGGGCATATCGCCATCGTCCAGCGTCGAACGCGCCATCGTCAGCCGGATCGACCTGCTGTCACCTGACGATCAGTTCGTTCTGAAGGCTGCCAGCGCCATCGGCGACAGCTTCTCGACCGGAATGCTTGAGCATGTCGTCTCCGAGCTTTCCCGGGCTTCCGTAGAGGAGAGCATCGCGCGGCTGATCGAGCAGGACTTCCTACAAGACGACCGGGAAACGCTGCCGCTATCCTTTGCGTTCCGGCATTCGATCACGATGGAGGTCGCATACAATCTGCTATCATTTGCTCAGCGTAGGACGCTGCACCAGCGCATAGCCGAGTTCATCGAGCTTCACCATGCCAACGAACTGCAGCCATATTACGCGCGCCTCGCCCGGCATCTGGAACTGGGGAACGAGCCGCTGCGCGCGCTCACCTATCTGGAGCTCGTCGCCCAGCACTCACGTAACCATACCGCCAATCGCGAGGCGATCCGCTATGTGGAGAAGCTGTTCGACCTGACGCGACGCGAAGCTATCGAGATCGGAAACAGCCGGACGGCGGCCTGGGAAGTCATTCTCGGCGACGCCTATCATGAGCTCGCGGATTACGACAGTTCAGCAGCCCATTACGAGCGCGCGATGCAGCTTCTTGGTCATCGGCTTCCGGCCAACGGGGCTGAGAGAGTCGGCGCGCTCATTCGCAATGCCGCGACACAGCTCAATTTGCGGCTGCTTACTGTGGGGCAGAAAGAGCTGCCTGAACAAGACAGGGCCGACATGCAGCGTATCGCGCATATCCATGAATTCCTGTCCGAGCAGTACTTTTATCAAAACGACTCCCTCGCAGTGCTCAACGGGACGTTGGCCTCGTTGAATCTGGCCGAGAAATGCGGCGCGACGTCAGAGACGATCCGCGGCTACAGCGCGCTTGCGCTCGGAATGGGCATGTCGGGGCTTGTCAGGATCGCCCGCGCCTATGGAGCGCGCGCGACCAAGCTGGCGGAAGAGTATGGCTCATTGCCCGAGATCGCGAGGGTCCGGCTGGTGCTCGGCGTTCTCGCCTACGGTCTGGCCGAATGGGATAGCGCCGAGGCGCATGGGGAACACGCAAGACTGCTTTACGAGCGGCTGGGCGATCGAAAGCGCGCGCAGAATAGCGAGACGATGTTGATCTTCATCTCGCTATTGCGGGGAAATATCGCGCGCGCCGACGAGCGGCTTACCAGGCTGTTCGCCGAACTGTCCGACGACTCGCCGCTCCAGATCCGCGCATGGAGTCTTTCCGCGCGGGCATGGGTCGGCATCATCACGGGGGCTTCCGATGCAGGTTGCCTGGATGAGCTGAGCATCGTTGCGAGCCAGCGATTGCTCCGCACCGAACAGTTGCTTTGCGTCGGGCTGGCGGCGGCGGGTTATCTCGAACGTGGAGAGTCGGCTGTTGCCTTGGAGCTTGCGGAGCGGGGTCTTGCGATCCTGCAGGAGTGTGGCGTTGTCTGGGGCGGATATGTCTTCGGGGCCGCGGGAATCGCCGATGTCTTCCTGACGCATTGGGAGCGCGCATCGGGCTCCGTGCCCGCAAAGATCCAAAGCAACGCGAGGCTGGCGTGCCGGCAGCTCGCCCGGTTGGCCCGGACGTCACCGATCTGCCGTCCCTACCACCTCCTGATGTACGGCCGGCTCTTGTTCTTGACCGGCAAAAGGTCGCGCGCGCGTGACCAGTGGAAGCGCGCCGCCAGCGCGGCCGAGCTCTTGCAAATGCCGCACGAGCAGGCGCAGGCGTTCTACCGCATCGGCAACACCTGCGGCGAAAGCGATCCGGAGCGCACTCCTCGTCTCGAACAGGCGGCCGGCATCTTTCAGCGTCTTGGGGCTGTCAAAGAGCTCGCCGAACTGAAGCGTGCCTATCCATTCATAATGACGCAACGGAGCCAAACTTGACCGAACGTCGGATCGCGATCGTCGGCGGCGGGATGGCTGGGCTTGCTGCCGCGTTCGCGCTTACCCGAAAGGAGTTGCGTCAGCGGCACAAGGTCACGGTCTATCAGATGGGATGGCGCGTCGGCGGTAAGTGCGCCAGCGGCTACGACAAGCAGAGACGCAATATTGAGCACGGTCTGCACATCTGGTTCGGCTTCTACGAAAACGCCTTTCGGATGATGCGTGAGGTCTATCACGAATGGGATACTCGCGGGGAGCCGAAAGTCCCGCTGCATGACCTGCTTCTCCCGCAGGACTTCACGCCGATCGGCGATGGCGACGTGAATGAACCGGGCGAATACGATGTAGAATTTCCTTCCGAGAAGGGCGTGATGCCCGGCAAGGGACCGGTCGATCTAAGCATTGGAAATTGCCTGTCGCATGCCATAGGGCTGCTGGTTCGCTTTCACGACCATGCGCTTGGGACAAACATATCACCGGAATTGGACCTCGACGCTCATTCGTCACGCACCCTCGCGCGCGGCAACCATCCGCGACTGCCGCCGGGAACATGGGAGAAGGGCAAGATCACGGCAAGAGACTGTCTGAATATCTCTGTAGTGTGGCTGTCGCGTCTCGACGAGGATATGGTCTCGTTCGGTCCTGAGGACATCGAACTGGTCCGCCGAATGCTCAAGACCGCCTCGGGTGCCACCAAGCAAATGACCTTTGCGCGCCGGCGGGTGGGCGAGCTGCTAAGCCAGGCGCTAAGCCTGGCCGAGCCCCTCGTGTTCGGTATCATCACCGACATCCTGATTGAGCAGCGATCCATTGACAGGATGGACGGCGAGGACTTCCGCCACTGGCTCATTCGGTACGGCGCCTCGCGCAGCCTCGTCAAACGAACGCCATTGGTGAAGGCGCTTTACGACACCATGTTTCAATACCCAGATGGCGACATCGCCAAGGCCAGCTACGGCGCAGGAACCGCAGTCCAGGTCGTGCTCCGAATGCTCGGAACCTACCGGGGCGCGGTGGCGTGGGAGTTGCAGGCGGGGACAGGCGAGGTGATCGTCGCCCCGCTGTTTGAGCTGCTGCGGCAGCGAGGCGTGCACTTCAAGTTCTTTCACAAGCTGACCGATGTCCGGGTCTCGCCGGACACAAAGTGCATCGAATCGCTCCATTTCGACGTGCAGGCGATTCCGCGGCCCGACTACGAATGGACCACGCAGGTCCGCGGCCTGCTGGGTTGGAGCAACCAGCCGAACTGGGATCAGATCGAGGGCACCCCGAACCGCAACGCCGACCTGGAATCGTTCTGGTGCAACGAGAAGGTTGGCACCGATGTGGTCAGGCAAGGCGAGCATTTCGACGACGTCATCCTCGCCGCACCGCTCGGCACTTTTAAGAAGTTCGCTGGCGAAAAGAATGTCGAACGGCTCCCTGGGGCACCCAACTCATCCCGCCCAGAGGCACCGCGCGAGCCGTTCGACGACCTGTACGAGTACAGCACCAAGTTCTGGAATATGGCTGCAAAGCTTCAGCTCGTACCGAGCATTTCGGTTCAGTTGTGGAGCAATCGAACGCTCGCTCAGCTCGGCTGGACCAAGCCAAAGCCGGCGCTCGTATCGGGCCCCGATCCCCTCGATATCTGGGCGGACATGTCGCAGCTACTAGAATACGAGCCATGTGGGCCTGCGTCGCTTCACTACCTCTGTGATGTCTTCCCTTCGAAATTGTATGAAGCTCCGCAGACGCGCCCTGACGTCCAGGCGCTGGCGGATCTGATCGCCCGCCTGAAGACATTGAACTGGCTGAAGCGCAAGGCGCGGTTCATCTGGCCCAACGTGATGATGCACGGCAAATTTGACTGGAGCGTGCTTTTCGATCGCGCGGGACGCACGGGACCGCCACGGCTCGCGGGGCAGTATATGAAGGCCAATATTGGTCCGTGGGACTGCTGCGTTGCAACGGCGGCGGGCACCAGCGCCTGGCGTCTGAAGACTGACGATTCCGGCTTCGGACACCTGTATCTGGCCGGAACCTGGATCGACACGGGCTTCAACACCGAATGTGTCGAAACGGCTGTGATCTCCGGCATGCAGGCCGCGCGCGCGATCACCGGCGAGGACATTGAAATCCCCGGCGAGCGCTTTCTTCATCCCTCGCGACAATATCTGACCGTTTGCGATGTGTTGCGCGGCTGCGCGCTCAGCCCCGCTGAGTGAGGACCAGCATGGCGCGGAAGAAGATTGCAATTCTGGGAGGTGGAGTTGCGGCGCTGAGCGCGGCGTTCGAGCTGACAGAACTGGATCCGCTGCATGAGCTGTTCGACATCACCGTCTACACCATCGGATGGCGGCTCGGTGGCAAAGGGGCCGTCGGCCGCGACAAGGGAAAAGGCTATCGCACCGAAGAGCACGGGCTTCATATCTGGACCGGGTTCTACGATAACGCGTTCGAACTGGTTGACCGGGTTTACGCTGCGATGGAGGGTCTCGGCCTGAGCCCGCCGTTCCGATCCCGCGAGCAGGCCTTCGAGGGTCTCGATCGTTCCGTGCTGATGGAGCCGTCGAACCAAGCGTGGACTTCGTGGACCTTCGACATCCCGCCCCATGAGGGAATTCCAGGCACGCCGCGCCCCGCGTTTTTCTCCCTTGTCGATTTTCTGCGCTCGCTGCTCGAATGCGCGGTGCACCAGACCCGTTCGATTGCCGGGTTCACCGATCAGTGGCCGCAGGGCGTGGCGCCCTTGTTTGTGGCGGTCGGAGCTGGAGATGGGCCCCTCAGTGCAGCGCGGGCCCGGATCGATGCGCTGCCGCTAGATCCCAAGGCGACCACCGCGCCCCAGGGCGAGGAACTACGGACGCTGCTGCGGCTTTCGCGCATCCAGCTCCGCAGAAAAGCGAGGTTGGCCAACATGGCCACCGATCCGCGCGGGATCGTCGCAGAGATTACGCTGACGATCGCCATCGGGATGCTGACGGACGGTGTGCTGTGGCAGGGCTTCGACTGCATTGACGATTTCGAATGGACCCAATGGATGAGGTCGCACGGGTGCTCCTCAAGGGCGCTCAATTCGGCCGTCGTTCGCGGTTGCTATGACTACGTATTCGGATTTCTCGGCACCCCGTATGCCACGACGGGTACTAGCGTCCCGCGCAGGGACGTTGGAGCAGGCACCGGCACCCGGATCCTGCTGAAGCTGCTATTTACGTATCGCGGGTCGTTCTTCTACCTGTTGCGAGCGACGATGGGCGAGTTGTTGTTTGCGCCCCTCTACCAAGTGCTTTCGGAACGCTGCGTCAACTTCGAATTCTTCACCAAGGTCGAACGGATCGGACTTTCTCAAGACAAAGCTTCGATTGAAACCATTGACACCACCATTCAGGCGACAACCTGCTCCGGGAAGAGATATGACCCGCTGATCCGGATCGGTCCGGATGAAAATCTTCCGAGCTGGCCGTCCCATCCAGACTACGCTCAGCTCGTTCAGGGAAACGAACTGTGCGAGCGTCGGATCGATCTAGAATCCGCGTGGACGGATTGGACCGGCATCGGCTCCCACACCCTGACCCGTGGCACGGATTTTGATGATGTCGTGCTTGGCATTGGCATTGGAGCCTTCGACACGATCTGCAAGGATCTTGTCCGCCACAAGCCCAAATGGAAACAGATGGTCGATGCCGTCAAGACGACGGCGACCATCGCCTTCCAGGCGTGGACGACAGTGGGCATGCGAACGCTTGGCTGCAGGCACGATCGAACGGCTCTTTCGGGATTTGAATCGCCGCTCGATACCTGGGCCGATCTCAGCCTGATGTTGCCCCTGGAGCAATGGCCTCCTGAACATGCTCCCAAGGGGCTGGCATATTTCGTCGGCTGCCTTGTCGATGATCCCGCCGCACCGGCACCTCCGTTCAGCGATCACGCCTATCCAGCGCGGAAGCTCGCCCAGGAGCAGAACAGCATACTCGCTTGGATCAAGCTCGATCTCCCCTTCTTGTGGCCGGGCATCGTCGGTCCGAATAGCACAATCCGGTGGGATCGGTTCTTTGACTATCGCGGCCCCTACACTCCCCCTACCGAAGAGCGGTTCAACGCGCAATATTCGCGGGTGAACATCAATCCATCAGACCGGTACGTGCTATCGGTTGCCGGCAGCGTGTTCAAACGCTTGAGAGCCGACGACTCCGGTCTCGACAACCTTTACCTCGCCGGTGACTGGGTTCGTACCGGCATCAATGCGGGTTGTATTGAAGCATCGGTCATGGCGGGCCGCGCCGCGGCAGCCGCAATCGCAGGAGTACATATTGCCATGCCAAACGCCAACGATTTTGATGACGTTTCCCTGCCGACCGCCCTACTTCCGGCATTCGATTTCCTGCGCAAGGTCGGTACCAATGCCGTCGCCGGCACCGGCGAGATCGAGGCGTTCTGCGTCGTCCAGTCGCTGCCGTTTGAGTTCGTCGAAGGCAAGCTGCCCGACGGTTTGGCGCTCTATATACCAGCAACGCTGCGCGGCAAACTCGCGGTCGAAACGCACGAAAAGCAGCCCGCTCAGAAGGAGCAGGGAACACCGGAACAGGCCAGCGAGAAGCCTGCGCCGAAAAAACCCGACACACACGAGATCGTTCTGATCTTCGCGCGGCAACGCAATGTGCGCCCCGGAGTGGTGCCGTTCGGCGGCGCGCGCTACCTGGAAATCGTCCAGTTGATTCCCGACGTCGTACACAAGGATTCGCAAGTATTGCCCAATGTCCAGTTTAGCTACATGCCGCATTTATTGGTGGACTCGGTGGCAGCCCTTTTGATCGGGCAGAAGTTTTACGGCTTCAACAAGCAGGTCGCCAGCATCCGCGAGGACGGGGATTCTTTCTCGGTGCGGAGCCCCATCGGAACCGTCAGAACCTGGTTCGAGCGCGATGGCTTGCCCGGCGGCATCGCCAGCTTTCCGAGGATCGCAACCATTCGCCACAAGCTCCAACAACCTCTGGTCGGCGTACAGCCAGATGGCAACTTAATTTATTCAGTGCTGAAATACGGTCTTCGTGGCGCCGTGTTTCAACCGATCAAGGGCTCGATCGAGCTTCTCCCCCCGTTCGTAAAAGACAAGCCCTCGCGGCCGATCAGCCTCAATCCAATGACCGAGAGCGGAGCCCAACCTTATCCCTGGGGATTCCGTTTCATCAGCTCCTGGACACTTACCCTGCCCTTCAACTTCCCGAGTTGGAGCTCTGGTCCGACGGAAAACAATCTGGCGAGGGCGACCGGTGAATACAGCAAGGCGCTGTTGGGGCGGCTTCTGGTGCGGCGCTGATCGTCTCGAGCCCGAAAAGCCTCCTCGTGCGTTTTGAAATCCGCCTTTGGCCGACCACGATCAACGCATAACCAGCTGCCGGTGCGCGGTTTCGACACGGGACTTTCTGCCAAAAGCGCAAACCAACATCAAAGAATTCGGAGGCAACGCACAGCGCTGTTTGAACGCGGCTCCGCATCGAGGTGAGAGGGCCCGCCGCCTTCAGAACGTTTCAGCGGTCAGGGAGCGACTTTGGACATTGTCTTAATATTTCAGTCAGCAGCGGCGGTCATCATTGTGTTGATCGTAGCGTACAACTTTCTTCATTACATACTTTTTATCTTGGTCACTCAACCGAGGGACGCAAGCAGAATCGGCCACCAGCTGAATCAATTCGAGCAGCGCCAACTGATCGAGTGGACTCCGCAGCCGAGTGACCTCCTCAAACATGATGATGAGAAGCGTACATATGACGACGTGTTCGGCACGTATCGCGACGAGCAAGCGAACTACAGCACGTGTGTGTTCCCCCGAGTGGCATTTTCATCCCCTTACGAAGCTGAATACCTTCTTCTGAAGCCGAAGGACGGGATGCGGCTGTTGGATCTAGGGTGCGGATCCGGCGCGGCCGCTGAATACCTCGCCAGTCGGAGCAACATCGAAATTGTGTGCGTGACCAATTCATCCGTACAAGCGGACATCTGCCGGCGGAAATTTGCCAAACTCGATGGGCGTGGACAGGTGATCGTCACGGACTTCGACAGCCTCGATCTGCCGAGTGAAAGTTTTGATGCCATCTATGCGCTCGAGTCGATAGGCTACACGAAAGACTTGGACGCTTGGCTTGCGCGATGCTGGCGAATGCTCAAGCCGGGAGGTCACCTGTTAATCCGCTCACCGGGGGCGCTTGATCATTGTCGCCGTAAGGAGGATTACCTGAGCGTCACAGCCTTCTTCGAGAACTGGCGCTACAATTTTGTCGGAGCCAATCTTCTCGTCTACAAAATGCGCCAACTCGGCTTCAACCCGATCCATTATCGGCGACTGCCGTTCTGGGCCTGGGGCCTCACCTGGAATTTCATTCAACATCTGCTGTTATGGAAGTACCGGCTGAAGATGCGCACATTCGTGGAATTGGAGCGGATCATTTGGCGCACCTCGAAGATATTTGTGTTCGGAAATCCATATAACACAGTGCTGGCTACCAAACCCGAGGCGGGACGGTTTAATGAAGCGGCCGCCCCGGTTGCTGCTCGTGCTGAAACTCCTCGTGTCCTCACCGGGCTCCACGACAGCACAAAGTGACCTGCACTCCCTACCTCATAGGCATTGTTCGCCCACGCTGACGAGATCATCGAACAGGGACGCAGTTGCTTCGGCGCACGAGTCCGGGAGTGGCCCGAAGCAGCGCCCAATCACGAAAAACCTATTTCCCGGCGGGCGCTGGCGTCGCCGGGGCCGGTTGGGCCGGTCGGGATGCAGTTCCTTGCCCCGTGGTTTGCGCCGGAGGACTTGAGGCCGTGTGCGCGCCGCCCGAGCCCCACCAGCGGCCATGGTAGCCACCCCATCCGAGACCGATGATGATGATGATAATTATCAGAATCCAAAGCCAGGGGACTCTGACTCCGAATCCGCTGCCGCGTGGATCGCGAGGAGAAAGCGGGCCGCGTGGCGTGCGCGGATCGTTTAGTGACATGAGGCAACCTCTTGCACGTTCGAACCCTAGGAAAACGATCCAGCGGATAGCGCTGTTCCAACAGCGGAGGTTGCGGCGCGGCACGTGCCGCGAATCATGATGCGCATCCAAGGAGTTCCGGGGGGAGCCTCCCTCGACCTGCGCCAGACCATCCGGCCCCGCGGCGGCGTTCGAGCAACGCGGCCTCCGCTCCAGATGTTCCCCGCTCATCGTTCACGTGCCTGTCGCAGCGCGGTCTCCGGTTTCTCCTTTTCCAGTTGCCACCGACCCTGCTCATCCTGGGCTCGCTTTTCAGGGGCGGCGCGTTCCGCCTCGATCTCGCGGCGTTGGCCTCGTGATCCCGTTTGGCCTTGTCGAGCGCCGCCTGCGCTTTCGCAACCGCCTTCTCCCGCCTTCGCGACGCCCTGATGGAAAGGGTTCGTGTTGGAGCACACGCTTTCAACGTGCCTTCATCGGCGGCGCAGCTATCGCCAGATCGAAGAAACCCAACGACGTCACGAAAGTCTTGAGTTTTCTCGGCATGCAGCGCGCATCCAGCGATGCGTTGTCGTGCGGAGGAACTTGTCACGCGTTCCCTTCGGTGGCGATCGGCTTCGAAAGTCGGCTAATTGAAGAGACTACTCCTGACCTTCACGTTTCTTCGAGCTGTCGGTTTGCCCTTTTCGGACCACGTCCTCATCCCGCTCAGTCTTTTTTGGGCGTGGAGGAGACTTGGGCGCGCCCGCTTGACCGCCGTGTTTGCCACCCTGATCTTGGATGCCCTCTAAGTCATTTTCCTTTGGCAAGATGCATTTCCTTCCCACGTGATGTTAACGCGCGAGCCGTCGCTCTACTTTCCTTCGGCTGTTGCCGACCTTCTTGACGGTCTTCTTTACAGCTGACTTTGAGCGGCCGGTTTTCTTCGCCTCATACCGGACCTCATAGTCCTGCCTACCGGCAACCCGCGCCCGATCCTGCTCGCGGCCGCGGCTGGTCTGCTTTTTTGCTTTCGCCATTGTAAGACCCTCCTCCCGGCAACGCGGTGGCGCTTGTGGGAGTTCCGGAAAGCGGGCTCTACCGCTCAAGCGCTTCTAATACGCGCCCTGTCGCCGGGGCTTGCGGTTCTTGATCTTGCGCCAGGACGTCGACCGGTCCGCCCGATAGAGGCTGTCCGCTTGCTTGGGTACGATGCCTTCAAGACTGAGACGATAGGCGTGCTTGAAGGTCTCGGCTGCATTCCCTTCACAGGCCGCCGCGCCCCTGCGGCCAATCAGCTTCTTCAGCCGCAGCTTCCGCTCGCGCAACGGCAATCCTGTGAAGTCATCGCCGTCGACTCCAGCGGATCGAAAGCAAGTAGCGGTACTTGGTGATCGTGCTCGTATGGTTGGCGCCAAATATGCGGTGCCTCGGCTTGCAACCTTAGGCCTGTCGTCGAGACGGACTTCGATCCGACCCGAGGTTTTGGATCCGGGACCCGACTCCAGCGTCACAACAATCGCCAGTGCGATCGCACAATACCGCCCGCTCGCCGGGTCCGCGGTGCCAGCACTTCCTCTTCGCGCTTGGCTCTCGAAACAGCAACTCCGCGTCCCTGCAACGGGACTAGGCAAGCGCGGATCTCTTCTTCCCCGCAGCGTTGCGAGAGCTCTTTTTCGCAACCACTCTATCAGAGGAGGTAACTCGCCCCATTTCGCCTAAGGAGGCGCTCAATATCTCACGCTGGGCAGCCAGCCAATGAGCGTCCGCAAATCCATCTCGGCAGCCGCCCTCGAGCCAAAGGTGGTACGCACGTTCGCGAATCGCGTGCTCCAGATCATGCATTCTGAGTTCCCCTTCTCCGCCCGCAACCACCGCCGCAACGATGGCTAAGGTCGCTTAATGGAAGATTACGGAACCGATCTGCAAATTATAAAAACTCACAGACGAGGGTGTGGGCAGAGCAAGGAGCGACATTGATGCTACCTCCGCGGAGCTGAAGGGCCCGGAGATTTCAGAAGAGGTCGAGGCCCGGCCGCGGCTGTTGGAGCGTTGCTTGCACTTCGAGCCCACCTCATCATAGTAGCGCAGCAACACCGACGAGAGCCTAAAATTCGACCGTGATGCGACTCTGGCGTCCACCGAAGATTCGAAACAGTGGGCCGGTGCCCGTTGATTGATCGGCTCAAACGAAGGACATCATTATGTACGAAACGACCAGCGACAGCGTCGAGCTTGCCAGGAAGCTGGTTCAGTTTCCATCGCTCAATCCGCCGGGAGATGAGAAGGCGTGCGCGGACTATCTCGCCCATCTGCTCCGGCAAGCGGGGCTTGAGGTAGAACTGCATGAGTTCGCCTCCGGACGCCCGTCCATGGTCGCCCGGTTGGGCGGAACCACCGACTTGAAGCCTCTTGCTTTTACCGGGCATCTTGACGTCGTTCCGCTCGGCGAAAAGCCTTGGTCGTCGCCGCCGTTCGCCGCCGAAATTCGGGATGGAAAGCTGGTCGGGCGCGGCTCCAGCGATATGAAAGCCGGCGTCGCCGCCTTCGTGATCGCCACCATCGCCCAGGCGAAACGGAATAAGCCGGTAAGAGGGATCACATTGGTCATCACGGCCGGAGAGGAGACTGGTTGCGAAGGGGCTTTCCATCTCGCGAGAGTAGGCTCCTTGGGGAAGGCCGAACTGTTGATCGTTGCTGAGCCGACCTCGAATCTGCCGATTATCGCACACAAGGGATCGGTAAGGCTGCGGATCACTGCCAAAGGAAAGTCCGCCCACTCATCGATGCCCGAACTTGGCGACAATGCGATCTACAAAGTGGCGGAATGGATACGGCGGATCGAAGCGTTGAGGTTCGAGGATTCCCATCCCCTTTTGGGTAACACGACCGCCTCCGTCACCACCGTCTCCGGTGGTCAGAACATCAATTCCGTCCCCGATTCCGCCGGCTTCACCGTCGATTTTCGTACGGTGCCATCGCACGATCACGGCGAATTGGTTACCGAGATCCAGCGCGTTTGCGGCAAGGAAGCTGCCATCGAAGTCGTGACAGACTTCAAAGGCTTCGCAACCGCACCTAGCCACACCGCCATCGAGCCGCTGATGGGCATTCTGGAGGAGCGTCTGGGAAATCGTCCTAATCCCATTGGAGCACCCTACTTCACTGACGCCTCGGCATTGGTTCCCGGCTTCGACAATGTCCCGACGGTCGTCATCGGCCCCGGCGAGGCCGCTCAATGTCATCAGACAGACGAGTTCTGCTACGTCCATCAGATCGACGAAGCCTTCGAGATCTACACTGCGCTGATCCGGCGGATGTGCGAGTGACGTCCTTGGCCAGGTCGTCAATGCGCGGACCAAACGGAGGTCGCGTATACAGCCGACCTGGCTGCGCATCGCCGCGCGCCCTGATAAAAAGACTGCTGTCGGCGCCCCTGGATAATGAGGTCGCCCTCCCCGGCAAAAGCTGGATTTACGCTTGCATCGCGGTCCATTCGAGCGCGGTGCTGAAGCGCTTGACGGCTGCCGCCACATGCGCCCTCAACAAACTGACGGCGCGTCGTGAATCACGCTCTTGCAGCGCTGAAATGATAGCGTTGTGCTCTTCGACCAACTTGTGCGCGTTCGGCCCGCGCACCGCCGCGACGCTCATCCTGACAAGACGTTCCGTCTCCTCGATCAATCCGCACGCGGCGCGCGCCATGCGGGCATTGCCCGAACAACGCGCGAGCGTGCAATGGAAATCCTGATTATAGGCGATGAACTCGCTCTCATAGTCGCCGTTGAATTCGCGAAACCGATCGAGCGCCTTGAGTTCCTTGTCGGACGCGTTCTTCACCGCCTCCGCAATGCAGGCAAGCTCCATCGCCAGGCGAAACGTGAACATCTCGTTCGCGTCCCGCAACGAGACAGAAGCCACGCGGTAGCCCTGGCGCGGGATGACAATGACAAGCCCATCGCCGACGAGTTGCTGGAGCGCCTCGCGCACCGGCGATTTGCTGACGTCGAAGGCCTGGGCGAGCTCTTGCTCGCGCAGCTCACGACCCGGCGGCAATTCGCAGGTTAGTATTTGGCGCCGCAGCAGCTCGTAAATCCGTTTGCCTTGCATCTTGTCCGAAGCACTCCCTCAATCTTTGTAAGATATCACGTCTCTACCTGAATTGACAAAAAATATCCCATGAAGCCCATCAGGGAAAACCAAGCGGCCGAACGGCGGCAGATGGTCATACAAAAGACGCATGCGCTCGCCGATGTCTTGACTTGCCAGAATATCTGATGCCATCCTAAACCTATAAATGTAGAATATCAGACATATCAAAGTCTGTTTCCAGGGAGGCACGTATGATGCGGATCGGCATCCTCTTTTCGACCACGCTCCTGATTGGCTGGGCCCTGATAGCCCCCTCCGAGGCGGCCGAACCGCTGAAGGTCGGCTTCATGACCGTGAGGTCCGGAGCGCTTGCCGCCGGCGGCCGGCAGATGGAGGAAGGACTCAAGCTTTGCATTGATGAGCATCATGGGGAGATGGCCGGTCGCAAAATCCAGATTATCACTGCCGATACCGCCGGCCAGCCGGCCGTTACCAAGACGAAGGCTCAGGAGTTGGTCGAGCGCGATGGCGCGCAGGTTCTGATCGGGCCGCTGGCGGCGTTCGAGGCGCTCGCAATCGACGACTACATCCGCCAGACCAAGACCCCGATCATTTCTCCATCGGCGGCTGCTGAAGACCTCACCCAGCGCAAGCTCAACCCGTGGTTCGTGCGTGCGGTCGGCACCTCCGCGCAAGCTCATCATCCACTTGGCGAATATGCCGCCAAGGAACTGCACTACAAGCGCATTGCAATCATCGCCGACGATTTCGCATTCGGGCACGAGATCGCCGCAGGCTTTCAGCGCACGTTCGAGCAGAATGGCGGCAAGGTCGTCCAGAAGCTTTGGTCTCCGCTGAATGCGGCCGAATACGGCACCTACATCACGCAGATCGATCCTGACGTGGATGCGGTATTTGCGGCATTCGCCGGAGGCAACGGGATCAAGTTTCTCCGCGAATACAAGAACTACGGGATGCAGAAGCCCGTTCTCGGCGCGATGACGACCGTCGACGAAGGCATCCTCAAGAACATGGGCGACGAGGCCTTGGGGGTCATCTCGGCAGGCTGGTACAGCGCGGCGATCGATACGCCGGCGAACAAGAAATTCGTCGCAGCTGTACGCAAGGCCTACGGCGCCGACCCCGGGTATTACACTGTCGGCGCCTATATGGCATGCCAGTTCCTCAATAACGCGCTCGAACAGGTGAAGGGCGACATCTCGGACAAGGCGGCCTTCATGAAGGCTCTGCGGAACGTCAACATTCCCGAAAGCCCGTACGGGAAGGTCAAGCTCGACCAGTACGGTCAGCCGATCCTCGACATCCAAATCCGGAAGGTCGAAAAGAAAGACGGTAGATTGCAGAACGTCGTCATCAAGACCTATCCGGCAGTGAGCCAGTTCTGGACCTATAAGCCGGAGGAGTTCCTGAAGAGCCCGGTCTATTCACGCGACTGGAAGCCGGCGAAATAACTCGCTTCAACGAAGAGAGATCCGCATGAATTTCTGGGTCATTCAAGGTTTGAACGGCTTGGCGTTCGGGTCTCTCCTTTTCATTCTTGCATCCGGATTTTCGCTGATCTTCGGCCTCATGCGCATCGTGAACCTGTCTCACGGTGCCTACTTCATGCTGGGCGCCTATGTCGGGCTTTCGGCCATCGACGCCGGCGTAAACTTCTGGCTTGCAATCCTGATTGGCGGGGTCGCCATCGCGGTGTTGGGCGCCATCATTGAACGATTTATTCTGCGGCGCCTGAGCGGACAGCCGTTGGCGCAGGTACTGGTGACGCTTGGCATCGCCTTCATCATCGCAGACGCCTGTGTCTGGATGTGGACCGGCGACCCCCGCCCGGTCCCGATGCCGAGCGAACTGACCGGCGCGTTTCGCGTCCAACACCTAGCGTTCCCGATCTATCGTCTGTTCGTCATCGGCGTCGCCTTCACGCTGGCTGCCGCGCTGTGGTTCCTGCTCGAGCGCAGCCGTCTTGGCGCCAGGATCCGCGCCGGCGTCGACGACCTCAGCATGGCACGTGCGATGGGTATCCGGACATCGATTCTGTTTTCGGTGGTGTTCTGCCTTGGATCGGCACTTGCCGGTGCCGGCGGCGTGCTGGCTGGCCCCATCCTGTCGGTCTATCCCGGCCTTGATACGGACATGTTGCCGCTCGCCCTTGTCGTTGTGATCCTTGGTGGGATCGGCAGCCTGCTGGGCGCGCTTATCGGCAGCCTGATCATCGGCCTCATTTACAGCTATGGCCAAGCTCTTTTTCCGGACCTCGCCTACGTGATCCTGTTCTTGCCTATGGTGCTGGTCCTGACCTTGCGGCCTACAGGTCTTTTCGGGAGGCAAGCCATTTGACCCGCACTTCGCGCGCCCAAATGGTCCTGAGTCTGGTCGCAATCGCCGCGCTGGTAGCGATGCCATGGCTGGTGACGTCCGACTATTACGTCAATATCGCAACTCAAATCGTCATAGCCGCAATCCTTGCGATGAGTCTTAACGTGCTGGTTGGGTTCGGCGGTATGATCTCGCTGGGCCACGCATCCTATCTCGGCGTCGCTGCGTATCTGACGATCTATCTTACCAGTCACGCCGGCTTCGGGCCCCTCGCCGGTGCGCTCGCGGCCATCGCCGCGACGACGGTTCTCGCCATGCTGTTCGGCTACCTTGCGCTGCGTGCCTCCGGGCTCGGCTTCTTGATGATCACCCTGGCACTCGGCCAGATCTTGTGGGGCATAGCCTATCGATGGGCGAGCCTCACCGGGGGTGACAATGGTCTTGGCGGCCCCGTCCGGCCACACCCTTTCGGCGTTGACCTGATGAATCCCACCGCGTTCTTTTATTTCACCCTGATCTTCCTGGCCGCGGCATTCTGGCTGATATCGCGATTCGTCCAGTCGGGCTTGGGGCAAAGCCTGCAAGGCACGCGTGATCAGCCCCGGCGTATGCGTGCGCTCGGCTACAATGTGTGGCTGATCCAGTGGCTGAGCTTCGTGTTCGCCGGATTCTGGGGCGCGATTGCCGGCCTGCTGTACGCCTATTACAACCAGTTCGTGAGCCCGCAAACGCTTCACCTGACGACGTCAGCCGAAGCGCTTTTGATGGTCATCGCCGGCGGGACCGGCACATTGTTTGGACCGATCGTCGGCGCAGCGCTCGTCGTTATCCTGAAGAACGTCGTGAGCGCCTACATCACGCGGTGGCTGATGCTGCTTGGGATCATCTTCGTGACGATCGTGATGTTCATGCCCGAAGGCCTTGTGCCTGGCACGCGCCGTCTGCGCGGAATCATGAGGAAGAGCCAGGGTTCGCCCACCACGCAGGCTCTGCCCGTGACCGAGGAGCGCCCGACGTGACAGCGCCCGCACTCGAGATCACAGGACTTCATCGCCTTTTTGGCGGCTTGCCGGCGGTACGCGACGTCTCGATGCAAGTACCGGCCGGCGAACGACGGCTGTTGCTCGGACCCAACGGAGCGGGAAAGACTACCCTGTTCAACCTTATCGCCGGAGACTTTCCGCCCTCGCGAGGCGAAATCCGGATCTTCGGGCAGAACGTCACCAAGAAGACCGCGGAGCAGCGGACCCATCTCGGTATGGCGCGGACCTACCAGATCATCACTCTGTTCGCAGCGAACACGCTGCTGCACAACGTCGTCATTTCGCTTATGGGCCTGCGGACGCTCCGCTTCAATCCGCTATCGGACATAAGGCGGCAGAAGACGCTTTGGGAGGAGGCACGGGCGACCTTGGCCGTCGTCGGCCTTGAACATCTCGCCGACAGGAGAGTGGCGGACACCAGTTACGGAGAAAGACGTCGGCTCGAGATCGCTATGGCGATCGCTCAAAAGCCGAAACTCTTGCTGCTCGACGAGCCATTGGCCGGTCTCTCGGCCGACGAGCGCCGAGATGTCCAACACCTGCTGCAAGCCATCCCGCGCGACGTGACGATCATCATGATCGAACATGACATGGATGTCGCCCTCGCCTTCGCCGACGTCATCACCGTGATGCACCGCGGTCGGATCGTCGTCGAGGGAAACCGCGCCGACGTGGTCGCCGATCCGAAGACGCGCGAGGTGTATCTTGGGCACTGACGCGCTGGTGGTCAGCGGGCTGAACGCATTCTATGGCGAAAGCCATGTTCTGCACGATCTGTCCTTCACTGTGAAGCAAGGGCAGGTTCTGGGCCTGCTCGGCCGCAATGGCGCCGGCAAGACCACCTGCATCAGCGCCATCGTCGGCTTGGTGCGCGCCAACGCCACGCGCCTTGAATTGTTCGGCCAGTCGATCACGGGTTTGTCGCCAGAGGCGATCTCGCTGAAAGGCGTCGGTCTCGTTCCGCAGGGCCGGCGGATATTTCCCTCGCTCACAGTCTATGAAAATCTCACCGTCGCCGCGCGTCCTAACCGTTCGGGCGAAGGGCCCGGCTGGACACTTGACGATGTCTACGCCGCATTTCCGCGGCTGGCGGAGCGGCAGCGACAACTCGCCGGCTCCCTGTCGGGCGGCGAACAACAGATGCTCGCGATCAGCCGCGCCTTGATGACGAATCCTCGGTTGATTCTATTTGACGAACCATCCGAGGGTCTCGCCCCGCAGATCGTTGCGGAAGTTGCCGCCGTCTTGAGGAGGCTTCGCGACAGCGGGCTGTCGATCATTCTCGTTGAGCAGAACATCAAGCTTGCCCTGGAGATAGCCGATGAGGTCGTGGTCCTGAATACGGGCTATGTCGCCCATGCGGGCACAGCGAACTCGCTTCGCGCGAATAGCCAGCGCATCGAACAACTCCTTGGCGTTTATTGAAAGGTTATAGGATGGCGTCCATTTCCCTACGCGATGGAGTTCTCGACATCGTGGAGTCCGGAGCCGGAAAGCCCATTGTGCTTCTTCACTCGCTCCTTGCGGACCGCGCCATCTTCGACAGGATCGTGCCGACGCTCGCGCGGACACGGCGGGTGATCGTGCCTGACCTGCCGGGCTTTGGTGGCTCGTCATCGGCCGGGGCGACGATAGAGGGTATCGCCGACCGCATTTCCGGGCTGTTCGATGCCCTGAACCTTGGCACAACGGCCGATGTGCTGGGCAATGGCTTCGGCGGCTTCGTCGCCAGCACCTTGGCGATCCGCCACGGCAACAAGTTCGATCGTCTGGTGCTGGCTGACACGGGAATTAGCTTTTCTCCCGAGGGCAAACAATCATTCCACGCAATGGCCGAGCGCGTCCGTCAGGCAGGCATGAGCGCCATCATCGACGTAGCCATGAAGCGGCTATTCCCGGAAGATTATATCGCGGCGCATCCCGAAGTGGTCACCGAGCGACGCAATGCTTTAGTTAAGACCAACCCTGAATTCTTTGCCGAAGCCTGCCTCGCGCTCGCCGCACTGGATCTGACGTCGGGCATTGCGACCATTCGCAATCCAAGCTTGGTCGTGGTCGGCGAACTCGACGCCGCGACGCCGCCGAAGATGGCGCGCGCCCTGGCCAGGGCCCTTCCAAAGGCCGGCCTGATCGAAATTCCGGGTTGTGGCCACGCACCAATGGCGCAAGCGCCTGAGGCTTTCATCAAGACCATCTCGGATTTCCTCGCACTGACCTGATCCATGAAAGCGCCACCGTTCCAGTATCATCGGCCACAGACGCGCGAGGAGCTCGGCGCGCTGCTGGCAAGTCTCGACAACGCGAAGATCGTCGCCGGCGGCCAATCGCTGATGCCGATGCTGAATTTGCGCGTGCTCGCGCCCGATCACTTGATCGACATCAACCGTATTCCGGAACTTGCGGGCATCCGCGAAACGGTCGACGGAATTGAAATCGGCGCCATGAGCCGTCAGGCGGATGTTCTATCCTCTCCGATCATCCGGAATCAACTGCCGCTGCTTGCGCGGGCGCTCGAGCATGTCGGCCATATCCAGACTCGATCACGCGGAACGATTGGCGGCAGCTGTTGCCACCTCGATCCATCTGCCGAGCAGCCAGCAATCTGCGCTGCCCTGGATGCCGAGTTTATTGCCACCGGACCGAATGGTCGCCGTGTTATCGCTGCGGCGGATTGGTTTCATGGCTTGCTGCAGTCGGCGTTGGACGATCAGGAATTTCTCGAAGCGTTGCGCTTCAAACCCTGGGCCAAGGGCCATGGCTACGGCTTCGCCGAATACGCGCGGCGGCACGGAGACTTTGCCATTGCCGGCGCGGCGGCACTTCTCGAGGTCGACGGCACGAGCCAGATTACGCGGGCAGCATTGGTCGTGTTTGGCGTAGAATCGTCGCCGCGCCGCCTTCATAAGGCCGAAGCAGGACTCATCGGCCAGATGATCCGCGAGGTAGCCGTGGCACCAATTGTTGACGCTGCACGCGCCCTCGACCCGATGGAAGATGCTCACGTAACGGCGGATTATCGCCGGCACCTCGCCGGTGTCCTGATCGGTCGGGCGCTGCGCGACACCTGCAGCATCTTGGAGCGATCCCAATGACGCAAGCGCAGATCACATTCTCGCTCAACGGCGAGCAGCATCAGACCACCGTCGATCCACGCACACACCTTGCCGATTTCCTGCGCCACGGGCTTGGACTAACGGGCACGCATGTCGGTTGCGAGCATGGCGTTTGTGGCGCCTGTACGGTCATCGTTGATGGCCTGCCGGTGCGGTCATGCCTGATGCTGGCGGTGCAGGTCGACGGTTGCACCGTTGAAACGGTCGAAGGCCTTGCCGAAGGCGACGCACTTTCCCCACTGCAGCAAGCTTTCTCCACCCATCACGGCTTACAGTGCGGCTTCTGCACGCCCGGTATGCTGATGACGCTCGAAGCATTTCTGCGCGCCACGCCCTCTCCTACGGAGCAAGACATTAGAATCGCGATCTCCGGTAACATTTGCCGCTGCACGGGCTATCAAGGCATAGTGGAAGCGGCTCTCAGTGTCGCGGCAACAAGGGCGGACTCCCCATGAGCGCACGTTACTTCGGAGCAGCGGTCACGCGTGTCGAGGATCCGCGCCTGTTGACGGGTCAGGGACGCTACGTCGACGACATGGAATTGCCCGGCATGCTGCATGCCGCGTTCGTCCGGGCCAACATGGCCCACGGCCGTATCCGCAACATCGACACCAGCGATGCCAAGGCCATGCAGGGCGTCGTTGCGATTTATACAATGGCGGATTTTGTTGCGATCGCACAAGGCCCGATGCCGCCGATGGCCCCGCACCCCTTACTGCCGGCGCCGATCACGTATCACCCTTTGGCTGAGGACGAGGTACGTCACGTCGGCGAAGCTG
>Ga0134125_10001470_pt1 | contig 28965 bp, 26 predicted proteins | sample KB31751_FD_96464 | JGI IMG/M metagenome (GOLD analysis project Ga0134125, IMG submission 96464) | Terrestrial soil microbial communities with excess Nitrogen fertilizer from Kellogg Biological Station, Michigan, USA - KB3-175-1 | ecosystem: Environmental > Terrestrial > Soil > Unclassified ... | reverse complement strand
GGCGGGAACTCCACGGAGACGTGGCCGTCCCAGACACGCGACCAGGGTTTTGGTCCCCTATAGGGGACCAAAAGTCGCGCAGTCGACTTTGACCATGCCAGGGCAGGGTCAAAGTCGACAGCGCGTTCTCAACCCCCGAAGATTCGTGGAGTTCCGCCCGTCCCGGTGACGAACGCCCCATCCCTGTGACGGCTCCCCGCGCGCTCCCCGCACCCCCGGCCGTCTCGGCCACGGCCACAGCCTGCCCGGGCCGTGGCCGAGACGGCCGCGTCCCTCGGCCGTCCCTTTCCTCCCTTGCCCGTCCCTTGCCCGTCCTTCCCCGTCCCTTCCCCCAGCCTCGCGCCACCAGCCTCGCCCGACGCACTCATCCCGCTCTACACCGGGCTTTCCGCCGCCCTGGCGCAACTTGCCTTGCAGGCCCATTTTTCCGCCGGGCCTGGTGGCACTATCGAACACATGTTCGTAGAGACCCATGACATAGACGCAATGGACCTTCGCGACGGGGTCGCGGAGGTGAAACAGAGCGAGCGGCGGCCCAACCTGCGGATCGTCCACGACGCCGACCGGGAGCGCGAGGCGCAGGCGATCGTCCTGCGGCTGGTCCTCACAGAACGACCCGCGGAACTGCGGATCGAGGCCGTGATGGCGCGGATCGGCGACGTCGAGATGGCCGCCCGGGCGATCACCACGCTGGTCGAATCCGGGCTGCTGCTGAAGATCGACGAATACGTGCTCGCGACGACCACCGCCGTCAACTTCCACCAGCTCCGCAATACCGAGCCACAGGCGGCCTGAGCGCGGCCCGAGCGGGCCTCTTTGAGGCTCCGCTCAGGTCGCCTCGCTACCGTTTCGGGATGCCCCGGAACGTGAAAGCGCCGCTTTTCGCCGCATTCCTCTGCGCCGCGGCGATCGTCCCACTGGCCGTCACGGTCTACTGGTTCGACCCGGCGGAGACCCTCGACCGGCACCTTCTGTTCGATCTGCGGCGGGAAGTCGGCCTCGGGCACACGTTCGGGGCGGCCTTCGTCAACCTCGGTGACCTGGCCGCGCTACTGGTGTTGTTGGCGACCGTCTGCGCGATCGGGCTCCGCTTCGGGCGCAGGCGAGAGGTCCTTGCCGCGGTGGTCGTGGTCGCCGGCGCCAACGTCACCACCCAGGCGCTGAAGAGCGTGCTCGAGCACGTCCGCAGCAAGGCGTTCGAGCACGGCTACGAACTCCCCTGGCCCAACTCCTTCCCGAGCGGGCACACGACCGCGGCGGCCTCGATCGCCGTGGCCTTGCTGCTGGTCGTCCCCGCCGCTCACCGGCTGCTCGCCGCCGCGATCGGGGCGGCGCTAACCGGGGCGGTCGGCCTCTCGGTGGTGATCCTCGGCTGGCACTACCCGAGCGATGTGCTCGGGGCCCTGCTGGTCGTCGCCGCCTGGGGCCTCTGCGCGGTGGCCTACCTGCGTCAGCGGCAGGCCCGCGACACCGCGGTCAGGACCCGCCGGCCGGAGCGCCGCGGGCCACTCGCCGTCTCCACCGACTAGTCCGCGCTCTCGGCCAGCACGGGCGCGTCTTATGCGCCCAGCCCACGCGCGTCTTATGCCGGAGGTGGGACTCGAACCCACAAGCCCGCAAGGGCAATCGATTTTGAGTCGATCGCGTATGCCAATTCCGCCACTCCGGCGCGGCGCAGCGATGGAACTCTAGAGCGGACTAGGCGGGCTGGGGGGCGGCGCCCCCGGAACCGGAGCCGGCACCGTAGTCCTCGCCGTTGCCGATCGGGCGCTCCTCCTCGATGTTCCAGCCCTGGTTGAAGCCGTAGAGCGCGGCGACGATGACCACCAGCTGGACGATCGCCAGGATGATCACCAGCACCCCGACCACCGACGAGGAGAGCCCCGCTTCACTGAAGCCGGACTTGTCGCGGGCGAACCAACTGTCGGCGCCGACCGCGCAGAAGATCGCCAGGATCATCGACAGCGCCGCCGCCAACGGCAGGATCCCGCGTCGCCACCGGGCGACCAGGAAGGCGAAGAAGGCGTAGAGGATCGCGTAGATCGCGCAGACGAAGCCCATGCCGTTACCGCCTTGCAGCACCGACCAGCCGCCGACCGTGATGATCGCGGCAAGGACTGCCGTGATCAGCAGGAGCAGCACGATGACCCACTTCGTCGTCACCGACGAAGCTTTGTCCCGATTGGGCCTGAACAACTCGTAGCCCGGTCTGACCTCCCCTACAGGCACGCCCCGATCATAGAATCTGGGCTCGACGCGGCAATTGACCGCTCGTTAAGCCGCTCGAGGCGCCGTGCGGGCGTGGCGGAATTGGTATACGCGCCAGGTTTAGGTCCTGGTGGGCTTCGGCCCGTGGGGGTTCAAGTCCCTCCGCCCGCATCGATCGACGATTCGCTTTGCTCGACATCCCCGGCCGCTTAGGCTGGGACCGCCAATCGGATCGACGAAATGGGGACGGGAATGAGCGGTGTCGGGATGAAGCTCGAGGTGGTGCTGGTGCCGGTGTCCGACGTCGATCGGGCCAAAGCGTTCTACGAAGGGCTCGGCTGGCGGATGGACATCGACTACGTCGGCGAGGAGCCCGGGTTCCGCGTGGTCCAGTTCACGCCGCCGGAATCGGAGTGTTCGATCATCATCGGCGAGGGGATAACCGCCGCCGAACCGGGCTCTTATGAGGGGTTGCAGCTGACCGTCACCGACATCGAGGCGGCACGCGAGGAGCTGGTCGCGAAGGGCGTCGAGGTGAGCGAGGTCTTCCACGACGCGGGCGGGATCTTCCACCACATCGGCACCGCCAACAGGGCGCCCGGACCGGCGCCGGAGAATGCCGATTACGGCTCCTTCGCCTCCTTCAGCGACCCCGACGGCAACGGTTGGCTGCTGCAGGAAATCAACACCAGGGCGCCGGGTCGCTGAGCGGCCCGGCCCGACGAGAGGAGCAGACGATGGCGACTACCTACGACTCGGCACCGGAGCTGGCGGAGGCGCTGCGGCGCGCCGCAGCGGCCCACGGCGAGCACGAGAAACGGATCGGCGAAGAGGACGCGAACTGGCCCGACTGGTACGCCGAGTACATGGTGCGCGAGGCGGCCGGTGAGGACCTGCCGCAGTGAGTGACCGCGACTTCGACGTGATCGTCCTCGGCGCGGGCTCGCCCGGCGAGCACTGCGCCGGGGCCCTCGCGGCGGGTGGCCTGAAGGTCGCGGTGGTCGAGCGCGAGCTGGCCGGCGGCGAGTGCACCTACTGGGCCTGCATCCCGTCGAAGTCACTGTTGCGCCCGGGCGAGGCGGTGGCCGGGGCGCGGCAGGCGGCGGCGAGCGCCGAGGTCGACGTCGAGGCGGCGCTCGCCTGGCGGGACTTCATGGTCTCCAAATGGAAAGACGACGGCGAAGCGAACTGGCTCGAGGGCCACGGGATCACGTTGATCCGCGGGTCCGGACGGCTCGCCGGAACCGGCGCGGTCGAGGTCGACGGCACCGTCCACACCGCCGATCACGTGGTGTTGGCGAACGGCGCCGACGCCTTCGTACCGCCGGTGCCGGGGCTGCGGGAGCTCGACGGCGTCTGGGGCACGCGCGAGGCGACCAGCATGAAAGCGGTACCGCACCACCTGCTGGTGATCGGTGGCGGGCCGGCGGGGGTCGAGATGGCGCAGGCGGTGACCCGGCTGGGCGGCAGCGCCACGGTGGTCGACGGGTCGCCGCACCTGCTCGCCCGCGAACCGGCTCCGCTCGGCGAAGCGCTGGGGGAGGAACTACGCCGCGAGGGGATCGTGCTGGAGCTCGGCGCCCAGGCGAAGGCCGCGCGCCGCGAGGGCGAGGAGTTCGTGCTCGAGCTGGACGATGGTCGTGAGCTGCGCGGTGACAAGCTCCTGGTGGCGACCGGCCGGCGGCCGCGGGTCGAGGGCATCGGCCTGGAGACGGTCGGGATCGAGCCCGACCGGGGCGGGGTCGAGGTCGACGATCACCTGCGCGCGGGCGAGGGCCTGTGGGCGATCGGCGACGTCAACGGTGCCTGGCCGCTGACCCACGTCGGCAAGTACGAGGGCGAGGTGGTCGCGGCGAACATCCTCGGCGAGGACCGCCCGGTCAACTACGACGCGGTCCCGCGCGTCACCTACACCGACCCGCAGGCGGGTGCGGTCGGTGCCAACGAGGCCCGATACGAAGGCACCGCGAAGCTGACCGAAATCGCCAAGACCGCCACCTACACGCATGCCTATGCGGACTCGAACGGCTACCTGACCCTGCTCAGCGACGGTGAGCGGCTGGTCGGCGCCCACGCGCTCGGGCCGGAGGCGGGGGAGTGGCTCGGACAGGCGACCGTGGCGATCCGCGCCGCGATCCCGCTCGACGTCCTCATCGACACGATCCAGCCCTTCCCGACCTTCTCCGAGATCTACGTCGTCGCCCTGAAAGCGCTGCGCGAAGCGGTCAAGGCCGGGGCCTGACCCGGAGGCCAAATAAGCTCGTCCGGTTGACCGTGCCCGGGAGATCCCGCCTTCTCGCATCCATCGGCGTGATGGTGGTCATCGGCTCCCTGGTCGCGGGGTTCGCGAATGCCACGCCCCTCGCGCGGCCGGTGCCGAGGATCCTCAGCGCCTCCTGGGGGACCGAAGACGCGGTCGGTTGCCCGAACGGCGCGCAGGGTCTGGACAACATCCCGGTCACCTTCAACTGGTTCATCAGGCGCACCTCGATCCAGCCGCGGGACTTCAAGGTCCTACGGAGCGACGGGAGCACCGCGACCCCCACCTGCGCCCTCCAGTTCCCGCCCGACGAACGCGACGAGGCGCAGACGGTGAACCTGATCGGCGAATTCGGCGACTCGGCGAGCGGCACGACGCCGGCAGCTATCGAAGTGGTCGGCGCGCTCGAAGGCAAGGCTCCGGGTGCGCGCGGGTGGCGGTCGGTCCGGCACCTGAAGATCGACGTCGACCCGCTCGCCGGTGGTCCCTACATCGTCGACGCCTGGACGCTGATGCCCTCGATCTACCGGAACGATCCCAACCGCTGCCAGGTCGGCACCACCTTCATCCGGGTGATGTGGTCGAACGGGCTCACCTCCTACCCGACCGGCGAAGAAGTCGGCGCCGCGGTCACCGCCTCCTACCGCGCCATCTACCGATCGCCGGGTGGCGATACCGCCGCGATCGCCCCGCTCGAAGTCGCCGACCTCCATGACCACGAAACCTCCTTCAACGCCGACAACATGCATGACCTGTGCCTGGCGAAGGTTTCCCGCCGGGCGAAGCTGGCCGGGGTGACGATCGCCGCCGGCCTGATCCAGGACCCCGATGGGGATCCGAACCTGGCGCAGAGCTTCAGACCGCGGCGGTAACGGTGGCCCGATGAGCATCGGCGGGATCGAGGCGGGCGGGACCCGTTGGACCTGCGCGGTCGGCGACGGCGACGGTGGGATCGAGCGGGTCGAGAGCTTCGCGACGGCGACGCCGGCGGCGACGCTCGGCCGCGCGACCCGGTTCTTCGCCGCCGTCCCCGACCTCGAAGCGGTGGGGGTCGGCGCCTTCGGGCCGGTCGAGGTGAACCGCTCCTCGCCGCGCTGGGGGACGATCACGACGACCCCGAAGCCGGGCTGGCGTGACACCGACGTGGTCGCGCCGCTGGCCGAGGCGCTCGGCGTCCCGATCGCCCTCGACACCGACGTCAACGCCGCCGCGGTCGGCGAGTGGTGCCACGGTGCGGCGCGCGGTCTCGACACCTTCGTCTACATCACCGTCGGCACCGGGATCGGGGGCGGAGTGTTCGCCAACGGGCGGCCGGTCCACGGCCTGCTCCACCCCGAGGTCGGCCACATGCTGGTCCCGCACGACCGCGAGCGCGACCCGTTCGGCGGCTCCTGCCCGTTCCACGGCGACTGCCTCGAGGGCCTCGCCTCGGGGACGGCGCTGCGGGAGCGGTGGGGGCGACCGGGGGAGGAGCTGAGCGAATCCGAGGTCTGGGACCTGGAGGCCGAGTACCTCGCCCTCGGCCTGGCCAACGTCGTCCTCGTCGTCGCCGCCGAACGGATCGTCGTCGGCGGCGGGGTCGGCACCACCCCGGGGCTACTGCCGCGCGTCCGCGCCCGGATGCGGGACATGCTCGCCGGGTATGTCGACTCACCCCAGCTGGGCGCCGGCCCGATCGACGACTACCTCGTCGCCCCCGGCCTCGGCCCGCGCTCCGGCGTCGTCGGGGCGATCGAGCTCGCCCGCGACGCCGCCGGTACGCTCCGTCGATGACGGTCGAACGGATGGAGCACGTGGGGATCGTCGTCGACGACCTCGCGGCGGCGGTCGAGTTCTTCGTCGCGGTCGGGCTCGAGCTGGACGGGGAAACCTCGGTCGAGGGCGAGGTGGTGGATCGGATGACCGGGCTCGAAGGCGTCCGCTCCGACCTCGCCTTCCTGCGGACCCCGGACGGCCACGGCAAGCTGGAGGTCGTGCAGTATCGCTCGCCGGCGCGCGAGCGCGACGGCGATCCACCGCCGCCGCGGCCGAACAGCCCGGGTCTGAACCACCTTCTCTTCGCCGTCGACGATCTCGAAGCGACCCTTGCCCGGCTGCGCCCGCATGGGGCGGAGCTCGTCGGCGAGGTGATCGACTACGGCACCAGCTATCGCCTTGCCTACCTCCGCGGGCCCGGCGGGATGATCGTCGAGCTGGCCGAGAAGCTCAATTAGCGCCGGCCCTCACCAGGACCCCGACCTGATCTGCGAGGTCTTCGCGCCCGGCCCCTCAGGCCTGGTCTGAGCGGTCGGGCGGGGAGGACTTGGCGTCCTTCTTCCTCGAGAACAGCTTGCGCAGCGCCGATCGCCGGCGCCAGCCGACCCGGGACCGCGGATCCTGTCGGATCCAGCCGGTGCTCTCGGGGTCGAAGGGGAAGGTCGGTTCCCAGCGGCTCAGGTCGACGACGCCGACGTTGGTCCACTTGCCTCCGGCGGCGTCGAACTGCAGCTCCACCACCGCGACCTGGGCGGCGAGCAGCTCGCGCGTGAAGGTCTCGGCGTAGGCCTCGCGAACGTCAGCGGGCCAGTTCTCGTCGTGTTGGCGCCACCAGCGCTTGTGGAAGCCGGTCGTCTGCGCGTCGTGCTCGGCGCCGTCGGCGATCCCCACGATCGGCTGCATCGCGCCGCCGGAGCGGGCGATCCCGATCGCCTCCTCGGCGTCGTCGCGGGCCAGTTCGGTTGCCTCCGCCCTCGAGGGAGTCGCCACCCTCCGAGCCTAACTAGAAAGTGGAGCGGGGGAGGAAGAGCTGCCGCCAGTCGGGGACCCGTTCATGCGCCGGAGGAACGGTCCCGCGGCCGCCGGGCCGGCCAGTGCGCTTCCGACAACGCCAGGATCGCCAGGATCCCGGCGACGCAGCCGGAGAGGGCGAGCGCCGACATGCCGCCGCCGAGCAGGCCGAGGACGGCCAGCGCCCCCACGCCGGACAGGCGCTTCGGGCTCACCCGGCCGACCATCCGCAACCTCACCGCGCCCTCGCCGAGCAGGTAGACGGCAGGGCCGGCGGTGGCCATCACGACTCCCGCGCTGGTGAGGTGGTGGCCCGGGTGGGCGACCAGCAGGTCGTCGGCGACGGCGACCATGATGATCCCGGCGACGATCGGCAGGTGCAGGTAGGTGTAGGCGTCCCGGGCGAGGCTGCCCGGATCCTCGGCCGTGGCGATGTCGGTCATCGAGTGCTCCGCCACCTCGCCGAAGTAGAGCCAGAAGAGGGCCGCGGAGACGAAGAAGGCGACCCCGAGGGCGATGACGCTCGAAGTCGTCAGCCCGCGGGCGCTCGCGGTGGCGCCGGTGATCACGATCGACTCGCCGAGCGCGATGATCACGAAGGATTGGAAGCGCTCGGCGAAGTGCGATCCCTCGACGTCCCAGTCGGTAGTCCGCGAGCGGCCGAGGCCGGGGGTGAGGTAGCCGACCAGCGGCGCCACCAGGTCGATCGCCAAGGCCGCTCCCCAGATCCAGGGGCGCGTCGCCTCGTCGACGGCGGCGCCGGCGATCCAGAGGACCGCCGAGGCGCAGCTCCAGGCGACCAGTCGCTCGAAGACGCGGCGCAGATGATGGTCGCGCTCGAGCAGTGTCATCGCGGCCGCGTTGCGGCCGACCTGCATGACCACGTAGGCCCCGGCGAAGAGCCACGCCGCGCTGCCAAACGCGGTCGGGATCGCCGCCGACATCAGCAGGCTCGTCAGGGTGACGCAGGCGAGGATCAGGCGGACCCGGGCCGAGCCCGGGTCGAACCAGTTGACCATCCAGGTCGTGTAGATCCACGCCCACCAGACGACCAGGAGCAGGAACGCCGCCTTGGCGATCGACGCCCGCGACAGCTCGGCGTCGATCACCAGATGGGAGATCTGGGTGACGGCGAAGACGTAGACGAGGTCGAAGAAGAGCTCGGTCGGCGTCGTCTCCTGCCGGTTGCCGTCGCGCGGTCGGAGGTGTCGGGCGCTGCGCCCGGCGGATCGTGACTGTCCGACCGCGGCGGCGATCTGGCGATCCTACGTCAGCGCCCGCGAACCAGGGCGAGGGCACGGCGCTCATCGGTGAGCGGATCTTTGCTCAGGAACCTCTGTGTCGAGTTTCGGTTGCTCAGGAACCGAAACTCGACACAGAGCTCTTTGACCGATGGGGAGCATGAGAGGCGCCGCGTCGCCGCGTGCGCCCGCGCCTCCGCCTGAGTTATCGACACCGTTCTCACCTTGGTCCCAGCGCAGGGCTCACGGTGGCCGGCGTGAACCGAGCGCAGGTTCTCCCGACCGCCTCCACGCGCGCGGGCGGGAGTGGCCGGGCGATCGACCGTGGCTCCGCCCGCCCTGGCGACGTCGCCTTCCTCCCCGCGGGCGTCGTGATCGAGCGGCGGGCGACACGGCAGGGTGGACCCGGCAATACGGCAGTTCTGCCGTTGTAGGGCGGTGCCGCCGACGGCAGGCTCCTTTCGACAGGCAATAAGGCCTGCGATCACGACCGACAGGAGCAAACAGAGATGGAGCTGTTCACGATTCGCCGCCGGAGCAACTGGGAGGACGCCGCCGCGCTGGAGGTCACCGCGGCGAAATCCTCCGCCGAGGGCGAGAAGATGAGCGACGAGGTGCGTTGGATCCGCAGCTACGTCGTCGAGGAGGACGACGGCAGGCTGGGGACGCTCTGCGTCTACGAGGCGGTCAGCGCCGAGGCGATCCGCCGCCACGCGGCCAACACCGGCATGTCGGCCGACGAGATCGTCAAGGTCGCCGACACCGTCGTCGTCCGCGAGGACCCGGTTGCCGCCTGATGGGTGACGGGAGGGGCGCCGCCGCGTGATCGTCGCGCGGCGCCCTAAACTCGCGGGAGTGGCCGGCGGCGGCTTGATCGGACGTGATCAGGAGCGCGCTCGTCTGGGGGAGCTGCTGGAGCGAGCAGTGCTGGGCGAGGGCGGATTCGTACTGCTCGCGGGGGAGGCCGGGGTCGGCAAGACCAGGCTGCTCGACGAGCTCTGCGGCGCCGCCGAGGTGCCGGTCCTGCGCGGCTCGGCGACCCACGACTCGACCCCCGCCTACGGGCCGGTCGTCGCCGCGCTCCGCGCCCACCTGCGCGACGCGCCCGACGCGCTCGCCGAGTGCGGGCCGCTGCGCCCGCACCTCGGCCTGCTGTTGCCCGAGCTCGGCCCGGCGCCGGCCGAGGTCGAGACCCGGACCCTGCGCGAGGCGGTCCGCTGTGCCCTGGTCGAGATCGCCCGCGAGCGCGGCGCCCTCGTCGTCCTCGACGACCTGCAGTGGTCCGACGCGGCGACCCTCGAGCTGATCGCCGAGATCGTCCCGACCCTGACCGAGGAGCCGCTGCTCATCGTCGGCGCCTACCGCTCCGACGAACTCCCCCGCGAGCACCCGCTGCGGCGGACCCGCACCGAACTGCGCCGTCGTCGCGCGCTGGCCGAGATCGCGCTCGAGCCGCTGGACGAAGATGGCACCGCGGCGCTGCTCGCGGACGAGCTCGGCGAGTCGGCCTCGCCGCCGCTGGTCCGTGCCGTCCACGACCGTGCGCAGGGGCTGCCCTTCTTCGTCGAGGAGCTCGCCGACGCGCTCTCGGTCGAGGGCCAGCTGCAGAGCGGCCCGGCGGGGCTCGAGTTGACCGAGGATGGCGAGGTGGCGGTGCCCGAGACCGTCCGCGACGCCGTCCTGCTCCGCTGTGCCGACCTCGGCGCCGAGGGCCGCGCGGCTGCCGAGGTGGCGGCCGTCGCGGGCGAGCGCTTCGAGCTCGAGCCGGTGGTCGAGCTGGCCGGCGAGCGGGAGCTCGATGCCCTGCTCGAGGCCGGCCTCGTCCATGAGTGCGGCGAGGGGCGGGTCGCCTTCCGCCACGCGCTGGTCCGCGAGGCCCTTTATCGGGACGTCCCGTGGCTGCGACGGCGCGGGCTCCACCGCGAGCTGGGGGAGAGGCTGGAGGCGCGTGGGGCGGCGGCGGTCGAGATCGCCCCCCACTGGCTCGGCGCCCACGACGACGAACGGGCACGCCACCAGCTGCTGCGCGCCGCCGCCGACTTCGAGGCCGCGCACGCCTATCGCGACGCCGCCGGACTGGCTCGACAGGCGCTCGAGCGGTGGCCCGCCGACGAGGAGGTCGAGGAGCGGATGGCGGCGCTCGAGCGCCACGGCGCCTGGAGCGAGCTGGCCGGCGACCTCGCCGATGCGGCACGGACCTGGCGCGAGGTCTCGGCTCTCGCCGGGGCCGCCGGCGGCACCGCGGCGCTGGCGCTCGCCCAGCGGCGGCTTGGCCGGGTCTGCGCACTGCAGGGCGACCGGGCCGGTGCGATCGAGGCGCTGAGCGTCGCGGCCGACGCCTTCGCCGCCGACGGCGACCTCGCCGCCGCCGCCGCCGACCGCCTCGCCGCCTCCGACTTCCTCCAGTTCGCCGGCCGCCACGGGGCCTCGCTGGAGCTGAGCTCGCGGGCGGGGGAGGAGGCGCGGGCGACCGCGCGGCTCGACCTGCGCTCGCGGGCGCTGGCGGCGGAGGGGGTGGTGCGGGCGAAGCGGGGCGAGTTCGAGCGCGGGATGGCGATGGTCAAGGAGTCGCTGTCGCTGGCGTTGGAGAACGGCCTCACCACCGAGGCGGTCGAGGCCTATCAGCGGCTCGGCACCGTCTTCGAGACCGCCGGCGACTACGCCAACGCGCGCGCGGCATTGACCAGCGCCCTCGACCTCTGCGAGATGACCGACGACCACGAGCCCGAGGCCGGCTGCGTCGCCTGCATGGCCTACGTGCTGCGCGAGCTGGGCGAGTGGCCGCGGACGATCGAGCTCTGCAAGGAGCTGATCGCGGGCCACGAGGGTGACGGCGTGCGGGCGATCGGCGACGGGGCGCAGGGCAACATCCGCGGGTTGCGCGGCGAACTCGGCCCGGCCCGGCGGCAGCTCAGCGCGGGCTTCGAGTTGGCGCGACGGCTCGACATCTTCTCGATGCAGGTCGACTGCGCCGCCTCGCTGGCCCTGGTCGCCGACTTCGACAGCAAGCCGGACGAGGCGCTCGAGCGCTGCCGTTTCCTGCTCTCGCGCTGGGAGCAGAGCGAGGACCATCACTACGCGGTCTGGGGGCTGCGCCTCGCGGCCTCGCTGTTCGCCCAGGCCGGCCTGCCCGACGAGGCCCACGCCTGCGCCGACGGATTGACCCACGTCGCGACCAACTCCGGCCACGCCGACGCCCTCGCGGCACTCGCCCACGCGCTCGGCGAGATCGCCCTGGCCGACGGCGAGCCCGAGCTGGCCGCGGAGCAGCTCGGTCGCGCGGTCGAGCTCCACCGCGACCTGCGGATCCCGGCCGAGCGGGCGCAGATCCTCCACCGGGCCGGCGTCGCCGTCGCCGCGGCCGGCGATCGCCGGCTGGCGATCGAGCGTCACGCCGAGGCCTACCGGGTCGCCCGCAAGCTCGGTGCCCGGCCGCTCGCGGGCCGGGCGGCGGCGGCGATCGAGGAACTCGGCGAGTCGGCCGAGCAGCGGCTCGGGCGCGGTGCCGCCGACGGCGACGGAGCCCTCACCCGGCGCGAGCTCGAGGTGGTGCGACTGGTCGCCGCCGGACGCACCAATCGCGAGATCGCCGAGGAGCTCTTCCTCAGCTCGCGGACGATCGACATGCACGTCCGCAACATCCTCGCCAAGCTCGACTGCCGCTCCCGGGTCGAGGCCAGCATCAAGGCGGGCGAAGCCGGCCTGCTCGAGGCCTAGCCGTCGGCGGAGCTTCTCGTTCGATCGGCTTAACCGAACGATCGAGCGAGACTCATGAAGGAGCCTTCGGGGTAAGAGGGTCCGGTGCGATCGTGGTGCGGGGCCGCGGTCGCGGGGATCGACGACAGACGGACAACAGAAGGAGCACCGCCATGCCTTTCGTGACCACCTCCGACGGGGTCGACATCTTTTACAAGGACTGGGGCTCGGGTCAGCCGATCGTGTTCAGCCACGGCTGGCCGCTCTCGGGCGACGACTGGGACAACCAGATGCTGTTCTTCCTCGACCAGGGCTACCGCGTCATCGCCCATGACCGGCGTGGCCACGGCCGCTCGACCCAGGTCGGCGAGAACCACGACATGGACCACTACGCCGACGACCTGCGAGCGGTGGTCGAGCACCTCGACCTCAGCGACGCGATCCACGTCGGCCACAGCACCGGCGGCGGCGAGGTCGTCCACTACATCGCCCGCCACGGCGAGGACCGCGTCTCGAAGGCGGCGATCATCTCGGCGGTGCCGCCGCTGATGGTGCAGACCGACGCCAACCCCGAGGGCCTGCCGAAGAAAGTCTTCGACGACTTCATGGTCTCGCTCGCCGACAGTCGCTCCGAGTTCTACTGGGGGATCGCCTCGGGCCCGTTCTACAACTACGACAAACACCCGGAGAAGTCGTCCGCGCCGGTGATCGAAAACTGGTGGCGCCAGGGCATGATGGGCGGGGCCAAGGCCGGTTACGACGGCATCGTCGCCTTCTCGCAGACCGATTTCACCGAGGACCTGAAGAAGATCCAGGTGCCGGTGCTGGTCATGCATTCAGAAGACGACCAGATCGTCCCCTACGTCGCCTCCGGTCCGAAATCGGCCGAGCTGCTGGCGAACGGGACGTTGAAGACCTACCAGGGCTTCCCGCACGGCATGCCGACGACCGAGCACGAGACGATCAACGCCGACCTGTTGGCGTTTCTGCGGAGCTGAGCGAAGGGCCGGCTCTCGGCCCCGGGCGAAATATCGCCTTCAAAGGATCGCGCGCAGGACGAGCATGCCCTGGCTCGAGACGAGATGCTCCAGGTCGTCGGTCAGTCGCTGGACGTGCTCGCTCGCCTGTTGCTCGAAACGCTCGATCTCGACGACCTCCGCGATCAACACATAGTCGGCTTGGCCGATCGCCTGCCCGGGCACATCGGCCGGCACCATCAGACGCCAATCCGAGACCGTGTCCAGCGACCCGCGGACGATGTCGCGATCGCCCGCCATCAGCCTCTCGAAGTCGCCGACCAGCTCCGGCGAGCGCAGCTGAAACCAGATGAGAAGGGTGGCGGAAGGCAGGACGTCGTCGTTTTCGGCTGCGCTCATCTCGGCAATCATCGCGGATCGAGTCTCGCCTCGCCGGATCGCCGGCTTCCGGTTCTCCAGATCAAGTTTAGGGCCACCCCCTCTCGTCGCCGGACCGCCGTGGTGGGACTCTCGATCGGCACCCCCCGAGCGAAAGGAAGCCGCAATGAGCACCAGGAAGCTTGCTTCGATCATCCTCGCGATCTTGGTCGGTGGCGCCGCCGGATTCGGCTTCCGCGATGTGGGGATCGGCAGGACGCTCGGTGTCGCCATCGCCCTGTGGATCGTGCTCTCGGTGGCCTGCCGCCGGCCGCGGACGCCCCTGGTGAGCGCGGCGCGGGTCGACGGTCGCTCGTACCTGCTCGCCGTGGTGTGCCCGTTCGCCGATGCCACCGAGGCGGCGGCGCGGATCAAGGCCGCCTGGACGGGGCGGGCACGCCCGCAGGACACCGTGGTCCGTCTGGTCGTGCCGATCAGGACGGGCTTTCTCGATCGCTGGGCATCGGCCATCGACGGGGCTCGCGCGGATGCGCTGAGGGAACTGCGGGCCGTCACCGCGAGCCTGGCGGAGGCCGGGATCCCGGCGGAGGCGAGCATCGGGGATGAGGACGTCGTTCAGGCGGTCGCCGATGAGATCAACCTCTTCCCGGCGACCGAGGTTGTCCTCCTCAGCGGAATCGACGAAGAGCCCGCGAAGGTGCAGCGGACGTCGGATGAGCTACGTTCACGCCTCGTCGCCTACTACCGCCACGTCTACGTGGGAGAGGATTCGCCGGAACGGGAGCCCGCCCGCGGCCCGGACCACCCCGCATATCGGCCGCTTCCGACGCTGCCTGCCTGACGTGGTGGCCGACACGCTCGATCTGCCCGCGCCCGTGCGGGCCGCCCTGGCGGCGGCGAACGCGAACGACCTGGAGGCGTTCCTCGACTGCTTCAGCGAAGACGCCGTGGTCGGGGACTGGGGCTGGGAGCTTCAGGGGCGGGACGAGATCCGGGCGTGGAGCGACCGGGAGTTCATCGGGGCGAAGGTGAGCCTCGAGGTGACCGCGGTCGAGGGGCGGAACGGGAAGACGGTGGTCGCCGTCGAGGTCGGCGGCGAAGGGTTCAACGGGCCGAGCCGCTTCAAATTCCAGATCGAAGGCGACAAGGTCACGCGGATGATGATCCGGGTCTGATCGGGCGCATCCGGCGCGGACCTGGAAAAGGCACGGCCGGCCGGCTAGCGTCTTGACATGGATGGTTCCGGGCCGACCGACGAGGATGGCGCGAGCGCCTCGGAGACAAGGCGACTGACCGAGGAGCAGGCGGCGCTCCGCCGGATCGCCACGCTGGTCGCCCGCCAGACCGCGCAGACCGAGATCTTCACCGCCGTCGCCGAAGAGCTCGGGCGCGTCCTCGGGGTCGAGTCGATCCGCATGGTCCGCTTCGACGAGCGCGACGAGCCGGTCTGCGCCGAGGTGGTGGCGAGCTGGGGCGCGCGGCCGGAGGTGCTGCGGGTCGGCGAGCGCGCCCCGCTCGGCGGCGACAACCTCACCACCACGATCTACGAGACCGGCCGCCCCGCCCGCCGCGACGACTATTCGACCGCGACCGGGGAGATCGCCGAACGGGTGATCGACAGCGGCACCCGCTCTGCGGTGGGCGTGCCGATCACGGTCGAGGGGCGGTGCTGGGGCGCGATGATCGCCGCGGCGCTCGAGGGTGGGCCGCTTCCGCCCGACACCCAGCCGCGTCTCGCCCAGTTCACCGAGCTGATGGCGACGGCGATCGCCAACTCCGAGGCGCGGACCGAGCTGGGCCGCCTCGCCGCGGAGCAGGCGGCCCTGCGGCGGGTGGCGACGCTGGTCGCCGAAGGCGCCGCTCCGGCTGCGGTCTTCGACGCCGCGGTGACCGAGGTCTGCCGGTTGCTCGGCGCCTCCGTGGTCGGGCTGATGCGCCCCGACCTGCCCGACGAGATGATCCTCCTGGCCCATGCCGGCGACCGGCCGGTGGTGGTGCTCGAGGTCGGGATGCGGATGCCGCTCGACCCCGACAGCGTCACCGCGCGGGTCCTGGCGACCGGTCGCACGGCCCGCGTCAACGTCGACGAACGCGGCGAGGGCAAAATCGGGCGCATGGTCAGGCAGAACGACGTCACGGTCAGCTTCGGCACGCCGGTCATCGTCGAGGGCGCCACCTGGGGCGTGATCACGGCAAACTGGTCCCGCGACCAGACGCCCCCGGACGACGCCGAGGTCCGGCTCGACAAGTTCGCCCAGCTGCTCGCCACCGCGATCGCGGATGCCGAGTCGCGAAAAAAAATCGGTCGCCTCGCGGCCGAGCAGGAAGCCCTGCGCCGGGTCGCGACCCTGGTCGCCGAGCAGCCCCCCGCCGCCGAGCTGTTCGCCAAGGTCGGCGAAGAGGTGGCGAATCTGTTCGGCGAGGGCGTCGACGCCGCGATGCTGCGCTTCGAGGCCGACGGGCAGGCGACCGTCGTCGCGGTCACCGCCCCGCAGGCCCCGGGCGGGATCCAGGTCGGGTCGCGCATGCCGATCGAGGGCAGCAGCGTCGCATCGCGGGTCTATCGCGAGCGCGGGCTCGTGCGGGTCGACGATTACACCGCGGCCGGCGGCGCAATCGCCGACCGCGCGAAGAAACACACGATCCGCGCCGCGATCGGCTGTCCGATCATGGTCGAGGGGCGGATCTGGGGATCGATCGCCGTCGGCAACCACACGGGCGAGCCGTTCCCGGCGGACGCGGAGCGACGGATCACCCAGTTCGCCGACCTGGTGGCGACGGCGATCGCCAACGCGCAGGCGCGAATCGAGATCGAGCGCCTCGCGGAAGACCAGGCCGCCCTGCGGCGGGTGGCGACCCTGGTCGCCCGGGGCGCCGCCCCGAACGAGGTCTTCGACGCGGCGATCGCCGAGGTACAGGGCCTGCTCGACGCTTCACAGGTCGGCCTGCTGCGTTTCGATGCCCCGGAACGCGCGGAGATACTCGCGCAGAGCCGGGAGCTCGGCACCGTCCTCGGGGCCGCCACGTCGGTCCCGCTGGACGGCGACAGCGCCGTCGCCCGCGTCTTCGCCACCGGGCGCGCGGCCAGGATGGACACGAGAACCGATCGGGACGGCACGATCGCCGAGCTCGCCCGGCGCAACAACGTGATCGCCAGCGTCGCCGCGCCGGTGACGATCGATGGGAAGACCTGGGGCGCGATCGCCGCGGCCTGGGACAAGGGGCACCCGCCGAGCGCCGATGCCGCGGCACGCCTCGCCGAGTTCGCCGAGCTGCTCGACACCGCGATCGCCAACGCCGACAGTCGCGATCAGCTCACCGCCTCCCGCGCCCGCGTCCTGAGTGCCGGCGACGACGCTCGGCGGCGGGTCGTCCGCGACCTCCACGACGGTGCCCAGCAGCGGCTCGTCCACACGATCGTCACCCTGAAGCTGGCGCGACGGGCGCTCGGCGACGACGACGAGGGTGCCGCGGCATTGCTCGACGAAGCGCTCGACCATGCCGAGCAGGGCAACGAGGAGTTGCGCGAGTTGGCTCACGGCATCCTGCCGTCGGTCCTCAGCCGCGGTGGCCTGGCGGCCGGCGTCGACGCGCTGGTCGCGCGGCTCGACCTGCCGGTGGAGGTCGAGGTGACCCCGCGGCGGCTGGCGCCGGAGATCGAGGCCAGCGCCTACTTCGTCGTCGCCGAGGCGCTGACCAACGTGGTCAAGCACGCGGGGGCGACGCGCGCCCGGGTGGCGGCGGGTCTCGTCGACGGCGAGCTCCGACTCGAGGTCGCCGACGACGGTCAGGGCGGTGCCGACCCGGAGGGGCACGGATTGGTCGGACTCGGCGACCGGATGGCGGCGCTGGGCGGTCGGCTGACGATCGAGAGCCCGCCCGGCGGCGGGACCGTGGTCCGCGCCGAGCTGCCGTTGCCGCCGCCCGACATCGGTCGATAGCCAACTCGAATCGCCGCCGGCCCGCGCGGCTCTAGTTTCACTTCAGGCCCGCCCGCCGGTCCGCGCCCCCCTTCAAGCGCTGCTCTCACCCATGCCGACGTTCCCCCACGAGTCGGCGCAGAGCAGCGTCGGGCGCGGACCGGTCTCCCACCGCCCTTCCCCGACTCAGCGGCCGGACTCGCGCAGGTAGGTCAGGGCGGCGAGGACCCGCCGGTGACCGGTCGGGCTGGTCTTCAGGCCGAGCTTCTGGAAGATGCTGGTGACGTGCTTCTCGACCGACGCGTTGCTGACCACCAAGGCTTCGGCGATCCCGTGATTGGACTTGCCCTCCGCGAGTTGCGCCAGCACGTCGCGCTCACGCGGCGTGAGTTCGTCGAGCGGTCCCTCGCGGCGCCGCCTGCCGAGCATCCGGCCGACCACCTCAGGGTCGAGGGCGCTGCCGCCCGCCGCCACCCGCGCGACGGCGTCGGTGAACGCGTCGACCTCGCCCACCCGCTCCTTCAGCAGATAGCCGACGCCTTCGGCGCTGTCGCCGATCAGGTCCAGCGCGTAGGCGTCGTCGTAGTACTGCGAGAGGAGGAGCACGCCGGTCTCCGGCAAGCGGTCGCGGAGCTGGAGCGCGGCACGCAGGCCGTCGTCGCCGCTGCCCGGTGGCATCTGGATGTCGACGACGGTGACGTCGGGGCGGTGGGCGAGTGCCTTGCGCAGGAAGTCCTCGGCGTCGCCGGCCTGGGCGACCACCTCGAAGCCGGCCTCACCAAGAAGCCTGGCGATTCCTTCTCGAAGCAGGACGTCGTCCTCCCCGAGCACTACCCGGACAGACACGGCCACGCCGTCAACGTATCGGGCCGCGAGCCCAGGTTCCAGCGCGGACCCCAAGGCCGGGCTCACTCACCGAGCAGGCGTCGACGGAGCTCGCAACCGGCCAGCTCCTCCTTGGCGATGAAGGGGAGGTCGGGTCCATTTGTCGCGGGGACGATCGCGCGATCGGCTTCGCGGTCGGTCGAGGTGACCACCACGCGTGGGCCCCACGGCAGGCGCTCGAGCTGACGGGCGAGGTCGAATCCGTCGCGGTCGGGAAGATCGACGTCGACGAGGGCCGCCGCCGGACGCTCGGCCAAGGCCACCGCGAGCGCCGTCGCGGCGTCGCCCGCGGTCAGCACGGCGGTGACCCCGAGACCGGTGAGCACCTGGGCCGCGAGGGCGAGAAAAGCCGGGTCGTCATCAACCACGAGAACGGAATCGACCATTGCCTCCATCGTGTCACCGAGCCGAGCCGAGGGAAGTAGGGGAACCCGGATCGGTGGGTAGGGTTTGCCGGAACGGGGTTGCGGCGAACCGGATCGTTTTCTCGGGCGCGATGGTATGTACAAGCGCGTCGCGAAGAGGGACTGTGGCTGAGAAACTTCTGAGAAAGGAAACCCCATGGAGCTTCGGCACCTGAGGTATTTCGTCGCCGTCGCCGAGGAGCTGCATTTCCGCCGTGCCGCCGAGCGCCTCCACGTCGCCCAGCCCGCGGTCAGCGAGCAGGTTCGCAAGCTCGAGCAGGAGCTCGGCGTCGACCTGCTGGACCGGACCCCGCGCAAGGTCACCCTGACCGATGCCGGAGCCGCGATGCTCGAGGAGTCCAGGCGCGTGCTCCTGCTCGCGGAGCGGGCCCGGCAGTCCGCTCGCAACGCCCACTGCCACGCCGACGCCCGCCTCCGCGTCGGCTACGCGGCGACGGCGCTGCCGGCCTCCGTCCTCCGCGCGCTGCGGGCCGTCCGCGCCTCCGCCTGCTGCACCGAGGCGTCGCTGCGCCCGGGTTCCGCGACCGAGTTGTTGCAGGGCGTCCGCGATGGCAGCCTGGACGCGGCCCTGGTGCCGCTGCCGGCACCCGCGTTCGGCCTGCGGGTGACGCGCCTTGCCGACCAGCACACGGTGGCGGCCCTGCCCGCGGGTCATGCCTGCGCGGCGCGGTCCTCGGTGCCGCTCGAGCACCTCGTCCCCCATCGGATCACGGTGCTGCCGCGAGAGGAAAACCGTCCCTTCTACGACGCGGTCCTCGGCGCCTGCCACCAGGTCGGGATCTCTCCGACGCTGGTCGAGCAGCCTGGCGTCGAGCAGGTCGTCCTCGCCGTCGCCGCGGGCGAGGGCCTGGCCCTCCTGCCCGATTCAGTAGTGGACCGCTACGTCGCACCGGGCGTCCGCTTCGTCCCCCTCGAGGACCCCCACCTCTCCTTCTCGATCGGGGTCGCGACCCCCCGCGACCACGATCACGAGCCCACCGCCTTCTTGCTCCGCGGCCTTGCGCGAGCCACCGACGCGCCCCCGGCCCAGGCGGTCGCGCTCCCGCGCCCCGCGATGGTGGCGGCGGTCTGACGTGGATAAGGAACGGCGATCAGCCGAACGGCAATTCCGTCAGGCCGACCGCCGGGGTCGGCTTAGCGTGGCCACCGTGAGTGCGACGCGCAAGCCTCCCCGCGGCCCGGCTGCCGGCCGGCGGCCCTTGCTCGCGGCTCTCCTGACCGGGCTGGCGATGGCCTTGGTGCTTGCGGCGTGCGGCGGCAGCGGTGGCACGACGACGACCGAATCGACGCCGCAAGCGGCGCCTGAATCGCAGGGGCAGGAAGCCGCCGCGACCAGTGGGGAAATCGTCACGGCCCCGGCCTTCACGACATCCGAACTCGAAGCGGTGCCGGGTGACAACTGGATCACCAACGGCGGCAACCTGACCAACGGCCGGTTCTCGTCGCTGGATGAGATCAACACCGAAAACGTCAAGGAACTCAAAGGCGAATGGATGACCAAGATCGGCCAGAACGCCACCGCGGCGAAGTTCTCCGCCGAGGGGCAGGCACTGGAGTACGAAGGCACGATCTACATCCCCGACGGCGCCGACGACGTCTACGCGATCGACGCCTCGACCGGCGAAATCCTCTGGACCTACGAACCGCACATCCCGGCCGACCCGCTCGGCGAAGTCGTCTGCTGCGGCTGGGACAATCGCGGTGTGGCGCTCGCCGAAGGGATGGTCTTCCTCTCGCAGCTGAACGGCATCCAGGTCGCGCTCGATCAGAAGACCGGGAAGGTCGTCTGGATGACGCCGATCGTCGAGCCGCGGTCCGGCTACTCGATGACCTCGGCGCCGCTGTACTACGAAGGGCGCCTCTACGTCGGCGGCTCCGGGGGCGAGTACGGCGTCCGCGGCCGGCTGACGGCGCTCGACGCGAAAACGGGCAAGATCCTCTGGCGTTTCTACACGACGCCCTCGCCGCAGGAAATCGGTGGCGACACCTGGCCCGACGACGGCTCCTACAAGAACGGCGGGGCGGCCGTCTGGAACACGCCTTCGGTGGACCCGAAACTGAACGAGATCTACTTCTCGACCTCGAACGCGGGGCCGTGGGTCGGCACCGTCCGGCCGGGTGACAACCTCTTCACCGCCTCGATCGTCGCCCTCGATGCCGACACCGGCAAATACAAGTGGCACTACCAGGAGGTCCACCACGACATCTGGGACTTCGATGCGCCGTCACCGACCGTGCTCTTCGACGGGGAAATGGACGGTAGGCAGCGCGCCGCGATCGGGCAGCCCTCGAAGACGGGCTGGGTATACCTGCTCGACCGCAAGACGGGCAAACCGATCTACCCGATCCCCGAGGTCAAGGTCCCCCAGGACCCGCAGCAGAAAACCTCGCCGACCCAGCCGATGCCGACGATGGAACCGTTCAGCCCGATCACGCTGGGCAGCGAAGCGCTCGCCAACGCGAAGGAAGCGGTGGCCGCCGACAAGCCGAAACCGAAGGTGGTCGCGGGTCCGATCTTCACCCCGATGAGCACCGACCCGACGACGCTGACGATGGCCCCGAACGCGGCGGTCGGTGGCGACAATTGGCCGCCCTCCTCCTACTACCCGGAAGCGAACATGTACTTCGTCTGCTCGCAGAGCGGCGCCACCGGGCTGATCGTCCCGCCCCACCCGGCGAAATTCGTCGAAGGCCAGTCCTACGTCGGCTCCGACACGGTGGTCGGCTCCGGCTTCGACACCGAAGGGTTCATCACCGCCTATGACCTGAGCACCGGCAAGATCGCCTGGCAGAACAAGATCAAGGGCGAATCCTGCTATTCGGGGGCGGTGACCACCGCGGGCGGGCTCCTCTTCGTCGGCCACAACGACGGCAACCTGGTCGCCTACGACGCGAAGACGGGTAAAGAACTGTGGCACTGGCAGACCGGTGCCGCGGCGAACTCGACGGTGACCCCGTTCGAAGACGAAGGGGAAGAGAAGATCGCCCTGTATGCGGGGGGCAACAGCCTGGCGGCGACCGCCCACGGCGAAAACTTCTGGGTCTTCTCGCTGAAAGGCACGATGGAAGAAGCGAAAGGGCTGGAAGCCGAAGAAGAAGGGACCCTGCACGCCGGCGAGACCGCCGAGGCCGAAGGCGGCGGCGAAGAAGGGGGCGCGCCGAACGCCGAAGCCGGCAAAGAAGTGTTCGCCGAAGAATGCTCGGTCTGCCACGGGGCGGACGGCCTCGGCGGCAACGGTGGCCCGGATCTGACCACCCAACCGAAAGCGAAAGAACAGAAAGGCGCCGAAGAACAGGTGGCGAACGGCGGCGGCGGGATGCCGGCCTTCAAAGGGCTGCTCTCAGCCGAAGAAATCGCCAACGTCGCGGCCTTCGTGGTCGAAGACATCGTCGGCGGCAAATAGCCCACCGGCGCCACTCAGGCGCGTGAGCTCCGGTCCCCCAGGGGGATGAACCGCAGCGCGACGCGCAACTCGAGCTGTCGCTCGGTCACCGGGCGGCCGAGCAGGGCTTCGGCGCGGTGGGCGCGGTAGGCGACCGTGTTGGCGTGGATGCCGAGGCGGCGACCGGCGTGGACGAAGCTGGAGCCTTCCTCGAGGAAGATCGCCACGGTCGAGGCGAGGCGGGCCGTCGCCTCGTCGCCGCCGGCGAGCGGACCGAGCTCGCTGGCCGCGAAGCGGCGGGCGGCCTCGGGGTTGTCGGCGAGCAACGCCTCCAGCGCCAGGTCGGGATAGGCGGCGACGGCGCCGTCGCCATCGCCGCGCAGCCGGGCCACGCGGCGGGCCAGGAGCGCCTCGCGGTGGCTCGAGACGAAGCCCTCGACCCCCGCCGCCGGCGTTCCGGCCGCGACCGAGAGGCCGTGTGCCCCGACCCGGGGGAGGCGCAGGCGCGAGAGCTCGGGCTCGCTCTGGCGCCCGGCCCAGCAGGTGAGGTGGCCGCCCTCGGCGAGGGTCAGCGGCACTCCTGCCCCGAGCGACTTGGCGATCGTGGCCGCCGCGTGCTCCATCTCCGCGAACAGCTCACCGGCGTCTCCGGGTCGCTCGCCGGCGCCCTCGCTCCAGATGATGAAGCCGACGTGGAAGCGCTCGAGCTCGTAGCCGAGACGAAGGCTGACCGCGGCGGCGTCGACCGCGCCGCCGGCGAGCAGCGCTCGCACCTCGGCCGCCCGGACCGCGTCCGCGCCGCGCACCCACTGGGCGTGCTCGCTCAGATAGACATCGGTGAGCCGCCGCTCGATCGCCTCCACCCAGGCGAAGATCCAGGCGTTGAAGAAGGCCATCGCCTCGGCCAGGAGGTCGGCGTCGTCGGTCGCCGCCCGCAGCCGCTCGAGGACGATTCCGCCGAAGACGCCCTGGGCGGTGCGGTAGGCGCGCTGCATCAGGCTCAGCTCGAGACCGCGGACCACGTACTCCTTCGCGTAGCCGACCGCCTCTGCCGGCGGACGGGCCGACCCGGGGTCGTCGCCTTCGCGCATCATCGTCACGATCACCCCAAGGTTGGAGCGGGCGGCCTGCACCGTCCACGGCCGCATGTCGTCCTCGAGCTCGGGCAGATGCTCGTGGACGGTGTCGGCCGAGCGTCGCCGCGATCTCGTCGAGCTCGCGGCTGAGCGTCTCGACGACCCCCTCGATCTCGTCGAGGCTCGCCGCGGGCGGCGGGAGGATCCCCATGCCCAATTCCATTGCACCAATCTAGATTCTTTGTGCCCGGACCACAAACATTGGGTTCCGAAACACGATGACATCACCGCCGCCGATGCCTAGTGTGATCCCAAGGCTGTCGGGGGGCGGCCACAGCGGAGCTGCTCGCCCGCTGGGTGGCAGGGCGAGCAGCTCCCGCTTTCCTTCGCCCGAAGTCGAGTCCGGCGGGGCAGGTCGCCGCGCGGGTTGTCCTACATTGGGTCGGGTACCTGATCCATTCGTGAGACACGACCCTTGAGGGGGCAGCAACAATGGCTCAGACGAAAAAAAGCTCGGCTTCGGCCAAATCTGGTTCAGGCGGAAGTTCGAGATCGAGCAAATCGAGTTCGACGAGAAGATCGAGGCCGGCCGCCGGATCGAGTAGGTCGGCGAGCAAATCGAGCAGAGGTCCGGCGGCGAAATCCAACGGCAGGTCGAGGAGCCGGTCGTCCTCGAGCACCGGCGGCAACGGCTCCGGGTCGAATCCGGTCGAGGCCGTGCGGGACACCGTGGAGGAGAAAGCGAAGTCCGCGGGGTCGACCATCGGCAGCGCGGGCAAGACCGTCGGCAAGGCGGCGGGCAAGGCGAAGCTGCCGCTCGTCGCCGGCGGCGCGGCGCTTGCCGGGATGGCCGGTGGTGTGGCATTGGCCGCCTCCCGAAAAGGACATCGCGGTGGCATCGGCTCCGCGCTGCGTCGGCCGAAGATCAAGGTGGACTCGGGCGATGTCGCCAGGGTCGCCAAGGAGGTCGGCAGCTTCAGCACCCAGGTCGGTGCGCTCGCCGGTGAGCTGCAGCGCAACCGCGAGGAGGCCGCCAACGGAAAGCACCGGTCGCCGATCGAGGTGGCCCTCCACGGACTGACCTCCCGCCGCTGACGAGCGCCGAGGAACCTCCGGCTCAGGTCGCGTGCGCGGGAGGACGCGATCGGAGACCGGCGTGCTTCAGGCGCAAAGGGAAAGAACCGTCGGCGAGATCCACGGGGCTTCAGTTGTCCCAGTAACAGGCGTCGCTGCCGGGTTCGTTGGGGTTCTCGTCCCAGAACTCCCAGGGCTGCTCGGCGATGAAGGCTTCCGGCGAGATCCCGAGGCCGCCGTCGTTGGGGTTGTTGTCCTCGGCCACGGGGCTGAACAGCCGCGTCAGGGTCTCGTCCGAAGGGGGGTAGCCGTACTCGCCGCCGCCTGGGCGCGCGAAGACGAGGATCTGCCAGTTGTTGTCGGTTCCTCCGGGCTGCGTCCGAAGCAGCAGGTTGGCGACCGATTTCTGCAGGGCGAGCGGGGAGAAGTAGCTCCAGGGATGGAAGACGCCGCACTCGTAGTGATTCGGATCCTGCGGCCTGCCGCCGTGGCGCGACGGTTCGCGGTCCGGGTTCAGCTTGTAGGTGTGGTAGGCGGTGGGCAGCAGCCTTTCCCAGGAGAAGCGGGCGGTCGCGCGGTGGAGGTCGGCGGCGACGCGGCGCTTGTCCTGTTCGGTGAAGGAGAATTCTTCCCGGCACTGGTTGCCGCCCGGATTGCAGCCGCCGTACTTGCCGATCAGTGCCAGCTTCTTTGGATCGGAGACGATCACGTCGCCCATCCGCCGGTAGGTTTCCGCCGCCGCCTGCATCTGCATGCTCAGCTCTTTGCCCAGCTCGTGGGCCTTGATGCTGATCCCGTCGTAGGTGGGTTGACCCTCCTGGTTGGACCCGAAGGCCCAGACGCCGAGGTCCATCGCCTCGCCGATCTCGTTGGTGACGTGGGCGGTCGCCGGGCCGATCAGCTTCAGCACGATCGAGGTGAACTCGAGCCACCGTAGGGTCGTCTCCGAGTTGTCCGCGTGGGCTTCCTCGAAGATTTCGTCGGCGATCGACTGCGCTTCGGCCCAGCCGGCGAAGGTGCTCTTTTCGAACGGTTTCGAGAGGTTCTCGAGGTATTCGCGCACCTTGGCGACCCAATGCAACTCCTGCGCGAGCTCGTTCCGCCCTGCTTCGAACTGGCGTTCGGTGAACCCCGTCCTTTCGTTCGGCTTCAACCCGGCGTAGGTTTCTTCCTTGACGTTGCTTGACAGGGACTCCCATTTCCCCGGCTCGAGCGGCTGGTTCCAGTAGGCAGTGCGGGGATCCCCGCCCAGCTCCTGATGTTTTTCTGCGAGCAGCTTGAACGCCGCCATCGCCCCTTCGTTGCCTTCCAGCGGCCAGCTCGTGGTCGGCGGTTCCATCACGACTTTGGCGAGGTCATCGCGGGGATTGAGGTTGCTCTCGACCGCCGGCCGCATCAGCGAGCGCCGGTTCGGACGAAGGATCCCGCTGATGCCAGGGCTCGCGCCTTCGCCGTCGACTCCCTGCGCGGACTCGGCGCCTTCGCCCTCGGCGGCGCCCTTCCAGCCGACCAGCGCATAGGTGAGGCCGAAGCTGCCCGACGATCCGTAGGCGGTCGCCACCTTGTTGAAGGCGTTTCGCGTCCCGCCGACCCCGGCGACGGCGATGTCGAGGTTTTCCATCGTCCCCTTGTCGATCTGGGCGAGCGGTGGCAGGTAGTACTCCAGCGACGGGTTCATCCGCGCGCTCCGGGATTCGAGCTCGACCACGGTCCCCGCCGGGATCGCGAACAGCACCGCCCCCAGCCTTTTCGCTTCCTCCGTCGCCTTCGCCACCGCGCCGGTGTTGAAGAAGGTTTTGTCGTTGGGGCCCGGGGCCAGCGTGCGCCCGTCGAGTTCGCGGAGGAAGAAGCCCGCCTTCGCTTCGCACTTTGCCCGATCGGTGCCGCACTGGGCGTCTTCGCGGGAGAGCAGCGCGTACTGCTGGCTCTCCGAAGGGACGAAGCCGAAGTTGCCGTACTGGTCGGGGGTCAGGTAGCCGACCATCTTCCCGCCCTCCTTCGAGCCCCCGAAGACGTTGACGTCGGCGTCGCCGCGGCTCATCCCCGGCACCCCGACTCCGGAGAACGAGCCGGGCCCGGTCGGCAGCGCGCCGTCGTCTTCCTTCGGGAAGCCGATCTCGCCGAGCGCCTCGTAGAGGCCCTTGCCGTCGCTGGGCGATCCCGCCGCACCGGGCTGCATGGCGACGATCACCAGCTTCGAGGAGTTCATTTCCTGGCCTTTGAGGTCCTTGCTCAGTTCGGCGGCGCTCGCGTACTTGGTGTTGGAGATGCATTCGAGCGTTTCGCGTTCGAGCACCACCACCTGCAGGCCGGAGTTGTCGGCACCCGGCCGGGCGGTCGCCTGGCTCAGCAGATACTTGACGGCGTCTTTGCCGGCGCCGATCTGGATCCCCGGCGAGCCAGACTTGGAGCCGTCGCCGATCATCGTTTCAATTGGTGAGAGGCGGTTCGCCGGCGAGGCCGAGACCTCGACGAGGTCGCTGGCGCCGCCGGCGGAGCGGAGCCGGAAGACGTAATCGCCCGCGATCGACGGACGGAAGGTCGCGGTCCGCCCGGACGGGCTCCGGAGGGCACCCGGCGCCGAGGCGGGGCACCCCTGCGCGTCCTCGACGGGTTCTTCCACCGGGGTCCAGTCCAGTCCTTGGCCGGCGCCGCCGGGACCGACCTGCCCGGCGAGCTGGAAGCTGTCGCCGATGCCGGCGACGTTGTCGCGGCCGGCGCCGACCAGCGGGTCTTCGCTCCGCACCCGGAACCGGACTCGCGCCCGGCGCACCTGCTTGCCGCGCTCGACCCGGACCGTGAGGACGTTCCGGCCCTGGCGGAGCCCCTGGCTGATCGAGGCCTGGAACTGGCGCACGCCGCGGCGGCCGCGGCGGAGTTCGGTGCTGACGTCGTGACCGTTGAGCCGCACCCGCACCTTGCCTTCGGCGCGAAGGGCCACCCGCGTCGCGTTGGCCCGGACCAGCTGGCCGGATCTCGGGCTGAGGATCACCCGTCCCTTCTTCGCCGGGGCAGCCGCAGCCGCGGTGGCGAGTGCCAGTACGAGGACCGCAGCCAGTGCCGCCGGCGCGAGGACGAGCGTGCGAGCGTGCGCCACCGGTCTACTTCCCGAGCAGCGCGACGACCGCCGCGGCCTGGACGCTTCGCAGCCGGGCAGGCGAGTTCTTGCCGTGTCCGGGCGGGCTCGATTCGCCACCCGGCCAGAACGGCATCTGTTCCCCCTGCTGGGCGGCGTCGAGGAACGTCAGACCAAGATCGGCGCGAATGAAGGTATTCATGTCCTGCGGCGTCGAGACTATCGCGCCGGGAGGCGCAGGCGCCAGTGGATCTGAGCGCGGTCCAGACGTCGTTCGGTTCCTCGTCGGGTACGTTGATGTAGCCGTTGCTCTGGAAGGCGAGATTCCGAAGACGGGGCAGCCAGGACTCGAACCTGGAATCGCCGGTTTTGGAGACCGGTGCCTTAGCCAGTTGGGCCACTGCCCCAGAGGGATTTCGGATCGTAACGGGAGTCAGCCGGGGTTGAAGTGCGAAGGCCACTCGTGGGCGAGGACGGCGAAGACGAGTTCGTCGCCCCACTCGCCCTTGAAGATCTCGGCCTCGCGGAAGTGGGCCTCTTCGCGGAGGCCGAGGCGGCGCAGGAGGGCGGCGGAGGCGGTGTTGCGGGAGTCGGTGCGGGCGAAGACGCGGTGGGCGGCGAGGTCGGCGAAGGCGAAGTCGATCAGGGCGCGGGTCGCCTCGGTCGCGTAGCCGTGGCCGCCGGCGTCGGGGTGGAAGACGTAGCCGACCTCGACCTGGCGGTTCGCGACGCTGCGCAGCCAGACGGTCGCCGTGCCGAGCAGCAGGGCGTCCTCGCGCCGCTCGACCGCGAGCGTCACCGCGTCGTCGTCTCGCTCGAGCCGGGTCGCGGCGATGTAGCCCGCCAGTGAGGCTTCGACTTCCTCGCGGGAGCGCGGCTCCCAGTAGAGGAATCGGGCGACCTCGGGGAGGGACTGGATCGCCGCGAGGCGCTTGAGGTCGTCGGCGCGGAAGCGGCGCAGCAGCAGGCGGTCGGTGCGGAGGTCGGGCGTGATCTCCCCATCCTGCCGGTCCGGGGCACCGACGGGGTCGGCGCCTGCGAAGGCAAAGCCGATCGGGGGGTCGGCGATTCCTATTTGACGGCGGGGCTCGTCATCAGGACGATGCGCGTTCCGTATTGTCGATCAGATAGGTCAGGAAAGGACCGACCGAGCAACATGGCAGAGCGCATCCCGATCAACGCCTTCGACATGAGCTGCATCATGCATCAGAGCCCGGGGCTCTGGGCGCGGCCGGAGGACCAGTCGGTCCGCTACAAGGACCTGCGCTACTGGACCGCGCTCGCGCAGCTACTGGAGCGGGGCAGGTTCGACTCGCTCTTCATCGCCGACGTGCTCGGCATCTACGACACCTACCAGGGGTCTGGCGACGCCTCGATCCGCCGCGCGATGCAGATCCCCGTCCACGACCCGGTGGTGCCGGTGTCGGCGATGGCCGCGGTGACCGAGAAGCTCGGCTTCGGCATCACCGTCTCGGCGACCTACGAGCTTCCCTACGCGCTCGCCCGCCGCTTCGGCACCCTCGATCACCTGACCGACGGCCGGATCGCCTGGAACATCGTCACCTCCTATCTGGACGGCGCGGCGCGCAACCTCGGCATG
>Ga0134125_10001468_pt1 | contig 28970 bp, 22 predicted proteins | sample KB31751_FD_96464 | JGI IMG/M metagenome (GOLD analysis project Ga0134125, IMG submission 96464) | Terrestrial soil microbial communities with excess Nitrogen fertilizer from Kellogg Biological Station, Michigan, USA - KB3-175-1 | ecosystem: Environmental > Terrestrial > Soil > Unclassified ... | reverse complement strand
GCCGTGTCGTCGGCGAGGCAGACGTAGGCGGCCGTCAGCGGGCCGCCGTCGGCGAGCGCGCGGGCGATCGCCGCCGGCTCTGGCCGCACCGCCCGCCCGCCGATCTCGCCCTCGATGAAGCGATGCTCGGCGCAGGCGTCGAGCTCGGGCGCGCGCACCCGCAGCACCCCTTCCAGCGCGCGCGCCATCGGGTCGATCACCGTCAGGCGCGCGGGCGCCAGGTAGGTGGTGCGGCCGTTGACGATCAGGTCGCGGGCGATCGCCTGGCCGGTCTGGCCGAAGCCGACGATCAGCGCGTGGATGCGCGCCTGGCCGCGGTCGCGGGCGATCAGGAACGGCGGATGCGCGAGGTTGAGCGCGCGGGCCGCGACCTGCGCGGCGGCGACCACCCGCGCGCGCGGGTCGTCGAGGGTGGCCGCGGCGTCCTCGGCGAGGCGCACGTCGCTCATCACGACGGTGAGCTGGGCGCGCGGGGCGGCGGCGCGCGCGGCCTTGGCCAGCATCAGCGCCACCGCGTCGTCGGCGTCGGCGATCAGCACGTGGTCGGCCCGCGCCGCGTAGGCGAGCACCGCCTGCGCGTGCTCGCGCGGCGGCCAGGGCAGCGCGATCGCCGAGAAGCGGATCGAGTTGAAGGCGCCGGCGCCCAGCCACAGCACGCTCTTGCGGCGGGCGCGCGCCGCCTCGAACGCCGCCATGGCCAGCGGCTCGCCGCCGGCGATCATCACCTGCTGCTTGGTCCAGCGCGCCAGCCAGGTGGCCAGGTGCTCGCGCAGCAGCGCCGCCAGCGCCACCAGGCTCGAGAACACCACGAAGGCGCCGGTCCAGCGGCCGATCCGGAAGCGCCAATCGTGGATGGCCTCGCCGTGCGCGTAGGCGTCGTTGTTGATGTCGAAGAGCGCGAGCGCCCGATAGAGCGCGTCGTCGACCGGCCGATGGACCGAGAGCCAGCCCCAGCAGCCGAGCGCGAGCGTGACGAGCGCCGCGGCCGGGATCAGCCAGGCCAGCCGGAAGGGGAGAAAGCCGTCGCTGTCCTTCAAGGTCGAACCGCCCCCGCTGCGCTCCCGATCCTAGAGCGGTTTCGAGCTTGCCGGAATCGGGCTCAGCTCGGAAAGCCCCCCGCCCGGCTCAAGGCGGAAACCGGCGGCTTGCCGATCTTCTCGCCGATCCAGCGGCCGGCGTCGATCAGCCCGGCCAGGTCGTAGCCGGTCTCGTAGCCGGCGCGCTGCAGCATGTAGACGAGGTCCTCGGTGGCGATGTTGCCGGTGGCGGCCGGCGCGAACGGGCAGCCGCCCAGCCCCCCGCAGCTGGCGTCGAGCACCGTGACGCCCGCCTCCACCGAGGCGAAGGCGTTGGCGAGGCCGGTGTTGCGGGTGTCATGGAAATGCATGCGCAGGCGCGCGTCCGGCGCGGCCTTGCGGACCGCCTCGATGCGGCGGCGCACCGTCCAGGGATCGGCGACGCCGATGGTGTCGCCGAGCGCGATCTCGGCGACGCCGAGCTGGCCGGCGTCGCGGGCCAGCGCCGCCACCTGGTCCTCGCTGACCTCGCCGTCGAACGGATCGCCGAACGCGACCGAGAAGGTGACGCTGATCGGCGGGCCGCCTTCGGTCTGCCGGCGCTGGACGATCGCGGCGAGCGCGGCCATCTGGTCGGCCACCGGCGCGCCCTGGTTGCGGATGCCGAAGCCATCGGAGGCGCAGACCACCACGTTGGCCTCGTCGACGCGCGCCGCCAGCGCCCGGTCCCAGCCGCGCTCGTTGAGCACGAGGCCGATGCGCGCGCGGCCGACCTCGTGCGGCAGCTCGGCCATGATCGCCTCGGCGCCCGCCATCTGCGGCACGCGCCGCTCGTTGACGAACGACACCGCCTCGATGCGCCGAGCGCCGCAGGCCTCCAGACGGCGGATGAACGCCACCTTGTCGGGCGTCTGAAGCACCGCCTTCTCGTTCTGCAGCCCGTCGCGCGGGCCGACCTCGACGATCTCGATGAAGCTCTTCATTTCGACGGCCCTTGCGGCTGGCCTGCTGGCGCCGGCGCGGGGCGCGCGGGCGTGGAGGGCGCAGGCGCTAGCGGTTCATATAGGCGCAGCACCATCCGATGGCCCGTCGAGTAGTCGAGCCCGGCTTCGGCCGCCGCGACGCTGGCGCTGACCTCGCCGCCGGCGATCGCCGCGCGGAACCTGGCGTCGGCGCTGCTGGCGACGATGGCGGGGCGGCCCTCGTTGATGGCGTCCGCCGCGTCCTCGGGCGTGCCGAGCTCGGTCGGCGCGCCGAGCGCGAAGACGAGGCTCGGCTCGGCATAGCCGGCGACGGCCGGGGGGCCCTTCTCGAACCCGCTGGGGTTGGCCCGCGCCAGGTCCGCGGCGATGCGCTTGGAGAGCCAGAGCCGGTCGAGCGTCGGGGCCAGCGCGCCGACCAGCACGCCGTGCGCCGCGACGCCGAGCACGCCGGCGAGCGCCACGGCGAGGCCCGGTCGTCCGCGCGCCAGCCAGAGCGCGCCGCCGATCGCCGCCGCCAGGAACAGCAGCCCGGCAAGGATCGCCCAGGCCCAGCTCGCCGGCCCGCCGAAGAACGTGGCGGCCAAGGCGCCGGCGGCCGCGAACCCGGCGCCCACCGCGAGGTTGAGGATCGCGCCGACGCGGCGGCTGAGCGCGCCCATCGGCCGGGTCAGCGCCGCCGCCATCAGCCAGGCGATCGCGCCGAAGCAGGGCAGCGTGTAGTGCGGCAGCTTGGTCGGCACGAGCTCGAACACCAGCCAGCTCGGGATCAGCCAGGCGAGCGCGAAGCGGATCGCCGGCTCGGCGCGGCCGCGCCAGCCGGTCACCGCGGCGGCGGGCAGCAACAGCACGGCCGGGAACAGCAGCACCGGACTCAGCAGCAGGAAATAGCCCGGCGGCGCGCCGTGGCCCTCCTGGCCGCCGAACAGCTTCGGCGCGAGATCGCCGCCCACCGACATGCCCCAGAAACCGCCGTCGGTCTCGACCGTGATCGCCAGCGCCCAGGGCAGCACGACGCCGAGGAAAACGATCGGGCCCCAGTCCCAGCGCAGCGATCGAAGCCAGCCGGCGCGCCGGTCCCAGGCGACGAGCGCGAGCGTCGTCAGCGCGGCGACCATGGGCCCGATCGGTCCCTTCAGCAGCACCGCCGCGGCCATGCCGAGCCAGAACCACAGCCATGTCCAGCGGTGCGCGGACGGCCCGCCGCGGCCGGCGAGATAGAGGCGCGCCATCGCCGCCAGCGACAGCGTCACCGCGCCGCAGAGCGCCGCGTCGGTGGTTGCCAGGTTGGACTCGGTGGAGAGCACCGTCGTGGCGGCGAGCAGCGCGCCGGCCGCTGTCGCCGCCGCGGGCGACAGGAAGGCCAGCGCGCCCCAGGCGCAGGCCGCGGCCGCCAGCATGGCGCCCAGCACCGAGGGGATGCGGTAGGTCCAGATGGCCCGCGCTTCCGGGTCCGACAGCGCCGCCACGCTCGCGGCCTGCAGCCAATAAATGCCGACCGGCTTTTTATACCGGGGCGTCTCCTGGAACATGATGTTGGTGAAGTCGCCGCTCTCCAGCATCTGGGCGCTGGCCTCGGCGAAGCGCGATTCGTCGCGGTCGGTCGGCGGCAGCGTGAACAGGCCGGGCAGACTCGCCAGCAGCGCGACCAGCGCGGCGATCACGGGCGCGCGGCGCTGCGTCGCGAACCGGTCGGCGAAATCGCTGAGCGTCATCTAAGGCTGCTGATAGCACGATCTTCCGGCGCGCCGCTTTTCCGCTAAGAGGGCGCGATGAAGTCTGCCGCGGGCGCCGATCCCGACGTTTCCATCGTAGTGCCCGTCTTCGACGAGGAGGGCGCGGCGCCGGCCCTGGCGCGCGAGATCGCCACCGCCTTCGCCGGGCGCCGCTACGAGCTGATCTTCGTCGACGACGCCAGCCGCGACGGCACCGCCGCCGCGCTGGCGGCGCTGCAGGGCGAGATCCCGGCGCTGCGCCTCCTCGCCCACGCCAGGAACGCCGGCCAGAGCCGCGCCGTGCGCACCGGCGTGCTGGCGGCCCGCGCGCCGATCGTGGTGACGCTCGACGGCGACGGGCAGAACGATCCTGCCGACGCGCCGCGGCTGGTCGACCGCCTCGCCGCAGCGCCCGAGCGCCTGGCGCTGGTCGGCGGCGTGCGGGTGAAGCGGCAGGACACGCTCGCCAAGCGCTATGGGTCGCGCTTCGCCAACGGCGTGCGCCAGGCGCTGCTGAAGGACGCGGCGGCCGACACCGGCTGCGGGCTGAAGGCGTTCCGGCGCGAGGCGTTCCTGCGCCTGCCCTACTTCGATCACATCCACCGTTTCCTGCCGGCGCTGATGCTGCGCGAGGGGTACGAGGCGGCGTTCGAGCCGGTCGGCCACCGCCCGCGCCAGGCCGGCCGCTCGAAGTACACCAACCTCGGCCGGCTCTGGGCCTCGCTGTCGGACCTGGCCGGCGTCATGTGGCTGAATTCGCGCGCCCGCGACCCTGGGGCCGTGTCCGAGGGCCCGTCAGGTCAGCGCGCTGAACATCATCGCGACGATGATCAGGTCGATGGCGCGCATGAGGACGGACATGGAAGCTCCGGCGGGACAAGGTTAGCCCGCCGTTAAGCAAGTTTCGGGCCAACGCCCGGCCCGTCAGCCCGGCGTGGCGGTGTGGGCCGTCTCGGCCGGAGCGCTGTTGGTGGTCCCGCTCGTCGTCGGCGTCGTGGCGTTCGCAGCGCCGGCGGCAGGCGCAGCGGCAGGGGCCGCGCCGGCCGGGTTCGCGCCGCCGGCCGAGGGCGCCTTCGCCGGGTTCGGCGCCGGGATCGGGTAGTTCGGCGAGCCGTTCGAGCGCAGGTAGGCGATGACGTCGATGCGGTCCTTCGGATCGGGCAAGCCCACGAAGGTCATCTTGGTGCCCGGCATGAACGAGCCCGGCGCCTTCAGGAACTGGTAGAGCAGGTCGTAGGTCCAGGCCTTGTGGGTCTTGGCGAAGTCCTGCATCGCCTGGTCGTACGAGTAGCCGGGGTGGGTGCCCGGCGGGCGGCCGACCACGCCGAAGAGGCCGGGGCCGATGTTGTTGGTGCCGGCGGGGTCGAACATGTGGCAGGAGGCGCACTTCTGGGTCAGCTGCTGCCCATGCGCGGTGTTGGCCGCCGGCAGCACCGCGCCCCAGTCGGGCGGCACGTCGGCCGCCGCGGCGCCGCCCTCGCTCGTCTCCTGAATGGCGATCTTGTAGCCTGGCTTGGTCGGCGGGGCCTGCTCGAAAATCAGCCCCATCGCGTTCTGAAGCCCGAAAATCACCAGCCCGGTCGCCAGCGCCGCGCCGGCGATCTTATTGAACAGCAAAGAGTCGGCCATGGGCTGGTCTTCGGGTCCCCTCATCTCGCGTGGGCGTCTCTGGCATGCTCCCGCCGCTCGCGCAACCATGCAGACGCTGCTATCGGGCGGCCCGGCACATCCGTGTTCGTCCTGACCCTCGCCGGGCGCCCCAAATGCATCCAATCGTGATCATTCCCGCACGGCTCGCGGCCACCCGGCTGCCCGGCAAGCCGCTGGCCGAGATCGGCGGGCTGGCGATGGTGGTGCGGGTGCTGCGCCAGGCCGAGCGCGCCGCCGTCGGCCCGGTCGCGGTGGCGGCCGGCGATCCCGAGATCGTCGAGGCCGTGCAGGCGGCGGGCGGGCGCGCGGTGCTCACCGATGCGCGCTTGCCGTCGGGCTCCGACCGCGTGCTGGCGGCGCTGGGCGAGCTGGATCCGGACGGCGCCTGCGACATCGTGGTCAACCTGCAGGGCGACATGCCGTTCATCGCGCCGGCCGCGCTCACCGCCTGCCTCGGCGTGCTGGCGGCCGAGGCCGGTTGCGACATCGCCACCGCGATCGCGCCGGAGGCCTCGCCCGCCGACCGCGCCGATCCGGCGGTGGTGAAGGCGGTCGTCAGCCTGGCCGGCGGCGATCCGCGCGGACGGGCGCTCTACTTCACCCGCTCGGTGCTCTACGGCGACGCGCCGGTCTGGAAGCACGTGGGCGTCTATGCCTACCGCCGCGAGGCGCTGGCGCGCTTCTGCGCCGCGCCGCCGTCGCCGCTGGAGCAGCGCGAGAAGCTCGAGCAGCTGCGGGCGCTGGAGCTGGGGCTCTCGATCTGGGCCGCGGTGGTGGACGAGACGCCGATTTCCGTCGATACCCCCGCCGACCTGGAGGCCGCCCGCGCCTTCGCCCGCACGCACGGCCTTTAGACAACCCTCATTGCAGCGATGACCAAGCCCAAGATCGCCTTCCAGGGCGCCCCCGGCGCGTTCAGCCACGAGGCCTGCCGCGACTACTTCCCCGACCACGAGGCCGTGGCGTTCGCCGACTTCGAGGCGGCGCTCGACGCGGTGAGCAGCGGCAAGTGCGAGCTCGGCATGATCCCGGTCGAGAACTCCACCGCCGGGCGCGTGGCCGAGGTGCACCACCTCTTGCCGGAGTCGGGCTTGCGGATCATCGGCGAGCGCTTCAAGCCGATCCATTTCTCGCTGATGGCCAATCCCGGCGTGGCGATGAAAGACGTGCAGACCGTCACCAGCATGCCGATCGCGCTCGGCCAGTGCCGCAAGTTCGTCAGGCGGCACAAGCTGCGCGCCATCGCCGGGGCCGACACCGCCGGTTCGGCCAAGGCGCTGGCGGAGAACCCCGATCCGCGCGGCTCGGCGCTGTCGCCGACGCTGGCGGCGGAGATCTACGGCCTGAGCGTGCTGGCGCGCGACGTTGAGGACGAGGCGCACAACACGACGCGGTTCATCGTGCTGACCGCCGACAAGGACCCGCCGCGGCCACCGGCCGGCGTCCCCACCGTCACCAGCTTCACCTTCCGCGTCCGCAACCTGCCGGCGGCGCTCTACAAGGCGCTGGGCGGCTTTGCGACCAACGGCGTCAACATGACCAAGCTCGAGAGCTACATGGAGAACGGCGCCTTCACCGCGACCTTCTTCTACGCCGAGGTGGACGGCCGGCCCGAGGACCTCGCGCTGCAGCGCGCGTTCGAGGAGCTGGGCTTTTTCTCCGACCATTTCGAGGTGCTGGGCGTCTACCCGGCCGACCCGTTCCGCAAGAAGAACTGACTCCCTTCCCCCCAGGCGAGCGGATCGGGTCAGCGATGGCGGCGCCTGGCGCCGGAGCCCCCCCTCAGTCGCTTCGCGACCCCTTATGGAGCAGAATCGTCGCCTTCCGCCCAGGCCTTGATCAGCTGGTAGGCGATGGCCATCGAGCCTGGCGCCCGCGCGCCCGGCAGCGCCGCGCCGATCAGCTCGCGGGCCTCCGCGCGGGTGAACCAGCGCACCTCCTCGAGCTCGGTCTGGTCGGGCGTCGCCTCGCCCTCGTCGACCTCGGCCATCAACCCGATCATCAGCGACGACGGATACGGCCACGGCTGGGTCGAGTGGTAGCGCACCCGGTGGGTGCGAAGGCCCGCCTCCTCCCAGATCTCGCGCGCGCAGGCCTCCTCGATCGACTCGCCGGGCTCCAGGAAGCCGGCCAGCGCCGAGAACATCCCCTTCGGCCAGACCGCCTGCCGGCCCAGCAGGCAGCGATCCTCGCGGATCACCAGCATGATCACGACCGGGTCGGTGCGCGGGAAGTGCTCGGTCTTGCAGGCCGGGCAGACCCGCCGCCAGCCGCCGTCGCTGGGGTCGGTGGCCTGGCCGCAGTTGCCGCAGTGGCGATGGCGGCGGCGCCACTCGAACATCGCCTTGGCGGTGGCGGCCATCGCCGCGTCGGCGCCCGGCAGGTCGAGCGCGATGGCGCGCAGGTCCTCGAAGCGGCCCATGCCCTGCAGCGGGCCGTCGGCCGGATCGGTCTGGCCCTCCATGTCGAGCGCGAAGACCGCGGTGTCCTTCCAGAGCCCCATGAACAGCAGCCGCTCGCCGCCATCCGACAGCTCCTCGGCCATCGAGGCGCGCACGTAGGCGATCTGGGCGCCGCCGCCGGAGCGGTTCTCGACCATCGGCTTGCCGTTCCACAGCACCATGGCGAGGCTGTCCGGATCGGCGACCTTCTGCGCGACCCAGTCCTGCTGCGAGCGCTGATAGCTGGCCCGGTCGAGCGGGTTGCCGGCGAATACGTTGGTGAAGGCGTCGAGAGGCATCGCCGCCGGTCTTAGCGTGACAGCAGAGGCGTCAGCAACGTCGGCGCGTGTCAGCCGACGCAGGGCGCGACCGTCGCACCCGGCTTGCGCCTACCCCCGCCGCACGCGATATAGGCCTCGGAGATCGGCGATGGGCGGAGGCCTCGCCAACCCGGTCAGGTCCGGAAGGAAGCAGCCGTAACGAGTTTTGCTCCGGGTCGTCTGCCGGTCTCCACCTGAGCCCCGCGCAATTTCCAAGCGCGCAATTCCAAGAGTGTATGGCCGACAACGACTTCACGCCCGCCGCCGCCCCGGAGCCGACCGGCGCGGCCGAGCGCGAAGCCGCGCCGCCCGACGAGAACACCGCCGACATGTTCGGCGCGGCGCCGGCGTCCAGAAGCGACGCCGAGAGCGCCGCCTACACCGTCATCGCCCGCAAGTACCGGCCGAAGAGCTTCGACGACCTGATCGGCCAGGAAGCGATGGTGCGGACGCTGAAGAACGCGTTCGCGACCGGGCGGATCGCCCACGCCTTCATGCTGACCGGGGTGCGCGGGGTCGGCAAGACGACGACCGCCCGCCTGCTCGCCCGCGCGCTGAACTACGAGAGCGACACCGTCCACGAGCCGTCCGTCACCGCGCTCGCCGAGGGCGAGGGCCGCAGTTGCCGCGCCATCCTCGAGGGCCGGCACATGGACGTGCTGGAGCTCGACGCCGCCTCGCGCTCGCGCGTCGACGAGATGCGCGAGCTGCTCGACGGCGTGCGCTACGCGCCGGTGGAGGCCCGCTACAAGGTCTACATCATCGACGAAGTGCACATGCTCTCGACGGCGGCGTTCAACGCGCTGCTGAAGACGCTCGAGGAGCCGCCGCCGCACGCAAAGTTCATCTTCGCCACCACCGAGATCCGCAAGGTGCCGGTGACGATCCTGTCGCGCTGCCAGCGCTTCGACCTGCGCCGGGTCGAGCCGGAGGTGATCGGCGCCAACCTGGAGCGGATCGCGGAGGCCGAAGGCGCGCGCGTCGAGGCCGACGCGCTGGCGTTGATCGCCAGGGCGGCCGAAGGCTCGGTGCGCGACGCCCAATCGCTCCTGGACCAGGCGCTGGTGCAGGCCGAAGCCGGCGCCGTGGTCACCGCGCCGCTGGTGCGCGACATGCTGGGGCTGGCGGACCGCGCCCAGACCATCGAGCTCTTCGAGAAGCTGGTGCGCGGCGAGGCCGGCCCGGCCATCGAGGCGTTCCGCACGCTCTACGGCTACGGCGCGGACCCGGCGACGGTGGTCGCCGACCTGCTCGAGCACTGCCACGGCGCCAGCCTCGCCAAGGCGATCGGCCCGCAGGCGCTGGTGCTGCCGAAGGAACAGGCGCAGCGGTTGGCGGCGGTCGGCGCAGCGGTCTCGGCCGCCAGCCTGTCGCGCCTCTGGCAGATGCTGCTGCGCGCCTACGACGAGGTGCGCCGCGCCCCGGACCCGGCCGCCGCCGTGGAGATGGCGCTGATCCGCCTCGCCTACGCGGCCGACCTGCCCGGCCCGAGGAGGCGCTGAAGGCGTTGCGGGAGAGCGCCGAGCTGCCGCAGTCGCCGGCCGCGCCATCGCCGCGCGGCGGCGGGACGGCCGCGCGATCCAGCGCGGCGCCGGCGATGGCCGCCCAGCCGTCGACAGCCGCCCCGCCGCAGCGGACCTTGCGCAACTTCGACGACGTCGTCGCGCTGATCGACCAGCGCCGCGACATCGCGCTGAAGCTCGACGTCGAGAAATACGTGCGGCTGATCAGTTTCCGCACCGGCGCGGTCGCCTTCGAGCCCGCGCCCGGCGCGCCGAACAACCTCGCCCAGCGGCTCTCCGCGCGGCTGAAGGAATGGACCGGGCAGCCCTGGCTGGTCGCGGCCGAGGGCGGCGGCGGGGCCGAGACGCTGGCCGAGATCAAGGCGCGCGAGCTCGACGCCGCGCGCGCCCAGGCGCTCGCCGACCCCTTCGTGCGGCAGGTGATGGAGGTCTTCCCGGGCGCCGAGCTCACCGAGATCCGCACGCTGGCGCCGCCCGAGCCCGCGGCCGCGCCGGCCGACGACGAAACCGACGAAGATGAGGACGACTGACCGATGAAGAACCTCGGCGACATCATGAAGCAGGCGCAGCAGCTGCAGCAGAAGGTGGCCGACGCCAAGGCGCGCCTCGCCGAGACCGAGGTCGAGGGCACGGCCGGCGGCGGCATGGTGACCGTCACGCTGAAGAACGTCGGCGAGCTGACCAGGCTCGACATCGACGAAAGCCTCTTGAAGCCTGGTGAAGGCGAGATCCTCGCCGACCTGATCATCGCCGCCCATGCCGACGCGCGTCGCAAGCTGGAGGCCAGGCAGGCCGAGCTGATGCGCGACGCCACCGGCATGCTCGCCGGCATCCCCGGACTGCCGACGTTCTGATTTGGCCGCGTCCGCCGGACCCGAAATCGAGCGGCTGATCGCGCTCTTGGGCAAGCTGCCGGGGCTGGGGCCGCGCTCGGCGCGCCGCGCCGGCCTGGCGCTGCTGAAGCGCAAGGACCAGCTGCTGGTCCCGCTGGCGCAGGCGATGGCCGAGGCCGCCGAGCGCGTGCGCGTCTGCCAGACGTGCGGCGCGCTCGACACCCGCGATCCTTGCGCGATCTGTGCGGACGCGTCCCGCGACGCCTCGCTGATCTGCGTGGTCGAGGAGGTCGGGGCGCTCTGGGCGATGGAGCGGGCCGGCGCCTTCCGCGGCCGCTACCATGTGCTGGGCGGGCTGCTGTCGGCGCTCGACGGCGTCGGGCCCGAGGCGCTGAGGATCGCGCCGCTGGTCGCCCGCGCCCAGGACGAGGCGGTGCGAGAGGTGATCCTCGCGCTGCCGGCCACCGTCGATGGCCAGACCACCGCCCACTACCTCGCCGACCGCCTCGCGCACGCCGACGTCGCGGTGACCAGCCTCGCGCGCGGGGTCCCGGTCGGCGGCGACCTCGACTGGCTCGACGACGGCACCATCGCCCAGGCGCTGCGAGCGCGGCGACCGGCCTGAACGTGAGCTCGCTGGCGAGACCGATGCGCGGGGTTACGCGAATCGGGGAAGGTGGTACGAACGGAGCATGAACATCGTGCTCCTGATCGTGCTCGCCCTCGCCACGGCCGGGGCGGTTGCCTGGGCCGTCGTGGAACGCGGGCGCGCGGCGCGCGCCGAGGCCCGCTCGGAGATGCTGAGCGCCAACGCCGAGACGCTGAAGGCGCAGGCCGCCCAGTCGGCGCAGGCGGTCGCCGAGGCGCTGGTGCGCCGCGCCGGCGAGCAGTTCGAGGCGCAGGAGAAGCTGTCGCAGGCCAAGCTGGAGGCGCAGCTGAAGCCGGTCGCCGAGACGCTGGCGAAGTTCCAGGCGCAGGCCGACGCCGCCGAGAAGGCCAGGGTCGAGGAGACCGGCGGCCTGAAGCGGCAGATCGAGCAGATGATCAAGGTGGCGACCTCGGCGCAGGACGAGACGCGCAAGCTGGCCGGGGCGCTGCGACGCGGCGCGGGCGTGCAGGGCCGCTGGGGCGAGCAGGCGCTCGCCAACGTGCTGGAGATGGCGGGGCTGCGCGGCCACTTCGACTTCGTCGAGCAGATGAGCCTCGACACCGAGGAGGGCCGCCGCCGCCCGGACGTGATCGTGCGCCTGCCCGGCGCCGCGCTCTTCGCGATCGACGCCAAGTGCTCGCTGAACGCCTTCCTCGACGCGCAGGACGCGGCCGACGAGGCCGCCCGCGAGGCGGCGCTGCAGCGCCACGTGCAGAGCCTGAAGGCGCATATCGCCGGCCTTTCGGCCAAGGCCTACTGGGACCAGTTCAAGGGCGCCCGCTCGCCCGACTTCGTGGCGATGTTCATCCCCGGCGACGCCTTCCTGGTCGCCGCGCTCGACCGCGCGCCCGACCTGATGGTCGAGGCGATGGACCGCCGGGTGATCCTGGTGACGCCCACCACCCTGTTCGGCCTCTGCAAGGCGGTCGCCTACGGCTGGCGGGTCGAGGACCAGGCGAAGAACGCCGACCGCATCGCCGCGCTCGGCCGCGAGCTCTACAAGCGCATCGCGGTGATGGGCGAGCATGCGCTGCGGCTCGGGCGGTCGCTGGACGCCTCGATGAAGACCTACAACCAGTTCGCCGCGTCGCTCGAGACCCAGGTGCTGACGCAGGCGCGCCGGTTCGAGGAGCTGCAGGTCGATCACGAGGCGCGCACCGTGCCGGAACTCGTGCAGGTCGAGACCAGCGTGCGCGAGCTGACCAAGCTGTCGGCCGACATGCGCGGGCCCGAAGTCGGGGCGCCGCCCGAGCCGCGACACGGGGATGCGCCCGTCTTGACGCTAGAAAGGCGCGCTCCTACGTCCGCGGCATGAGCGTGCGGCGCATCCTGACGGTCGACACCGACCTTGCGTTCCTGAAGAGGAAATCCGACCCGGTCGCCAAGGTCGACGACGCGCTGCGCGCCCTGATGGACGACATGCTGGAGACCATGTACGCGGCGCCCGGCATCGGGCTGGCCGCCATCCAGGTGGGCGAGCCGGTGCGCGTGATCGCCATGGACCTTTCGCGCGGCGAAGGCCCGCGCGAGCCGCGCTTCTTCGTCAACCCGGAGATCGTCTGGGCCTCCGACGAGCTCTACGTCTACGAGGAAGGTTGCCTCTCGGTGCCGGAGATCTACGACGAGGTCGAGCGGCCGGCGAAGGTGCGCGTCCGCTACCTGAACTACGACGGCAAGGCGGTCGAGGAAGACGCCGAGGGCCTCTACGCCGTCTGCATCCAGCACGAGATCGACCACCTGAACGGCGTGCTGTTCATCGACCACCTCTCGCGCCTGAAGCGCGACCGCGCCGTCGCCAAGGTCAGGAAGGCCGCCCGCGAGGAAGCCGGGGCGCTTTAGCCTCTTCGGGCCGCATCGACGCGGCCATGCGCCCCCTCCGTCTCGCCGCGCTTGCTGCGCGCCGAGCCACCTCCCCCGCGCTCTGCGGTGCGGTGGAGGAGCGAAGCGTCGCAACCGCGCTCCTCGACCGTCGCGAAGACGACGGGGGAAGTGTCAGACCGCGAAGCGGGCTGACGGGGGGGGCGCAAGGCCGCGCCATCCCTGCGAGCCGCTAGAGCGCCAGGTCCGCCGTCACCGGCGCGTGGTCGCTGGGGCGTTCCCAGGCGCGCACGTCGTCGTGGATGCGGCTGGCGGCGCACCCTAGCCGGAAGGCGGCGTCCCTGAGGCCGGGCGTCACCCAGATGTGGTCGAGCCGCAGCCCGCGGTTCGAGGCCCTGAAGTCCATCGCCCGGTAGCTCCACCACGAGAACAGCTTGATCGGCTCGGGGATCATCTCGCGGGCCAGGTCGATGAAGCCGAGGCTGGCCTTCAGAGCGGCCATCGCCGCCACCTCGACCGGCGTGTGGCTGACGATGCGCGACATGTGGCGATGATTCCAGACGTCGTGCTCGCCGGGCGCGACGTTGAGGTCTCCGAGGATGGCGAGCGGCGCCGCCGGGTCGCGCCGGCCCATCTCCGCCGTCAACCGCTCGAGGAAGTCGAGCTTGTGGTCGAACTTCGGGTTGGCCTCGCGATCGGGCTCGTCGCCGCCGGCCGGGACGTAGAAGTTGTGGACCTCGATCCCGGCGATCCGCGCCGACACGGCGCGCGCGTGCCCCTCGCGGCAGACGTCGAGGGCGGGCGCCGCCTCGATCGGCAGGCGCGAGGCGATGGCGACGCCGTGCCAGCCCTTCTGGCCGGCGATCTTCAGGTGCGGCAGGCCGGCGTCCTCGAACGCCGCCTTCGGGAACTCGCCCTCGCGACACTTGATCTCCTGCAGGCAAAGCACGTCCGGCGCGGCCTCGCGGATGAAGCGCGCCACCTGCTCGGCCCTCGGCCGCACCGAGTTGATGTTCCAGGAGGCCAGTCGCAGTCGCATCGAGGTCAGATACCGCGAGTCCCGGCCCAGGTATGGCGGCAGGCAGAAAAATCGCCCGGGCGCCTTGCGGAGCGCCCGGGCGGCCAAGTCGTCTCTCATGCCGCCGCCGGGAGGGGATTGGTTCCGGCACGGTTCGGACGAACCAGGTCGAAATGATTCGTCGCGATAGTGGTATAAATGCAACTAGCGACACGGAAAGTCAAGCGGGTCGTCGTCGGCGCTTGATTGTGACACTCATGACACAGCCGAGGCCGTCAGCCCGGGGTCTGGGTGAAGAAGTCGGCCGGCGGCGTGGGAATCGGCACCAGCGCGCTGAGCGTGACGCGAGTGACGTGGTTGCCGGCGTCGGTCACCTGCCAGCCGGCGAGCCGCAGCGGGCGATCGGCGAAATAGAGGGTAATCCGGCCCTGGTTGGCGTGCGGGCCGACCGCGGTGATCGCGAAGCCGTCGCCGCTGCGCTCGACGCGGGTGACGTGCGCGCCGCGATCGAGGCGGATGTGGTCGCCGAGAAAGGCGCCGAGCGGGGTGGAGGCCAGCGCCACGCGCTGGAACGTGTGCCGCTGCGCGTCGGTGAGGATCACCGTCTTGCCGTCCGAGGTGATCAAGAGGCTGGACGGCGCGTCGTACTCGAAGCGGGCGCGGCCGGGCCTTGCCATGTAGAAGGTGCCGTCCGCCGTGCCGCCCTTCTGGTCGACCTGCTGGAAGCGGCCCTTCACGCTGACGAGTCCGTCCAGGTAGCGGATGGCGCGCTGCACCAGCTCGTCGTCGGAGGGTTGGGCCAGCGCCGGCCCAGCCGTCAGGGCGGCGCCGGCGAGCAGCGTGGTCGAGAGCGCGACGAGGGCCGCGCGGCGGGTCGGGTGAGGCATGGGTTATTCCTCTAGGGAGCGCGTTCGGCCCACCGCAAGCATGTTCGCGCCTGAACCGGGCCTGAAACGCGCCTAGTGCGGCGGCGGCGGGCCGGCCAGGATCTCGCGCTTGCCGGCGTGGTTGGCCGCGCCCACAACCCCCTCCCGCTCCATGCGTTCCATCAGTGAGGCGGCGCGGTTGTAGCCGATCTGCAGGCGGCGCTGGATGTAGCTGGTCGAGGCCTTGCGGTCGCGGGTGACGATGGCGACGGCCTGGTCGTAGAGGTCGTTCGAGCCTTCGCCGCCGAACGCGTCGCCGCCGCCCTCCTCGTCCTCCTCCGGCGCGGCGGTGACGTCCTCGACGTACTGCGGCTCGCCCTGTTCGCGCAGGTACTTGGCCACCGTCTCCACCTCGCCGTCGGAGACGAACGGCCCGTGCAGGCGGGTGATGCGTCCGCCGCCGGCCATGTAGAGCATGTCGCCCTGGCCCAGCAGCTGCTCGGCGCCCTGCTCGCCGAGGATGGTGCGCGCGTCGATCTTCGAGGTGACCTGAAAGCTGATCCGGGTCGGGAAGTTGGCCTTGATGGTGCCGGTGATGACGTCCACCGACGGGCGCTGGGTCGCCATGATCAGGTGGATGCCCGCCGCCCGCGCCATCTGCGCCAGTCGCTGCACCGCCCCCTCGATGTCCTTGCCTGCCACCATCATCAGGTCGGCGACCTCGTCGATCACCACCACCAGGTAGGGCATCGGCTCCGGGGCGAGCTTCTCCTCCTCGTAGATCGGCCGGCCGCCCTCGTCGAAGCCGGTCTGCACGGTGCGCACGAAGTGCTCGCCGCGGGCGATCGCCTCCTCGGCGCGCTCGTTGTAGCCGGCGACGTTGCGCACCCCGATCTTCGACATCCGCCGGTAGCGGTCCTCCATCTCGCGGACCGTCCACTTCAGCGCGACGATCGCTTTCTTGGGGTCGGTGACCACCGGCGCCAAGAGGTGCGGGATGCCGTCGTAGGCGCTGAGCTCCAGCATCTTCGGGTCGATCATGATGAAGCGGCACTTGGCGGGGGCCAGCCGGTAGAGGATCGAGAGGATCATCGCATTGACCCCCACCGACTTGCCCGAGCCGGTGGTGCCGGCGATCAGCAGGTGCGGCTTGCGCGACAGGTCGGCGATGTAGGGCTCGCCGCCGATCGTCTCGCCGAGCGCCAGCGGCAGCACCGAGCCGTGCTTCTCGTATTCGGACGAGGCCAGCAGGTCGCGCAGGTACACCGTCTCGCGCTTGGCGTTCGGCAGCTCGATGCCGATCGCGTTGCGGCCCGAGACCACCGAGACGCGGCACGCCGCCACGCTCATCGAGCGGGCGATGTCGTCGCACAGGGCCACCACGCGGGCCGACTTCACGCCGGGCGCGGGCACGAGCTCGTAGAGCGTGACGACCGGGCCGGGGCGGATCTGGTCGATCTGGCCGCGCACCCCGAACTCGGCCAGCACGCCTTCCAGCACCCGGGCGTTCTGGCGCAGCGCGCCCTCGTCGAACGCCGACGAGCGCGGCTTGGGCTTGGCCAGCATGGCGAGCTCGGGGAGGCGAAAGCCCGTCTCGGCGGCGAACGGCAGCGTCGGCTGCAGCTCGCGCGCCTCGCGGCCTGAGGGCTTCGGCGCGGCCTTGGGCGCGCGGATGGCGAGCGGCGCGGGCGCGGGATCGACATCGAACGGCGGCTCGTCGTCGGGCGGCGCGGCCGTCTCCGGCCGGGTGGCGCGGGTGCGCACGGCCGGCTGCCGTGCAGCCGCGGCCGGCCGCGGCTTCGGCGCGCGCGGCCGCGGCTGCAGGAGCGCCAAGACGTGGGCGCGCGTGACGCCGAGCCCGAAGCCGGTCGCCCAAAGCCCGGTCAGCGCCAGCAGGGTGAAGCCGATCGGCTCGATCGGCGAGAAGCCAGCCAGCTTGGCGAGCGCCGCGACGCCCGTCGCCTCGGCGTCGCCGACAAGGCCGCCGAGACCGGCCGCCAGCGGCCAGACCGCCGGCGGCGCCGCGCCGGAGAGCGCGCCCGCCAGCAGCAGGACGCCGCCCCCGCCCGCGGCCGCGCGCCAACGCAGCCTGGCGCGGGTGGCGTGCGGCGCCGGCTCGGCGACGCGGGCGATGCCGAGCGTCAGCAAGAGGCCCGCCACGATCCAGGCGCCCAGCCCCAGCGACTGCATGAAGAGGTCGGCGAGGTTGGCGCCCGCCGCGCCCAGCAGGTTGCCGGGCGCGCCCGCCGCCGAGGCGTCGAGGCTGGGATCGTCGACCCGCCAGCTCGCCAGCGCCAGCGCCAGCGCCGCGCCGCAGACGGCCGTGACGCCGCCGCGGAACCTGGCGCTCGCCGCATGGTCCCAGACGCTGCGCAGCGAGGCCAGCGCGAGCTCCGAGACCGTCCTGCGCGCCGCCGCCGGCATGCCGCCCCCACCCGTGACCAGAGGCGGCCAGTAGACTGCGGTGAAGGTTAAGACCCGTTTACCTCCGCGCGGCGCCGGCTCATTGACGCGCCCCAGCGCTTAAGCTTCCATCGCCGCGACAGGGGACTAGCGGCGTCACTGCCGTACGGGGGAGTGCGATGGACCGCAGGTTGGTTGCGGCGCTCGCCGCTGTGGTCGTGGCCTTCGGGGGCGGGTTCCTGTTCGCGAAGGGCATCGACGGCCGGCTGTTCGCGCCAGGCGGCGCGGCGCAGGCGCTGAGCGCCTGGCCGTTCTTCGGCCATCCGCGCGCGGCGGGCGCGCCTCGCGCCGGCGAGCAGAAGCCGGACGGCTTCGCGATCTGGAAGACGCGGCTCGACACCTCGGGCGCCGATCCCCTCGCCTGCATCCAGATGACCCGCCAGCTCGATCCCGCCAAGTCGTACGGCGACTTCGTGCTGGTCTCGCCGGAGCTCGGCCACGCGCCGGCGACCATCGTGAGGGGCGACACCCTCTGCGTCGGCGGCGTCGGCTTCACCGACCGGCAGATCACCCTCTTGAAGGGCCTGCCCGCCAAGGACGGCGAGACGCTGGACGCCAACGCCGACGCCCAGTTCGCCAACGGCGACAAGCCGCCCTACGTCGGCTTCGCCGGCGCGGGCGTGATCCTGCCGCGCGAGGATTCCGACGGCGTCGGCATCGAGACGGTGAACGTCTCCAAGCTGAAGATCGAGGTCTGGCGCGTCATCGACCGCAACTTGGTGCGCAAGTCGGTCAGCGCCCCCGACCCGACCGCCGAGGGCCAGTACGCCGACGACTACGGCGACGACAGCCCCGACGACGAGGGCCAGATCGTCTGGAAGGGCTACGTGCAGGTGAAGGGCGATCCGGGCGCCCACGCCACCACGGTCTTCCCGCTGGGCGCGGTGCTGAAGGACATGAAGCCCGGCGGCTACGTCATCAAGGCGCGCGACGCCTCGGGCGGGCGCGACCTGGCCGAGAAGTCCGACGAAGGCGCGCCGCCTGCGCAGGCGCGCCGCTGGATCATCTTCACCGACATGGCGTTGACCACCTACACCGGCTCGGACGCGCTCGACGTGGTGGTGCGCTCGCTGAAGAGCGCCAGGACGCTGGCCGGCGTGCAGGTCGCGCTGATGGCCAAGGACGGCGAGACGCTGGCCAGGGCGAAGACCGACGCCATGGGCCGCGCCAGCTTCGCCCACGCGCTGCTCGAGGGCGAGGGCGCGATGACGCCGAAGATGGTGATGGCCTATGGCGACATGGGCGATCTGGCGCTGATCGACCTCGAACGCCCGCCCACCGACCTTTCCAAGCAGGGCGCCGGCGGCGCGCAGGCCGGGTCGGGCGACCTGCTGTCCGGCCGCCAGGTCAACGAGGCGGTCGACGCCTACCTCTACGCTGACCGCGGCATCTACCGTCCGGGCGAGACCGTCCACCTGACCAGCCTGGTGCGCGACCGCGAGGCGAAGGCCATCGCCGACCGCAAGGGCTACCTGGTGGTCAAGCGGCCGTCGGGGCTGGAGTTCAAGCGCTATCCGTTCACGGCAACGCCGGGCGGCGCGCTGGCGGTCGACGTCGCGCTGCCAAAGACCGCGCCGCGCGGCAAGTGGACCGCCGCGCTGCAGATCGACGGCTACAAGGACCCGTCGGGCAACCTCGACTTCCAGGTGCAGGACTTCGCGCCGCAGCGGCTGGCGGTGACCGTCGGCGGCGGTCCGGCCTCGCCGATCGCCGCGGACGAGACGCGTAAGGTCGATGTGGCCGCGCGCTTCCTCTACGGCGCCATCGGCTCGGGCCTGCAGACGCAGGGCGAGGCGCGGCTGCGGCAGGATCCCAATCCGTTCCCGGCCTTCCCCGACTACCAGTGGGGCGATCAGACCAGCGCCTTCGAGGAGAAGGAGGTCGACCTCGGCACGACGGTCACCGACGGGGCGGGCCACGCCAGCCTCGACCTCGCCGGCGGCCAGGCGGGCGACACCGTCAACCCCGTCGTGGCGCTGGTCACCGCCTCGGTGTTCGAGCCCGGCGGACGGCCGGTGCGCGAAAGCGTGACGCTGCGCATGCGGCCGAAGCCGCTCTATCTCGGCGTCAAGGTCGAGGGCGCCGACGCCACGACGACCGGCGGCGCGCCGGTGGGGCTCGACGTGATCGCGGTCAACGGCGCCGGCGGGCGGATCGCCGCGCCCGGCGTCGCCTACAGCCTGGTCAGCGAGAACTGGAACTACGACTGGTACCAGCAGGACGGTCGCTGGCAGTGGCGGCGCACCAGCCGCGACACGGTGGTCAGCCGGGGCGCCATGGACGTGGCGGCCGGCGCGCCGGCCCGTATCCGCCCGCGCAAGCTCGGCTGGGGCGACTACCGCCTCGAGCTCAGCGGTCCGGACGGCGCCAAGACCATCGTGCGGTTCACGGTCGGCTGGGGCGCGCCCGCCAACGCCTCGGAGGCGCCCGACCTGGTGCGCGTCGCGCCGACCCGCGCCAGCTACGGCCAGGGCGACACCGTCGAGATCGCCGTCAAGGCGCCCTACGCCGGCGAGGCGCAGGTCGCCGTCGCCACCGACCGGCTGATCGACTTCAAGACCTTCACAGTCGGCAAGGACGGCGGGACCGTGCGCCTGAAGACCTCGGCGGCCTGGGGCGGCGGCGCCTACGTTCTGGTGACCGTCGTGCAGCCGCGCGACCCGGTGGCGACGCCGACGCCGCGGCGCGCGCTCGGCCTCGCCTACGTGCCGCTCGACCCGCGCGGCCGCAAGCTGACCCTCGACATCGGCGGGCCCGACAAGATCGACTCCAAGGCGCGGGTCGTCGTCCCGGTGAAGGTGAACGGGCTCGGCTTCGGCCAGAGCGCGCACGTGACGGTGGCCGCCGTCGACGAAGGCATCCTACGCCTCACCAAGGCCGCCAGCCCCGATCCGATCGCCTGGTACTTCGGCAAGCGCGCCTTCTCGGTCGACTACCGCGACGACTACGGGCGCCTGCTCGACGCCAACCTCGGGCCGCCGGCCAGCGTCGACTTCGGCGGCGACCAGCTGGGCGGCCAGGGGCTGACCGTCACGCCGATCAAGACGGTGGCGCTATGGTCGGGAATCGTCAGCACGGGCGCCGACGGCCGCGCCGTCGTGACCCTGCCGGCCGCCGACTTCAACGGCCAGCTGCGGATCATGGCGGTGGCCTGGACCGACACCCAGGTCGGCGCGGCCGACAAGGAGCTCACCGTCCGCCAGCCGGTGATCGCCGACCTCGACCTGCCGCGCTTCCTCTCGCCCGGCGACAAGCCCATGGCGACGCTGGAGCTGCAGAACCTGGAGGGCCGGCCAGGGCTCTACACGGCGGTCCTGCATGCCGTGAACGGCATCGTGGTCAGCTTCCAGAAGGTCTTCAACCTGATCGTCGGCCAGCGCTTCGCCGAGCACATCCCGTTCGCCGCGCCCGACCATACCGGCGTCGGCCAAGTGGGCTTCACCGTGAGCGGACCGGGCTTTTCCACAAGCAAGGACTATCCGATCGAGACCCGGCTCGGCTGGGGACCGGTGACGCGGACCTTCACCGAGCTGCAGCAGCCCGGCCAGGCGTATACGCCGCCGCCTGCGCTGGTCAGCGGGCTGGCGGCCGGCGCCGACGGCACGCTGCAGGTGCAGGTCAGCTACTCGCCGTTCAAGGGCTTCGACCCCGGTCCGATCGCCGTCTCGCTGTCGGACTATCCATACGGCTGCACCGAACAGCTGGTCTCGACCGCGTTCCCGCTGCTCTACGCGCAAGGGCTCGGCGATCCGAAGCTGCGCGGCGTTCCGGCGGCGCTGAACAGCGTGGTCGGGCAGCTGCTCGACCGCCAAAGCCTCGACGGCGCGTTCGGCCTCTGGCGGGTCGGCGACGGCGAGGCCGACCCTTGGCTCGGCGCCTACGCCACCGACTTCCTGATCGAGGCGCAAAGGGCCGGCGCGGCGGTGCCGCAGAGCGCCATCGACGCGGCGCTGAACGCGATGCGGCAGGTGAGCCGGCCGGACGGCACGTCGTCGGTCTCCTACCAGCTGGAGTATCCGGACTGGTGGGGCGCCAATCCGGCCGCCTCGAAGGCGGCGACCGCGCGCATGCGCAGCCGCGCCTCGGCCTACGCGCTCTACGTGATGGCCAAGGGCGGGCGCGGCGACCTGGCGCGGCTGCGCTGGTGGCACGACGTGCAGATGAAGACCGAGGGCTCGCCGCTGGCGATGGCGCAGGTGGGCGCAGGCCTCGCGCTGATGGGCGACCAGGCCCGCGCGCGGGACGCCTTCCAGCACGCCGCCGCGGCGCTCGGCTACAAGCGCCCGCTGCTGCAGTTCGGCCCGTTCGTGTTCGTCGACGACGCCGACTGGTACCAGAGCCCGCTGCGCGATCTCGCCGGCGTCATTGCGCTCGCCTACGAGGCGGGCCAGGCGGACGTCGGCCGCAGTCTGCAGGACCGGCTGGACGGCGCGGTGAAGGACCCGGATGCGCTCAACACCCAGGAGAAGGCGCAGCTGTTGCGGGCCGCGCATTTCATGCTGCTCGCCGCCGGGCCGATCAACGTGCAGGCGCAGGGCGCCGTTGTCGCCATGCCGGCCGCCGGTCTCACGCCGCGCTGGGCGGTGAACGGCGAGCTGCGCCGGACCCGCTTCGTCAACGTCGGCGCCCGGCCGCTCTGGCGCACGGTGACCGTGCTCGGCACGCCGATCGCACCGCCCGGCGCCGAGCAGCACGGCGTCTCGGTCGAGAAGACCTACTTCACCTTCGCCGGGGCGCCCGTCGATCTCGCGCAGGTCAAGCAGGGCGAGCGGGTGATCGTGCGGATCGCCGGCGGCTCGCAGCAGGGCCGCACCGTGGCGCTGGCGGTCGACGACGCGCTGCCGGCCGGCTTCGAGATCGAGAGCGTGCTCGGCCCCGACGACGCCGACAAGGGACCGTTCAAGTTCCTCGGCTCGCTGACGGCGCCGAAAGCGCAGGAGAGCCGCGACGACCGCTACGTCGCCGCCCTCGACCTCGCCGGCGGCAAGACGTTCGCGCTGGCCTATGTGCTGAGGGCGGTGACGCCGGGCGACTTCTACGCCCCGGGCGTCCAGATCCTCGACATGTACCACGCCGGCGTGAACGCCCGCACCGCCGGCGGACGAACGCAGATCGCCCCAGGAGGCTGAGACGGCGGAGGCTGAGACGGGACGGAACGCGAATGGCTCGCGGTTCGCGGCGCGCCTCACGGTCGCGCTGACGGCGCTGCTGGCCGCCGAGCTCGCCGTCATCGGTCTCGACGCGGCGTTCCCGCCGGATCTTTCGAAGGCCTATCGCTCGTCGCCGGTGGCGCTCGATCGGCGCGGCGCCTGGCTGCGCGCGCTGCCGGTCGAGCAGGGGCGCTGGCGCATCCGCGCGGACCTCGATCGCACCGACCCGCGCTTCGTGCGCCGCCTGGTCGCGCTGGAGGACGGGCGCTTCTGGCTGCACCCCGGCGTCGACCCGCTGTCGACGATCCGCGCCGCAGCCTCGGCCGCGCTGCACGGCCGCGTCACCTCCGGCGCCTCGACGCTGACCATGCAGACCGCGCGCCTGCTGGAGCCGCGGCGGCGCACCTTCGGCGCCAAGCTCTTCCAGATGGCGCGCGCGCTGCAGCTGCAGGCGCGGCTCTCGAAGCGCGAGACGCTGGCGCTCTACCTGACCCTGGCGCCCTACGGCGGCAACCTCGAGGGCGTGCGCGCGGCGAGCCTGGCGTACTTCGGACACGGGCCGGAGAGCCTCACCCCGGCCGAGCAGGCGCTGCTGATCGCGCTCCCGCAATCGCCCGAGGCGCGCCGCCCGGACCGCCATGCCGACCGGGCGCGCGAGGCCCGCGGGCGGGTGCTGGAGCGGATGGCGCGCGCCGGCCTGCTGCCGCGCGAGGTGGCGGAGGAAGCCGCGGCCGACCCGCTGCCCGGCCGGCAGGGCTTCCCCGGCCTCGCCTGGCACGCCGCCGGCGAGCTGGCCCGCGCCGCGCCGCCGACCGAGGCGACGATCGTGACCACGCTCGACGCCGCCCTGCAGCGGCGGCTGGAGCCGCTCGCCGCGGCGACCGCTCGGCTCCAGGGCGCCGACGCCGAGGCGGCCATCCTGGTGGTCGAGGCGAACGACCGCGCCGTGCGGGCCGCGGTCGGCTCGGCCGGGCTGAGGGCCGCCGGCGGCTGGATCGACCTGACGCGGTCGTTGCGCTCGCCCGGCTCGGCGCTGAAGCCGTTCATCTACGGCCTCGCCATGGACGACGGCATCGTCGCCGCCGACACCGTGCTCGACGACTCGCCGCGCCGCTTCGCCAGCTACCAGCCGGAGGACTTCGACCGCGTCTTCCACGGCAACGTGACGATGCGCGATGCGCTGATCCACTCGCTGAACGTCCCGGCGGTCGAGACGCTCGATCGGCTGGGGCCGCAGGCGTTCGAGGCGCGGCTCGCCGGCGCCGGCGCGCATCTGGTGCGCCCGCATGCGCAGGACCGCGACCCCGGGCTGGCGCTGGCGCTCGGCGGCGAGGGCGTCAGCCTGCGTGACCTCGCCATGCTTTACGCGGCGCTGGCCGACGACGGGCTCGCGAAGCCGCTCGCCTGGACCGAGGCCGACGCCAGGGCGCGCCTGACCGATCCTGGCCATCGGCTGATGCGGGCGGCGTCCGCCAGGGCCATCCTCGACATCCTGCGCGAGGGCCCGGCGCCGAAAGGCCGCGCGCCCGGCGCGCTCACCCGCACCGCGCCGATCGCCTTCAAGACCGGCACATCGTACGGCTTCCGCGACGCGGTCGCGGTCGGGGTCGTCGGCGGCTACGTGATCGCCGTCTGGACCGGCCGCGCCGACGGCGGCGCGCGTCCCGACATGACCGGCCGCGACGCCGCCCTGCCGCTGCTGTTCGACGTCGCCGACCAGGTCGGGATCGCCGCGCGCGCGCCGTCGCCGGTGAAGCCGCGGGGCGCGCCGCCGGCGCTGGAGACCCTCGACCGGACCGGCGCCGGGCCGCGGCTGATCTTCCCGCCGGACGGATCGACGGTGGTGGCCGACGGCTTCGGCAGCGCGGGCCGCGGCTTCGTGCTGGCCGCCGGCGGCCACGGCCTCGCCTGGTACGTCGACGGCGCGCCGATCCAGGCCGACCCGGTCAGCGGCAAGCCGATCTGGCGGCCGCTCGGACCGGGGTTCTACCGGATCAGCGTGGTCGACGCCGACGGCCGCGCCGCCAGCTCGCGTGTCCGGGTCACCGGGGGCTGAGCTCGCGCGACCCCAGCCTGGCGAGCAGCTCGGCCGCGAACGTGGAGAGCGAGTCGTCGCGCGCGCCCATGACGACGATGCGGTCGCCGGCGCGGGCGAGCGCCAGCAGGCGTTCGCCGCACGCGGCGCGGCTCTCGAGCGCCTCGGCCGCATGGCCGCGGGCGGCGATGTTGGCGACCACCTCGGCGCTGCCGACGCTGCGGTCGACCGTGCCGCCGAAGTAGACCGGCGGCGTCAGCAGCAGCACGTCGTCCACCGCTAGGCCATGCGCGAACGCCTCTGCGAACGCCGCGCGCATCAGCTTCAGGGGGCCGTAGCCGTGTGGCTGGAACATCACCAGCAGACGCCCCGGATAGGCGTGCAGCGTCGCCAGCGTTGCCGCGATCTTGTCGGGGTTGTGCGCGAAGTCGTCGATGACGGTGACGCCGGCCGCCTCGCCGATCACGTCGAGCCGCCGCTTGACGCCGGCGAACGCCGACAGCGCCGCCGCCGCCGCCTCGAGGCCGACGCCGAACGCGTCCGCCGCGGCGATCGCCGCCAGTGCGTTGGCGGCGTTGTGGTCGCCCGGCGTCTTCAGCGCCACCCGCGCCGTCCGACCGCTGCGCCGCGCCGTCACCTCGAAAGCGACGCCGCGCGGCAGCGGCGTGCGGGGACCGGCTGCGAAGTCGGCGGCCGGATCGCTGAGCGCGAAGGTGGCCAGTTTCGCCGCATCGAGGCTGCGGGCCAGCGCCGCCGTCTCGGCGTTGTCGAGGTTGACGATTGCGCGGTCGGCCCGGCCGACGAAGCCGGCGAACAGCCCCCGCAGCTCGTCCATGGTCTTGTGGTCGAGCGAGATGTTGTTCACCACCGCGACCTTCGGCGAATAGAGCGCGATCGAGCCGTCGCTCTCGTCCACCTCGGCGATGAAGGCCTCGCCGGCGCCCACCACCGCGCTGGCGAACGGCGAGCCGGCGCTGGCGAAGTTCTTCATCTCCGCGCCGTTGACGATGGTGGGATCGAGCCGGGCCTGCGCGGCGATCCAGCCGATCATCGCGGTGGTCGTCGACTTGCCGCTTGTGCCGGCGACGCCGACGCTGAGCGGCGCGGCATTGAAGAGCTCGGCCAGCAGCTGGGCGCGCGTCACGATCGGCGCGCCGAGCCGGCGGGCGGCCTGCACGTCGGGGATGGTCTCCTCGACCGCGGCCGAGACCACCAGCGTCTGGTCCGCGCCCGTCAGCCCCGAGCCGTCCTGCGCGAAGAGCGCGACGCCGCGGCTTTCCAGGAACGCGAAGCGCTCTGCCGCCCGCCCCTGGTCGCGCGCGCGGTCGGAGCCCGCCACCTCGCCGCCGCGCGCCTTCACGATCAGCGCCAGCGGCGTCATCCCGCTGCCGCCGACGCCGCAGAAGAAGTACCTTCGGGGGGGAATCATCGCGCCGGACCCTAAAGGCGCGGCCAAGGGGGGAGCAACACGTGACGAGGGCGCCGTTGCGCATCGCGGTTGTCGCACCCTCCACGCGCTTCGCCCCCGAGGCCGCCGAGCGGGTGCTGGAGATCGCCGCGGCGATGGACCCGGCGCCGCAGATCCGCTTCCATCCGCAGTGCTTCTTGAGCGTCGGCCACTTCGCCGGCGACGACGCCACGCGCGCGGCCGCGCTGGTCGAGGTCGCCGAGAGCGACGCCTGCGACGCCGTCTGGTTCGCGCGCGGCGGCTATGGCGCCGGGCGCCTGCTCGAGCGGGTGATGCCGGCGCTGGGGGCGGCGGCGCGGGCCAAGACTTATCTGGGCTACAGCGACGCCGGCGCGCTGCTCGGCGCCTTCTATCAGGCGGGCTTCCCACGCCTCGCGCATGGCCCGGTCGCCCAGGATGCGCTGCGCGAGGACGGCGCGACGGCCGTGCGCCGCGCGCTCGCATGGCTGGCAAGTGGCGATCCGTCTACCCTGGAACCCAGCCTCGCGGCCGACCCGCGACCCGCGGCGGCGTTCAACCTCTCGATCCTCAGCACCCTCGTCGGCACGCCCTGGCAGCCCGATCTTTCGGGCCACGTGTTGATGGTCGAAGACGTCGGCGAATACATGTACCGGCTCGACCGGCTGTTCTTCCACGTGACCAGCAACCTCGACATCCGCCGCATCGCCGGCCTGCGGCTCGGCCGCTGCAGCGACATCCCGCCGAACGATCCCGACTTCGCCATGACAGAGGAAGCGGTGGCGCGCTTCTGGTGCGAGCGCGCCGGCATCCCCTACCTCGGCCGCGCCGACATCGGCCACGACGCCGCCAACAAGATCGTCCCCTTCGGGCCCCGCTGACTTTGCCTGGGACGAAAGCGAACCACGGAAAACACGGAAAGCTCGGAAAGGCCGCGGCGACGTCGCATGAAGCGGTCGGTCCGTCCTTTCCGTGTTTTCCGTGGCCTAACTTTGGGCCTCCCGGGCGTTCGGCCGTCCTGCCTGGGTCCCGGGGAAGGTGGGTTAGCGGACGGCGTCGGGCTGGCGTTCGGGGTGCGCAGCCTGGAAGGCGGGGTGGGCTTCGGCGCTCGCATAGACGGCGCGGAGGGCCGGGTAGGGCGAAAGGTCGACCTTGAAGCGGGCGCAGGCCCAGATCTGCGGGACGAGGCAGCAGTCGGCGAGCGTGGGCGCCCGCCCGAACGCGAAGCCGTCGCCATGCTGGGCGACCATCGGCTCCAGGGCGTCGAAGCCGGCGGTGATCCAGCGTTTCGCCCAGGCGAGCTGGGCCTCGCCGCCCATCGGGTGGCCGAAGCCGGCGAGCGCCTGCAGGACGCGCAGGTTGTTCAGCGGGTGGATGTCGCAAGCGACGATCTCGGCCATCGCGCGCACGATCGCCCGCTCGCGCGGCGACTTGGGCAGCAGCGGCGGCGCCGGGTGGGTCTCCTCGAGCCATTCGAGGATGGCGAGGCTCTGGGTCAGCACCCCGGCCTCGGTCTCCAGCGCGGGCACCAGACCCTGGCGGTTGAGATCGGTGTAGGGCGCCCGCCGCGCCTCGCCGCCGGCGAGGTCATGGGCGACGTAGGCATACTCGATGCCCTTCAGCGCCAGCCCGATCCGCACCCGGTAGGGCGCCGTCGCCCGCCACATCGAGTGCAGGGTGAGCGGCATCGCCAGCCCTCTAGGTGATCCGGAACGAGAGGCCGCCGACGCCCTCGATCTCGCCTTCGACCCGATCGCCGCGGGCCAGCGGCCCGACGCCCTCGGGCGTGCCGGTGTAGATCAGGTCGCCGGGCGCGAGCCGCCACAGCTTCGAGGCCTCGGCGATGATGTCGGCGACGCCCCAGATCATGTCGGCCACCACCGCGTCCTGCTTCACCTCGCCGTTCACCTTCAGGGTGATGCGCCCCTGCGGCGGCGGGCCCGACCAGCGGCGGATCGCCGAGATCGGCGCGGCGGCGTCGAACGCCTTGCCGGCCTCCCAGGGCTGCCCCTTGTCGCGATAGGCGTTCTGCAGGTCGCGGCGGGTGAGGTCGACGCCCGCCGCGTAGCCGAACACCAGCCCGAGCGCGTCGGCCGCGCCGACGTCGGCGCCGCCGCCGCCCAGCGCCACCACCAGCTCAATCTCGTGATGCAGGTCGCGGGTCAGCGGCGGATAGGGCGCGTCATGGCCGGGCGTCACCAGCGCGTCGGCGGGCTTGGCGAAGAAGAACGGCGGGTCGGGGTCGTCGCCGCCGCCCATCTCGCGCCGGTGCGCCTGGTAGTTGCGCCCGACGCAGAGGATGCGCCGCACGGGATAGAGCGCCGCGTCGCCGACGATCGGGACGGCGGCCTGCGGCGGCGGATCGAAGGCGTAGCTCGGCATGGCGGTGGCTTAGCGCCGGCCGCGGCGGAAGGCCAGCGAGCGACGCGCCGCCGCGCCCGGCCGCGCCGACCTGCGGCATTGACAGGCGCGGCGTCAGGCGGCTCCAAGCAGCGCCATGGCCGACGCCGCACCCCAGCCGAAAGGCCCGCTCGCCGATCTCGTGGTCATCGAGCTCGGCACGCTGATCGCCGGGCCGTTCTGCGGGCAGATCCTGGCCGACTTCGGCGCCGAGGTGATCAAGGTCGAGGACCCGGGAACCGGCGATCCGATGCGGCAGTGGGGCCGCAGCCTGCCGCAGGGGCTGTCGCCCTGGTGGCCGGTGATCGGGCGCGGCAAGAAGTCGGTCACCGTCAACCTGCGCAGCCCCGACGGCCAGGCGATCGTCCGCGACCTGGCGCTGCAGGCCGACGTGCTGATCGAGAACTTCCGGCCAGGCACCATGGAGAAGTGGGGGCTCGGCTACGAGAGCCTCGGCGCGGCCAACCCGGGGCTGATCATGGCGCGCGTCTCCGGCTTCGGCCAGACCGGCCCATACGCGGCGCGGCCCGGCTACGGGCTGATCGGCGAGGCGATGGGCGGTCTGCGCGCCATCACCGGCGAGCCCGACCGGCCGCCGGCCCGCGCCGGCGTCTCGATCGGCGATTCGCTGGCGGCCACCCACGCGGTGATGGGCGTGCTGATGGCG
>Ga0134125_10001467_pt1 | contig 28978 bp, 29 predicted proteins | sample KB31751_FD_96464 | JGI IMG/M metagenome (GOLD analysis project Ga0134125, IMG submission 96464) | Terrestrial soil microbial communities with excess Nitrogen fertilizer from Kellogg Biological Station, Michigan, USA - KB3-175-1 | ecosystem: Environmental > Terrestrial > Soil > Unclassified ... | reverse complement strand
TGGTAGCCCCCGAAGGAATTTTCCATGCGCAATGTATTGATCGCAACTTTCATTTTTGTCTTTTACGCGGTGCCCGTGTTCGCGCAAGGCGATTTCGCCGTCACCAATCCTGCGCCCAAGAAACTTCCAACAGATGTGATTCTGGTCAAGGGAGCGGTTGCATCTTCGAGCGATGCGTCCATTCCGGCGCCTGAAGGCGGCGCGATTGCGCAGGACATCTACACGAACAAGTATTTTGGGATGTCCTACCGGCTGCCCGCTGGCTTCCAGGAAAAGTATTCCGGGCCGCCGCCATCGGACAGCGGATACTACGTGCTGGCTGATCTGGAGCCGAAACCGGAATTTCAGGCCGCGGCTGCAGGTTCGGTCTTGATATCAGCGCAGGATCTCTTCTTCGGCCTGGCGCCGGCAGACAGCCCGCAGGCGCTGGTGGAATTTCGCCGCTCCAAGTTGGGGCCGTACTTTACCGTGGAGCGCCAGCCCACGCAGGTGAAGCTGGGCAATCACTCCTTCATTCGCTTTGACTACACGGCTCCAGATGTCGGGCTGCATTGGTACACGCTGACAACTGAGGTCCGCTGCCACGCCGTACAGTTCCAGTTCACCAGTCGCGATACGGAATTGCTGGAGAGCATGGTGCGCCAATTGGCGGATGCTGTCGTGGGCAACGACAGCAACATTCCTGTGTGCGTCAAAAATTACGCTGTCGGCGACAACGTGCTGCACAAAGTTGATCCCGTGTTCACCGATCGCAAGTTCAACCCGGTTCCGGTGCGCATTGTGATCGACAAGTACGGGAAGGTGAAATACGTCCACGTGATCAGCGCGTTTCCTGACCAGACCAGGGCGATCACGGATGCGCTGCTGCAATGGGAGTTCCGGCCGTATCGGGTGCACGGAAAAGCCGTGGAAGTAGAGACCGGAATTATGTTCGCTGGTCGGCGCATGCTGCAGCCGGGCGCGAGTTCCGCGCAGGTCTCCGATTAGAAACATTCATATGAGAGTTTGAGTCGCAAGCCTTCAAGGCCTTCGTAAGGCGCCCTCGCCTGTGCTAACACTGCCATGATGCGTTACCCGGAGAATTGACTGATCCGAGGCTTTGGCATGGCTTTGCTGGTTATATCGATATGCAAGTGTAAGCAGAGCCACTACTTTCTCCATCCCATCAAAGCAAGAAAAACGCACAGGCGAGGGCGCCTGTGCCACCGCTGCAATCAACAGCGGGATTATGCTTTGCGGCTTGCCGCGTTGTGTCACATGGCTCGTCAATTCGTCTGGTTTATCTTGCCGCGAACTTGACGCGACACGTCTCATCATCTATAACTCTCGGTCATCCCTTGCAAAAGGGGACAGCAGGATGTTCGGGAAAGCGGTGTGAATCCGCTACTGCCCCGCAACTGTAAGCGGCCGTTCGCAAGGTCCGGCACATGCCACTGCCTCAAGAAGGCGGGAAGGCGCCGGCGCCAGGGTCGCAAGTCAGGAGACCGGTCCTCGCTGCATTCGAATGCCTCTTCCGAGGGGAAGGAGAGTATCATGCAGTTTTTCTCTACGGACACGCGTCCGCGTGCGTCGCAATTTTTCAACTTGGTTTGTGTCTCAATCTTTCTTTTGACGGCAGCATGCTTCGCCTTCGCACCGGCCAGCATTCATGGCACGGTCAGAGACTCGCAGGGCGCGGTGATCCCCAAAGCCACGGTCGATCTGCTGAAGGACGGGAGAAAGATCACCTCTGTAGTTACCGATCAGCTAGGCGACTACGTCTTTCCTTATCTGCCGGTCGGGACTTATCAGGTGCGAGCCTCGGCTCCCGGATTCTCCGCGCAGCAGAGCGAGTATCTCCTTCTGAACGTTAGCTCCTCGCCGGCCGTGGATTTCGCTTTGCGCGTGGGAGCGGTAGCGGAAAACATTGTTGTCTCCGCCACCGGCGTTCCAGTCCCTGAATCGCAGGTGGGAGCGTCAATCTCGGTGCTTTCACGCGAACAATTTCAGGACCGCATGGACATCCTTGAACCTCTGCAGCAGGTACCCGGTGTGCAGGTGGTGCAGAGCGGAGAGCGCGGCGCCGCAACGTCCATCTTCATTCGTGGTGGCAACAGTGATGCCAATAAAGTTCTGCTCGATGGCGTGCCGGTGGACGATATCGGCGGCGTGGTGAACTTCGGCAACATAGCGACAACAGGCATCCAGCAGTTTGAAGTGCTGCGCGGGCCTAACAGCGTGCTCTATGGCCCTGACGCCATGGCCGGGGTGGTGAGCCTGAGCACAGCGCGGGGTACCACCGCCACTCCCGAGCTTTCGTACTCGTTTGACGCGGGAAACTTCTCCACACGCCGTCATGACGGCTCTCTCTCCGGAGTTTTTCATCGGCTGGATTATCTGGGCGAGATCTCGCGCAGTGACAGCGATAACAGCATTCCCAACAGCCGCTATCACGATGGAACATACGTGGCCAATCTCGGCCTGAACCTTGGTTCCAACACGGAGGTACGTTTCGCCGGCCGTTACATCACTGCGGCGCTCGGCCAGCCGAATACCATTGACTTCTTCGGTATCGCCGACGATTCCTTTGAGAAAGATCAGGATGCGTTCATCGCCGTAACGCTGCAGAACCAGACCACCGAGCGCTGGCACAACCTGCTTCGCTACGGCGCAGCGAGGCTCAGGCTCCAGGATGTAAATCCATCTCCTACAGGCATTCCATTCGACAACGGCTTCGGCGCGGGCGTGAACTTCCTCGGCTTGCCGGTAACAATTCGCGGCGCCAACGGCTTCAGCGTCAGCGGACAAGGGATACTTGACTTCGCCGGCACGTATCCCATTGAGACCAGCAGTTCCAGCAAGCGCGACTCGGTTTACTTCCAGTCGGATTACAGAATCAATCCGCACCTGACAGGGCTCGTTGCGTTGCGTTATGAAAACGAGCGCGGTTTCACTCTGTCGTTTGGCACCAGCACTCCCGCGGAGCGCAATAACTATAGTTACATCGCCGAGCTTCACGGGAACCTGGGCCGCGCCTATCTCACGCTGGGCGGCAGCGTGGAGCGGAACGCCGTCTTCGGCACTGCCGCGATCCCGCGTGGCTCGCTCGCTTATTATCTGGTGCGGCCACGCTCTTCGGGAGCGCTGGCGGGCACGCGCTTGAACTTCAATTTCGGGCAGGGAATTCGCGAACCTTCCATCTTTGAAGCAAACTCGTCATTGTTCGACCTGCTCTCGCAGGCTGGGGCGCAGCCGTTGATTTCGCAGTTCAACGTCGCGCCAGTAGCTGCCGAGCGTTCGCGCAGCTACGACGCCGGTTTCGATCAGTTTCTCGCCGGCGGGCGCGTAAAGCTCTCAGCCACCTTTTTCTACAACCAGTTCACGAACCAGATTGAATTTGTGCCCAACACGGCGTTCCCGCTGCTGGGCATACCCGATGCCATCGCGGCCCAGGCCGGCTTCGGCGCCACCATCAATTCCGGCGATACGCGTGCGCTCGGCGCGGAGACCGGATTCTACGCAGCCTTGGGGCATGGCGTTACTGCTCGCGCTTCATACACCTACCTCGATGACGTCGTTCAGCGCTCGTTCACCAGCGACGCTTCCGCCTGCGCGTTTGTGGATCTGCAATCGTTCTGCGCGTTCAATCCCGCGTTTCCCGGTATCCCGATCGGCGCGTTTGCGCCGCTGGTTGGCGCGCGCCCGTTCCGTCGCGCCCCGCACACCGGAAACTTCTCGCTTGACTACTCCCGCAGCAAGCTCAGCCTCTCTGTTAGCGGCTATCTGGTCAGCCGGCGCGATGACAGTACGTTCCTCTTCGACGGATTTTTCGGGACAAGTTTGCTCCTGCCCAATCGGAACCTCGCGCCTTCCTGGCAGAAAGTCGACGTGGGCGGCAGTTACCGGTTCAACCAGCATCTGCGGTTCTTTTCTGTGATTGAGAATCTGGCCAGCCAGCATTACGATCCGGCATTTGGCTTTCCGGCACTGCCGCTGAGCTTCCGTGCCGGGTTGAAGCTGACGATCGGCGGCGAATCGGGGAAATGAGGACTCTGGGGTGCGGGAGCGGCATCCCGCAACTCCTCTGTTTTCTTCAACCTGAGGGCCAGCACCAAAGTACATCGACCTAAGACCTCATGCGTTGAGCGGCGGTTCACCCTATCATTCGCATTGACGAACCACGCTCCCCAAATGGCGCTTACAACCGAAACGAAAGCCTTTTCGGCTTCCTTGCCGACGTCCACGCCGATCCTCGACGTGCTGCGGTCCTCTGCCGGCGGCCGCACGGGCAAGCTGACATCCGGCGAATACTTTTTTTTGAGCAGCGTGCTGATCGGGTTGTTCATTACCCAGACACAGTTGCGGACCGTCCTGGTTGATGTCTCCACATGGGATCTTGCTGTGTTTCTGCTGTTCGCGCCCGCGTCAGCATTCTTAACTGCATGGCTGGTTCATGAGGCCGGTCATTACATTGCTGCCCAGATGGCCCGGTTCCAGATTGCGGGATTCGCTGCACAAGGCAGATCAGACTCACATTCTCTCCATGCTCCCGCCGCACTACAGGTGAATGTTTTCGTCCTGAAGCCCCGAACCATGCAGGACCTGCGTCCCCGCCTTGCTGCCGTTTTTTTAGCCGGCCCGCTCGCGGGGGTGCTCCTGAGTTCAGCCATAGAAATGGGCCGCGACTGGTCTCAAGGCAGCTTCCTGCTTCAGGTCTGCGTACATCTCACGGCCGCTGTTTCATTCCTGTTCAGCCTGGCCTCGCTCTTGCCCGACACGGGGCGCGATGGCAACTTCTCTGATGGCGCGCGGCTGCTCATGCTGCTGCGGAACGACGCAAAAGCGGTGCGCTTGTGCGCTGTCCTTGAGATGCAAAGCTTTTTGCAGGATGGAGTGCACCCCCGGAACTGGCCGACGGCTCTGGCCGAACATGCGGCAGAGCTCAACGACGGCTCACGTGACGCTGTGATCGCGCGGTGGTTCGCCTATCTGTGGGCTTCAGAGCGACAGGACATCACTGCCGCGACTCGCTTTCTCGAAGAGGCGCTCGCCGCGCCTGCAGCGTGTCCGGCGTGGTTGCGTGATCGCCTTCATCTCGAAGCAGCCGTGTTCCAGGCATGGTTTCGCGACAACGCTGACAAGGCACGCTTCTGGGCCGGCCGTATCCATGTTGGCAAGCTTTCACCTTTCGAGCAGGCCCGGCTCGAGATTGCGCTGTTGTGGGTTGAAGGCAGGTTGTTTGATGCCTTCGAAAAAGTGCCTGACTATTTTGCTGCACTGCGCCGCCTGCCGGAATCGCCCGGGCGCGAGCTTCGCGAAAAAAGCGCCATGGAATGGAAGCACCAGATGGAATCTCGAATGCTTACCCGGGCGTGGCGATCTATGTATAACTTGTCCCAGCAAGTCGAGCTTTCAGCTCCCGCCAGCATGGTTGCGTCTGCGGGTGATTAACTGTCTTCGTGTTAGTATCCCTCTGTGACCCCAGCCAAATCCAAGCGAATACGTGCTCCCGGGGGGGTGCGCAAACGCGCGAACCATCTGGTGGTGATCACCGGAATGTCCGGATCGGGAAAAGCCTCAGTGATGAAGGCTTTTGAAGACCTGGGATACTACTGCGTGGACAACCTGCCCATCGATCTGATCCCCCGCTTCGCGGATCTGGCAAAGCAATCGTCAGAAATTGAAAAGGCTGCGCTGGTCACTGACATTCGCGAAGGCGAGCAGCTCAGAAAACTTCCGGCCATCATTCGTTCCTTGCGCCGCCAAGTGAACATGACGGTGCTGTTTCTTGAAGCTTCAGATGAAGTGCTGCAGCGCCGGTTCAGTGAGACGCGCCGGCCGCATCCTCTGGGCAAGGGGTCCACAGTGAAAGACTCGCTCAGCCAGGAGCGGCGCATGCTCCAGCCCATTCGCGCGCTCGCCGATCTTGTGGTGGACAGCTCGCATTTCAACGTCCATGAGCTGCGCTCCCACATCACTTCGAAGTTCACCGCCGGCAGCACAGATAAGGACATTCTGATTTCGGTGGTCAGCTTCGGCTACAAAGCCGGGGTGCCCGAGGACGCCGATCTGGTGTTCGACGTTCGCTTTCTACCCAATCCGCATTTTGTGCCAGAGTTCCGGCCGTTTACGGGGAGGCACCCGCGTGTAGCCAAGTACATCCGCTCCTTTCCCCAGACGCAGGAGTTCATTGATCGCATTTCTGAGCTGCTGATTTACCTGCTTCCTCATTATGTGCGTGAAGGGAAAAGTTACCTGACCATCGGATTCGGCTGTACGGGAGGCCAGCACCGGTCTGTTTTGATTTCAGAGGAGGTCAAAAAGCGGCTGGCTAAGGCGGGTTACCGGGTTAAAGTGATTCATCGCGACTCGCCTAAGTAATCCTAAGTTAACAATACTTAACCACCGTGCTAAAACCTGCCCTTCAGGGCGCGGTTGCTCCTTTAGAATAGAGCGAATGTCTCTGTTCTCCATTGGAGCGGTATGCGGCAACTGAGCCGGTTGCTGGGCTACATCCGTCCTTATATATTGCAGTTCTCCGCCTCGGTAGTGCTGATGGCAGCCGTGGGTCTGCTGGAGTCTTTTCGAATTCTGCTCCTCGGACCGATTATCGATAACGTCCTGAATCCCTCCGCGCCCGCGCACCGTCTCACGCTCTTTAACCTCCCGGGGACCCAGAAAGTTATTTATCTCCAGCAATTCATTCCCCGGTACTTTCACAACGCGTTGACCGTAGTGGGCGCTGCGCTGATCGGGGCCACAATCCTCAAGGGCCTGTGCGACTACGCGGGGACGTATCTGGTCAACTATGCCGGCTTCGGACTTGTGACCGACCTGCGCAACCGGCTCTATGACCGAATTCTCCAGCGCTCCATCGCATTCTTCTCTCGCAATTCCACCGGAACACTGATTTCCACCATCATCAACGATATTGAAAAGATCCAGGCGACTCTTTCCATCGCTCTGGCGGAATTCCTCCAGCAGTTTTTCACGCTCATATTCATGGTGGGCGTCGTGATTGTGTTGGGGCACCGGCTTTCGCTGGTGCTTATCATTTTTATTCCTTTCGTGATTGTCTCCGCCGGAAAGATCGGGCGTCGCGTGCGCAGCACCACGCGCAAGGGGCAGGACAAGCTGGCCGACATCCAGCACATTCTTCATGAGACGGTGACCGGCAATCGCATTGTGAAGGCATTCACCATGGAGCGCTGGGAGAGCACGCGCTTTCACAACGCGGCCAAAAAGCTGTTCCGCGCGAATTTAAAATCGGTGGCGGTTCAGGCCCTGAGCTCGCCCCTGATGGATATGATCGGCGCCGTGGCGGTGGTATTGCTCCTGTGGCTCGGCCGAAATGAGATCAAAACCGGCGCCATGAAGACCGGCGGCTTCATCGCTTTCATCATTGCCGTTTTCAAGCTGTACGATCCCGTTCGCAAGATTGCTCTCTTCAATAACAGCCTGCAGCAGGCGCTGGGAGCGTCATCAGAGGTCTTTCGGTTCCTTGATGAACACGAAGAAGTCCACGACCGGCCCGGTGCACTGCCTCTCCCGGCGTTCCGGGAACGCGTGCGTTTTGAGAATGTCTGCTTCTCCTACTCTGGCGCAAACGGGGACTGCGATGCCGAGGTCCTGCGCGGCATCGATCTTGAGACGCGGGCCGGCGAGGTGATCGCCATTGTTGGCTCCAGCGGAGCAGGGAAGAGCACGCTCGTTCAGTTGCTCCCCAGATTCTTTGACGTTACTTCCGGCTCCATCATGATTGACGGCCATGACGTTCGAGACGCAACGCTCTCGTCCCTGCGAAGTCAGATCGGCATTGTCACGCAGGAGACAATTCTCTTCAACGATACCGTGCGCAATAACATCGCTTATGGGCAGCCGAATGTGCCGCAGGATGCCGTCATCGAAGCCGCCAAGGCAGCTCTGGCCCATGACTTCATCCAGCGGCTTCCCAACGGATATGACACCATGATCGGCGAGCGCGGGCTGCGCCTTTCCGGCGGTGAGCGCCAGCGCATTGCCATTGCCCGCGCACTGCTCAAGAATGCTCCCATCCTGATCCTCGATGAGGCGACGTCTTCTCTGGACACGGAGTCCGAAGCGCTCGTCCAGGCTGCGCTCCAGAATTTGATGACCGGCCGGACTGCATTCGTGATCGCACACCGGCTTACGACGGTGCGGCACGCCGATCGCATTGTCGTACTCGAGAACGGGCGCATTGCCGATTCCGGCACGCATGAAGACCTGCTGAGCCGTTTGGGCACCTACCGCAAGCTTTATGAATTGCAGTTTATGGAATTAGAGCCCAAAATGAGTGAAGAAACAGCCGCGGCCATTCGCTCTGAGGGGCCGCCAAGCTAAAATCACTCATTGATGCCCATCCGCTCCATGACCGGATTCGCGCAGGTAAAGTCGCAGGTTGGCGATGGTGTATCTTTTTCGCTCGCCCTAAAGTCTGTCAACCATCGCTTTCTCGATCCGCAGCTTCGCCTGCCCGCTGAAATGGACGAACTCGAAATCAAGCTTCGCCGCATGTTGAAGGAAAAACTCGCGCGCGGGCACGTGGAAGTCACGCTTATGGTGGAGCGCAGGCCGGGCGAGGGCTTCGGCTTCAACCGCGAACTTGTAGGCGGCTACGTGGCGGCGTTCCGCAAAGCGGCAGCCGAATTTGGCGCGCCCGGCGAACCCGACCTGAATGCCGCATTCCGCATGCCCGGAGCGCTTGCTGAAGCGGGCGGGCTGGATGGAAGCTTCGAACAATCTGTTCTGGCAGCGATGGTACAGGCAATGGAAAAGTTGAATCTGATGCGCGAGCATGAAGGCCAGGGCATGGAAGCTGAGCTGCGCCGCCGCTTGCAGAGCCTGGAACATGCCACCGAAGAGGTTTCAAAGCTCCGATCTGTGGTCACCAGGGCAGTGATGGAGAAAGTTCGTGTTCGCATGAAGGAACTTCTGGAAAGCGTCAATGCCGATGAAGATCGTATTCTCCAGGAGGCGGCCCTTCTGGCCGAACGAAGCGACATTCAGGAAGAGTTGGTCCGCCTGAAGACACACGTGGATCACTTCCGCAAGCTGCTCGATAGCGGCGGCGAAGTGGGCAAGAAGCTTGACTTTCTTTTGCAGGAGCTCAACCGGGAAGCGAATACGCTCTTGTCGAAGACCACCGGCGTGACCGGAGAGGCGTTGCGCATCACCGAGTTGGGATTACAGATGAAATCGGAAATCGAAAAATGCCGCGAGCAGGTGCAGAACCTCGAATGAGCGGGCTCCTGTTCATCATTTCAGCGCCGTCCGGTTCCGGCAAATCCACCCTGGTCAACGGACTTCGAACCTACGTTCCGAATCTTGAGTTTTCCGTCTCCTACACCACGCGACCGCCCCGAGGGAGTGAACAAGACGGACACGAATATCACTTCATCTCGCGCGAACAGTTCGAAGGCATGATCATGCGGGACGAATTCCTGGAACATGCGCTCGTGTTCGGCAACTACTACGGGACGGGGAAGAGAATCATTGAAGAGGCGGAGCGGCAGGGGCACGACGTGATTTTGGATATCGACGTTCAGGGAGCGCAGCAGGTTAAAGAACGCCTTCCTGATGCGATCAGTATTTTTGTCCTTCCGCCGAGCCGTGCTGAGCTCGAGTCACGCCTGAGGAAACGCAGCCTGAGTGAACATGTTCCTCCGCAGGAAATTCAGCGCCGGCTGGACGAGGCCCGCCGGGAGATTGAGAACTATCCCAAATACGACTATATTCTGGTGAACGACCGCGTTGAGCCGTCCGTGGATAAACTGGTGGCCATTGTTCAAGTCGAACGCGCGCGCCGGTCGGGCGAAAACCTATCTCTGCATGAGAAACAGTACCTAGAGAGCTCAGAGAAATGCCTGAAGTCCAGAATGGAAAAACAAATCAAGAGTATTCTGGATTCCTTCGATGTTTCCACCCCCACAGCCCTACCTGGTCGAGAGGTGACAGGACGATGAAGCTCAAAGACGGTTTTGATAGTAACTATCGCTATGTTCTGGTTGCAGCCCGCCGCGCCCGGCAGCTTTCCGGAGGCGCTCCTGCACTGGTCGACACCACGTCGCGCAAAGTCTGCAAGATCGCGCAGCAGGAGATCGATGCCGGCAAAGTGCAGTTCATTAAGGGTGAGAAAGCGCCAGCGGCAGAACCGCCTACGGAACAGCCGGCTGAGGCGAAGTCATAAGTCTTCCTCGGAGCCCTGATTCGTTCAGGGCTGTGAACCGGATTACAATCTTTGTATGAAGGTCGCTCTTGGTGTGTCAGGCGGCATTGCCGCCTATAAAGCTGCTGAACTCGTGCGCCTGCTCCAGGACCGCGGCTTACGTGTGCAGGTCATCATGACCCGCGCAGCCCAGGAGTTTGTGCGTCCGCTCACTTTTGCCGCTCTCAGCGGCGAAAAAGTGATTACGGATCTGTTTGGCGCCGGAGCAGAAGAACCGAACATTGATTCCGCCGTCGAGCACATTGCGGTAGCTCAGACGATTGACGCGCTGGTGGTTGCGCCCGCAACCGCTGATGTCCTGGCGAAATTCGCCCACGGTGAAGCAAACGATTTTTTGACTACACTGTTCCTTGCTACCACGGCGCCGGTGGTGATCGCGCCCGCCATGAACGTGAACATGTGGGACAATCCCGCTACTCAGGCCAACATCGAGATTTTGAAACACCGTGGATATCGGGTGGTGGATCCCGATAGCGGGTATCTTGCCTGCGGCATGATCGGCGCTGGCCGCCTTGCTGCCAATGACAAGATCGTTGATGCTGTTTTGGCTGCGCTCGGCGCCACGCCGGACCTGGTAGGGGAAACTGTTCTAATTACTGCCGGCGGCACCCGCGAACCCATCGATCCTGTTCGTTATATCGGCAACCGCTCCAGCGGCAAGATGGGTTACGCGCTGGCGGAAGCCGCTTTGCGTCGTGGCGCGAAAGTGATCCTGATCAGCGCGCCCACCGCCCTGAAGCCTCCATCGGCGGCGGAGTATATTGCGGTGCAGACTGCAGCGGAGATGCGCAATGTTGTTCTTGCGAACCTGGAGCGCTCGACGATCATCATCAAAGCGGCGGCCGTGGCGGATTTCACCATCCGCAATGCGGCGGAACAGAAGATCAAACGCAAAGGGCCTGTCACCCTGGAGCTGGAGCCCACACCCGATATTCTGGCTGAAGTGGCGGCGACCAAGGGTTCACGTATCGTCGCTGGCTTTGCTGCGGAAACCGAAAACGGTCTGGAAAACGCCCGCAAGAAGCTCGAAAGCAAGTCCCTCGATGCCATTGTCCTGAATGATGTCTCACAGCCGGGAATCGGCTTCGATTCCGAGCGCAACGCCGTTACAATCCTCACTCATTCCGGCGCCGAAAACGTTCCCGAGGCGAGCAAGTGGGAAGTGGCGCACCGGGTGCTCGATGCGGTGGTGAGAATCAAGATATCGCGTGCGCAAACGGTCCCACGCTGAAACTCGCCCAAGCTCGTCTACTATTGTTTTCCATCAAAGATGTAAGTGAGAGAAACAGAAAAACCCGGCAAGAGCGTGTCTTCGCCCAGAACCTCTGGTTCCCGCACCTGCCGCACGGCAGCGGATGAGTGTACTTCGACCTGCCGTAATTTTGGATAGACGATCCAAACCGCGTGAGAGCCGGCGCGCAGATACTGCTGCGTCTTCTTAGCCATGTCTTCTGCGGTGTTGCTGGGGGAAACCACTTCTACGGCCAGCGCGGGCGCACCCTCTAGAGGAGAAACTTCCAGATTCATTACTTCAACCTGCGCTGTCGTGACGAATGCCACATCCGGATTGCGCACTGTGTCAGAAGTGAGCCGAAAGTCTGTTTTTTCAAGCACGATTCCGAGATTGCGGATTCAAGGAATTGCAAGAGCCGCAATGCAATCCGCTGTCGAATCAAATTGTGAAGTGCTGCAGGAGATGCCTCCGTCAGCAACTGCCCATCGTCAAGTTCATAGATCATGCCCTCGCGTTCGGGAAGGTTTAGGAACTCGGCAAAGCTCATTCTCGTCGTTGTGCCCATGGCGATCCTGACCTCATATTAGAAGCTGGCAGGATGGAAAATACAATCGCTGTTTTAGATCCCAAACAGAATCAATTACACTGGCTTTTCATGCCCAAGCCTCTGGATTCCGCCACAAAGCAGCAGCTTGCCGCTCGCGTGAACTATTACCGTGAGATGGGGATTTACGATTTTTACCGGCGTCCAGTGGAGCCCGGCGCTGATGTTCTGGCCGAGGCTGCTGCGGAAGAAAGAGCCGCGGTAGCGACTGGTGCCCGAGAGGTATCCGAAACTTTCGCGATCCTTCAAGATAAGCCCGCAGCTCTCGCACGTATCCGCGCCGATATTGGCGACTGCACACGCTGCCGTCTCCACAAGGGCCGAACAAACCTGGTTTTCGGAGTAGGAAATCCAAATGCCGAACTCATGTTCATAGGCGAGGGACCGGGCGCTGATGAAGACGCGCAGGGAGAGCCATTCGTCGGACGCGCCGGTCAGCTCTTGAACAACATGATCTCCGCTATGGGACTCAAGCGCGAAGAAGTTTACATCGCCAACGTGGTGAAATGCCGTCCGCCCGGAAACCGCACCCCGGAAAGAGACGAGTGCGATATCTGCTCACCTTTCCTGCTGCAGCAGATTGAGGTAATCAAGCCCAAAGTCATCGTGGCTCTGGGCGCGGTTGCGGCAAAAACGTTGCTGGCCGTCAATGACAGCATGGCCAACCTGCGCGGACGCTGGTACGACTTCCACGGCACGCGCATGGCTGTGACTTACCATCCCGCCTATTTGTTGCGCGATCCACGGCAAAAGAAAGAGACGTGGAAGGACCTGCAGATGGTGATGAAATATCTCGGGCTGACTCCGCCGGCCAAAGCGCCGGCAGAGTCGTAAGCGGCATCTGCTTTAGGCGGCTTGCGCGCTGCTGAGGATTCGCTTGATCTGCCCGATGTGGTTCACATCATGACCCGCCACCAGTAGCACCAGCTCTCGCACCGTCTCCCGTCCGCGTTCCGAGTGTACGCCGTACTTGCTCCAGGCGCTCTCCGGCAACCCGTTGAGATAGCGCAGGTTGGCCTCACGAATCGTAAGAAATGTCTTTAGACTGTCGCTGATTTTTGCACTGCCATAGTTTCCCACGTCGGCCCAGAGGTCTTGATCATAGCCGATGATGGGCACACCATCGGCGCCTCCCGCAATCGCGCGCAGACGGAACCCAGAAACGAGTTCCGTGTCGGCGAGATGCGCTACGATCTCCGAAATCGACCACTTGCCAGGTTCCGGTGACTTTTTGGCCACGCCCTCCGGTAGATTCTGTACCAGCTTCGCGAGTTCGGCTGCGGTCTGCTGCATGGATTGCAGCGGGTCCTTGCTTCCCACAAAGTCGCGTAGCCTCTGAGCGTATTCTTGAAAGGTTTCCGCCATAGGTCCTCCACGCTCAGACTAATCGCCGCGAGAGCACCATGGCAAGCTCAGGCGCTCTCGCGTTCGAGCGACTGCGTTGTCGCTTGCCTTACTGAGGAGCGCATTCCCCATCGAACGTGTTGGTCAGCGGGTTGAAGCTGCACACATTCGTGTGGACGCCACCGGTGACCAGCTTCAGTTCCTCAGGCTGCAGGATGCGCGCACCCAAACGGCCCAGAACCCGGTCTTCTTCTCGCATGTTCGTCATCAATTTCTCCTTACCAAGAATTTAGCGATGCACGACCTAACACCTTGGCAACCATGCTCTCGGATTTCGAGCGGCTGTCAGTCCCTAACGGAAGTTAGGCTCAGGAGTGCAGTCGCCATCGTAAGCGCCGGTTTTGGGATCAAAAGTACAGACGCCGGTGTGGATGATGCCACCGGTCACCTGCTTCATTTCCTCCAAGCCCAGGATGCGCGCACCCAAACGGTTCAGCACCCGGTCTTGTTCTCGCGTGTTCGACATAGATTTCTCCTTTTTTAAAAATGCTGCGCGGCCTTGACCACATGCCAACGCCGCATTTTGAGTATAGGCAGAAGCCTGAACGTTGAAGGAGCGCCGGAGCTAAAGAATTGCAGTGCTGTTCCAATTTGGAACGCAACCTGACCAGCCGTTGTGCAGCTCAAGGCGCGTCTTCCCTGCAGAGCGTCGGGTTCCGTCTTCCCTTACAATCAGACTTGCTCATGCCCACATTCTGCGATGTAGCCCTGCCCGTGCCGTTGGACATGGTGTTCACCTACCGCATCGGCGACCAGCAGCCGATTGCCGGCGGGCGCGTGCTGGTCCCATTTCGAAATGAGCGGCTCTCAGGCATCGTGACGGCGCTGCATGACCGCGAACCTTCCATGCAGGCAAAAATCATCCTGCAGGTGCTGGACATAGAGCCGGTCCTCGATTCCAGGCTGATGGAGCTCGCCCAATGGATCAGCCAGTACTATCTTGCCCCGCTCGGCGAGGTGGTCCGCACCATGCTTCCGCTGGCTGCAGAGATCAAAAAAGCGAAGGTATATCGGATTACGGAGAAAGGCCACGAAGCCCTGCACGCCTCGGCTACGACCGGCTCATCGCGGCGCTCGAAACAGGAAATCGATGCGCAGATACGTGAATATGAAGTACTCAACTACCTTGCTATGTCGGACGATGTGCTGGAATCCACTCTGCGCTCCGCCACGGGCTCCGATCGCAAGCTGCTCGAAAATCTGCTGCGGAAGAAATGGATAGCGCGCGAGGACGCTTCGGGGGTGCGCGATGCGCGACGCACCATCCAGATTGCCGTGCTCAAGAATTCTGAAGGCAAAGTTAACGAAAACCAGAAGAAGATAATCACAACGCTGGAAGAGTACGGAGGCCGAGCCAGAGTAGAGCAGCTTCGCGAACTTCCTGTCCCACGCACCACACTGGGGACGCTCGTTAAGCGTGGCTTGGTTGAACTCATTGAAGAACCGGCCGAGTTCAGCGTGACCACACTCAAGAAGCGCGGGCCATCGCACCTGGATTTCATTTTCAATCCCGAGCAGAAGGCGGCGCTCGAATCCATTCATGAATCGGTGAACCAGCGGGAATTTTCCGTCTCTCTGCTGCATGGCGTTACCGGCTCGGGGAAGACGGCTGTGTATCTTGCGGCGATGCAGGCGGTGCTTGAATCCGGGCGCTCCGCGTTGCTCATGGTTCCTGAGATCGGCCTCACTCCGGCTGCCGCGGCCAATCTCCACCAGGTCTTTGGTGATGAGGTGGCCATTCTCCATTCTGCTCTTTCCGCCGATGAGCGCGCCGAGCAATGGCATCGCATCCGGCGCGGCGAAGCGCGTATCGTGGTGGGAACCCGCTCTGCCGTTTTCGCTCCCGTCAACGATTTGGCGCTCATCGTGGTGGATGAAGAGCATGACCACTCCTACAAGCAGGAAGAGACGCCGCGCTATCACGGTCGAGATGTGGCGGTGATGCGGGGCAAGCTCTGCAACGCGGCCGTTGTGCTTGCGTCGGCGACGCCTTCTATCGAGTCGTACCACAATGCAGAGGCGAAGAAGTACAAGCTCCTGCAGTTGACCCAGCGTGTGGAGCGGCGGCCGCTGCCGGAAGTGGAAGTCGTGGACATGAAGTTCGATTTCCAGCAGAGCGGGGAAGAACGCCTGTTCTCACGCCAGTTGATTGAGGAAGTCACGGAGCGTCTTGCGCGCGGCGAGCAGGCGATGATCCTGCTGAACAGGCGTGGCTATTCATCTGTTGTCCTGTGCCGTTCCTGCGGGGAAACCCTGCAATGCAAAAACTGCACCATTGCGCTGACGTTTCATAAGTCGGGCTATCGCATGGAATGCCATTATTGTGGGTATCGCCAGGCTGTGCCCAAGGTCTGCCCCTCATGCTCGAGCGAATATATCTTCTTTCTCGGTGCCGGCTCAGAGAAGGTGGAAGAGCGGCTGCACGCGGCTTTTCCGCAGGCGCGCATTGGTCGGCTTGATCGCGATACCGTGCGCACACGCCATGACTTCGAGCGTGTCCTCAGCCAATTCCATGCGGGTGAAATTAACCTGCTCGTGGGCACGCAGATGATTGCCAAAGGCCATGACGTGCATGGCGTCACCTTGGTCGGCGTGGTGGGAGCCGACTACGCTCTGGGCTTTCCTGACTTCCGCGCGGCTGAGCAAACGTTTCAACTCCTCACCCAGGTCGCCGGCCGCGCCGGCCGTGGCGAGACTCCGGGCAAGGTCGTGCTGCAGACCTATCATCCCGATCACTATGCCGTGCTGTTTGCCCAGCGGCATGACTATCTCGGTTTTTACGAGAAAGAGGTGCGCTTCCGGCGCTGGATGCATTATCCACCGTTCAGCGCGCTGGCCAATATCCTGGTGCGCAGTGACAAGTTGGATCAGGCGCTCACGTGGACAGGACAGATTGGGCGCTGGTTTGAAAGCACGCGGAACGAGGGCTTACGCGTGCTCGGGCCTTCCGTGGCGCCGATCATGCGGCTCAAGCGAGACTACCGCTATCACTTCATTGTGAAGGGCGCCAGCCGGCAGAAACTCAATACGGCCTTGCGCCGCATGCTGGCCTTCGCCGATGAGCATAAAATTCCGCGCACTCACGTCATCGTGGACGTGGATGCGTTGTCACTGCTGTAGAACTTCTTCTTTATTGCTCAATGGGCGGCGACTGAGACTGAGAAATGCGGTGGCACAGGCGCCCTCGCCGGTGAGTGTTTTCGTTTTCATGCAGCCATATTGTGAGAAGACGTTCTCTCAATCAAAGGATCCATCCTGAACCCCGCCAAACTGAAGCGACAGCATGCAGTCGAATTCACGTAGGATGATTTTCACGTGATCGGCAAAGCGCACAGCCGGGCGGCTGTGCTACACACGTCAAATTCGGCCAGGTAAACGAGGGCGATGAACCCTAGTGCTTATACTGGGGCGAAACGGGTTTTTGCTGCTGTTTCTGTATCCGGTGCTGCCGAATGTTTTCCAGAATGTGCTGCAGGCTGCTGTTCTTGAGTTGAAGGCTCTCGTCGTCGCGCTCCTTGATTGCGGCTGGAGCAATAGAGAGCACGAGCATCAGCAACGCCGTCGCTGCGACCCATTTGCGCTTTCGGTCCATCGGCGGGGCGAGCGGAACATCAGGATGGCGGCTGCCCGTCAGGCGCAGCACAATGGCCCAGAGCAGCCAGCCCGCCCACAAGTACCAGCTCAATGCCAGCAGCACGGCAATCGAAAGCACGGATACGCGACGGTGCCACCGCGGCTGCACGGCAAAGATGATGTGCCCGCCGTCGAGCTGACCGCCGGGAAGCAGATTCAACGCAGTGGCAAACATCCCGAACCACGCAGCAACGGCCACGGGGTGCAGATAGAGGCTGCCTAGCGCAATGTGGCTTGCCAGAAGATTGCCGGATGCGGCGAGAACCGCATGTGCCAGGTAGAAAATGAGCGGGAGGCCAAAGGCAATATCTGTCTGCGATGACTGCGCTGTAAGCGGCTGTGACAGCATCAGTCCATAGAACAACAACGGGATCGCCACCACAAAGCCCGCAATCGGCCCGGCGATGCCGACATCGAACAGGTCAGAGCGGCTGCGGATTGGCGATTTGATTCGTATGAACGCGCCAAGTGTCCCGATCAGAGTAGGAGCAGGGATAAAGAATGGCAACGTAGCGTAAATTCTGCGGCGCACAGCCAAGACAAAGTGCCCCATCTCGTGCGCGGTCAGGATCGCCAGCAAGGAAGCTGAAAAGGGGATTCCCAGCAGAAGCCGGCGCCAGTCCTCAATGGCCCAAGCCCATGGCCAGTAATCAACATCGGCAGAAAAGAATGGCAGATGATTGTTGAAGTTGTATTGGAGGCGCGCACCGATGCACAACGTGCTGAGGATCGTCGCCAGAAAGAGCAGCGCGTGCAGCCAGTAGCGCCGTTTCGGCGGCTGGATGACGACTACTCTGATTCCCTGGTGTTCAGGATCGTAAATCTGATATTCGAGCGGAAGGGAAGAGTTGTCCGGCATTTAGAACTGATAAGCCCGCCTGACCTGCTTCAGTCGATGGACTGCAACTCCTTGCCCGGTTTAAAGCGCACCGCCTTGCCCGGAGGAATATTCACCTCCGCGCCTGTCCGGGGATTGCGTCCGATTCCGGTCTTGCGCGGACGGACGTTGAACACGCCAAAGCCGCGGAGCTCAATCCGCTCCCCCTGGGCCAGGGATTTCTTCATGCTGTCAAAAACGGTTTCCACGGCGAGTTCCGCCTTGGTCTTGGTGATACCCGTTTTATTTACTACCTCGTTGATAATATCGAGCTTAATCACTTGGCTCAGCTCTCCTTGAGGTGTGCAGGGGGCGTAAATTACAGATAATAGGGGGCTTTTGGCGTACTGTCAATGAAGAAACGGTGGCTTGAACAAGCCGCCTTGCCGGGACGAAGCAATTAGCGTGATCTTGAGCGCGAAGGCTATCCTTTGTTCGTAGCTTCGCCAGCCTTGTAGATATAACGAACGGAAGGCTTGTAGATCAGCAGCGCGGAGCCGCCGCTACGGCTCACCTTGATGCAGTTCTTGTCGTACCACTCGATCAGCCCTTGTACCTGCTCGCCGTCCTTGAGCACCACCACAACCGGGGTCTTGCTCTGAATCTGCTTCTGGTAGTAGTAGTTTTCCGCATGGGTCGTCTCGCCCGGTCCGTTGCGGCGGGGACCGTTGGAATGCATGCGGTCCGTGCGCTCCAGGCGCTCGCGCCGTTCGGAGACAGGTTCTGTGCGCGGCGGAGGCGTGCTGAGCGAGGGCCGGATAAGTTTCCGGCTTACAAATTCTTCTTCGCTATGCTCTGGCGCCTGGCGTGCGGCAGTAGCGTCCATGGAATCCTTCATTGCTGTTTGCTCCCGTTTCCCACAGCGCGGGACCTAACGGCTGGAACCAAAAGAATGCCGACGGAAACCGAGCTGATCCCTTGAATGTATCGGGAATCGCAGTGCGGGTCGTTGGTTGTTACCGTATCACAGCCTCAGCAAGCGTTTCAATGGACTGGAAGGTCATTGTCCGGCGCAGCCCCACTGATGTTCACCAAGCGCCGATTTACGCCGCGACGATTGGTCAACTCGAACGATCACCGCTCCAGCGCGAGTGCGAATGCATCCAGCGAGAGTGGGCGCAACACATTGCGCCGCATGCCTCTTTGCACCTGCCCCAGTTGCTGCGCCGCCTTCGCGATCCACGCGAAATCGACGTTCGCGCCCAACGATTTCAACTCTCCCAATATGTCGATATTTCGCACCAGGTTCGCGGCATCGCAATTGAGAGCCATCAGGTCTTCCAGCAGCCCATAAACTGCCGCCACAAGCTGGTCGGTTTTTTCCTTGCCCTCGCCTCCGCCGCGGTACGTTTCCGTGGCGCGAAACAGGTCAGTATGCTCCGCCGACCGTATTGCCGTTGTCAGCAGTACCAGGGCATCCTTGCGCGCGGCCAGATATTGTTCCAGGTCAAGCGAGCGAGCGCGCCCTATGGCTCCCCCACTGAGCTTTGCCGCCAATTGGCGCTGGCGCGCGTTCCATTCCAGACGATGCTCTGCCAGGTATTTCTCAATGTCAGCCAGAGGAAGAGCGCTCAGGGTGAAACTGATGCATCGTGAGCGAATGGTGGGCAACAGCTCGCCGGGATTGCGCGCCAGCAGGAAGATTGTGGCAAACTCCGGAGGCTCTTCCAGCACTTTCAGCAGCGCGTTGGCCGCTTCCTTCATAAAGGCCGCATCGCTGAAAATGAAAACCTTTCGCTTCGCTTCGGCGGGCTTATAACGGATAGTTTCATTCACGTACCGCACCTGATCTACCTTGATCATCATTTGCGGCGGATCAGGAGGAACCACCAGCACATCAGGATGAGGCTGCACCAGGATGCGGGTTTCACGCTTGTCGGTTTCGCGCAGCCCCTCGCGCGCTTCCACCGCTTCCGCGCAGCGGGCCTCAAGATCGGCGGCTTCGCTGATTTTCCGGCAGTTCTCGCATGTCCCGCAGAAGTCCGGCAGTCCGTCGCTCTCGCTCCGATTCAGGCAATTCATGCTCCGGGCGAGCATCAGTGCCAGCGTGTATTTGCCTGCGCCCTGCGGGCCGGCGAGGATCACGGCATGAGGAAAGCGATCGCGGGCCAGCATTTCGCGCAAGCGTCGGACCACATCTTCGTTGCCCTGGAAATCTGAAAACCCCATCTGCTCGATTGTAACTGCCTTGCGGTGCATGAAGGATTTTGCACCGGCTAATCTGTACTGTTCATCGGATTACGGCCTTTTACTCATCTGTGTTCATGACAATGTAGTGGGAAACTGCTGCAAATGCCCGATAGAGGTTTGTTGCTGGATGCCTCACTCTTAACGGCGTGAGACATACAACGCAGCGTGCCGGAAACGGCCGCCCTGGTTCATACTTCATCTTTTTTCGTTTTACTGCTGTTGCGGGTTTTCTGTTGCTCATGATGGGCCTGAGCGGTTGCGGCGGATCGGCGCAAAGCACCCCGCCGGTGGCGGATGAGTTCACCATTGTTGCTCTGCCGGATACGCAAAATTACTCGCGGTACTCTCCGGAAATTTTTCGCGCGCAGACGCAATGGATCGCTGACCACGTACAGGACCAGAACATCAAGCTGGTGCTGGGCCTCGGCGACATTGTGGACGACGGCGCCGATCTCCAGCAGTGGCAAAACGCGGATGCTGCCGTGCGAAATCTCGATGGGCATGTGCCGTACTTCATGGCCATTGGCAATCATGATTACGCCGGTTCCAAACCCGCGGCGCGAACGGCTGGCGCTGTGGGCTTCAATCAATTCTTCGGGCCGTCGCGCTACGCCAACGCAAGCTGGTACGGCGGCAACTACCAGGGAAGCAATGAAAACTTCTACGGCGTAGTGACCATCAACGGCCAGGATTTTCTGATTCTGGTGCTCGAGTATGCGCCGCGTGATTCCGCTCTGGCCTGGGCCGATGGCATCCTCAAGGCCAATCAGGACAAGGAAGCCATTATTGTGACCCACAGCTTCACGTTCACTGACAACACGCGCATCTCACGCTGCGACGCAAACAGCGCCGCGAGTTTCGGGGTCGGACAGGACAACGACGGCGAAGACATGTGGTGGAAGCTGGTGCGCAAGTATCCTAACGTTCGCATGGTTCTGAGCGGCCACGTGAACACCGGCGACGGCACCGGCCACCGCGTTGACCTGGGCGCGAACGGCAACCTCGTGAACCAGATGCTTTCCGACTATCAATCGGAACCGCAGGGCGGAGGTGGATATCTCCGCATTCTGAAAATTTCTCCTTCGCTCAACCAGATCAGCGTTACCACCTATTCCCCTTATCTCAACTCGTTCAAGACTGACGATCACAATCAGTTCACCGTGCCATACATGGCCGGCGGCAGTTCCACTGCGGGCGAGATCTCTGGCATGGTCCGTGACGTCAACAACTGTCATCCGGTTGCAGGCGTGAGAGTGACGACTACTGCTGGAACGGCGATGACGGCAGCCGACGGAACCTTCTCCATTCCCGCCCTCGCCATGCAGTCGCTGAGTGTCACGGCAGACAAGACCGGGCTTGCGAGCAACAGCCGCTTTGCGACTTCCACATCCAATACGGATCTACCGAGCCCAACGAAAATTTTTGTCTCCGCTTCCGGCCGCGTGACCGGGACGGTGATGGCAAGCTCGGGCAGCGCGCTCGCCGGGGCCACGGTGACCTTCAGTGGCGGCGACCTTCGCTTCACCACTTCTGTCACAACGGACGGCAGTGGATTCTTTGATTCCGGCCCAATCGGCACAGGCTCGTTCAATGTGTCCGTGTCGGCTGCAGGGCATTCAACCGCAGACACCAGCGCATCTGTGAGCGCAGGGTCGTCGGTCAACCTCGACGTGACTATGCAGTAATGCGAAGAGGGCCGCGCCCGAACTCTTTTACGGCAGGCGAGGGAAAATGAGCGTTGGCGTTAACGAATTGAGTATGCCGCTCGTCATTCAATGTGGAACTTCACATTTTGATAGTCCGTAACAGTTCGAAATGAAGCTTGTGCATAAGCTCCTGGTCGCCTTGGGCGTCTACCTTGCTTTGTCTGTGGTCGCGGGCATCGTCATCAGCGAAGCCAGTCTGCATCTGCGGCGATTGCCTCTCCGCCATCAACAGCAGTTCGCTGCGTTAATGCATGAACGATATGGGGCGGAGTTGGATGACGTACAGATCCAAGCCGCCGATGGCGTAGTTCTAAAGGCTTGGTATGTTCAGCCCACAAGCTTCAAGGGAAGCGCAGTGGTCTTGACGCACGGCATCACTGACAATCGAGAAGGCGTGGCAGGGTACGGCAAGATCTTCCTCGATCAGGGCTATGCCGTTCTGCTGCCGGACGCTCGAGCTCATGGCCAGAGTGGCGGGGACATTGCGACGTACGGCATTCGGGAAGCAGGCGATCTCCACCGCTGGATTTCGTGGCTGTATACAAATAAGCTCTCGGCGTCAGAATGCGTGTACGGCTTCGGCGAATCGTATGGCGCGGCGGTTGTGCTGCAGTCCCTTGCCGTCGAACGCCGTTATTGCGCTGTCGCCGTGGAGGATTCATTTTCCTCGGCGCGTGCCATCAGCTACGAGCGCATCTCCGGCCCCTTACATCTGGGTGCCTGGTTTGGCAGAACTCTCGGCCTGCCGGCGCTTGATTCCGCTCTCATCTATTCCAGGCTGCGCTATGGTGTTGACCTGCTGAAACCCAGCCCACTCTACGCAATCGAGCATTCCAGCGTGCCCGTCCTGTTGATCCAGGGCGTTGAGGACCGCAGCATCCGTCCCTACCATGGCAAGGTCCTGGCGGCTGCGGCGCCCAATCACGTGCGGCTCTGGATGGTTCCCAATGCCGGCCATACCATGGCTTGGTCTGCTGCCCACCATGAGTTTGAAACGCGTGTTCTCCAATGGTTTGCTGAACACAGAGGCAAGTCTCTTGAGCTGCGTTCCGTTTCAGGACAGTGAAGAACTTCGGGTACAATTGAAGCAGTCGGGGCGTAGCGCAGCCTGGTAGCGCACCTGCCTTGGGCGCAGGGGGTCGGAGGTTCAAATCCTCTCGCCCCGACCAAATCACCTGAGCGAGACCCCTTTCCCTGAATTTGGGCGTACGATGTAAGTTCTTTATGGGACGCTGGATCCTCTTCCTGGTGGGCTCCGCACTTTTCGCCGTTGCTGGCGTTGTCCAAGCAACGGGCTCGGGACGGAATGGCGCAATTGTCGGCATTTGGCGCGCCGAATATGCCAATTTACCTGCTGCGACCCTGAACATCACTGATGAGGCCGGCCCCCTGCAAGGCGCCATGCTGTTTTATCTGATCCGGCGCGATGAAGGAAAACTACCCACATCTTCGCCTGGAATCCCCGAACCATTATTCAATCCGCGGTTCGATGGGAAGAAGCTCACGTTTCAACTCAGCCACCGGCATGCGCACGCGGAAACCACATCCGATCCGCCGGTCACATTCGAACTGGTGTTGACCGGTCCTGATGAGGCGAATTTGGTGCGTATTCCTCAAGACGGGCCTGCCTATGTGCGGATGGTAAGAGAGAAGCGGTAGATCCAATCTTCACAGAAATGCGGAAAAGTTGTTTGCCACCGCCGGACCAAAACTTCAGCGCCTCAATTCCTCCAAGCTTCCTGCGCCGATTTCGCTTCCCGGAACACCGCCGGTGAATATGAAAGTTCCCTCATGGCATCCACACGCCTCTCCAATTTACGAAATCGGAACAAACGGCGCCGTTTAGCAGATGAGCACCTTACCTCGCTGGAGGAAATTTTCACGGTTTCTTCGATTTGAATGAGTGTCTTACGTCGCTTATGTGCACAGGACGGGAGGGCAAGGGATTACGCCACCTTGGAGTCCGCCAGCACGAAAATCAAGCAAAGCTGCACGATTGACCTTTGCATTCTAAGCGGGCCTTTTAGCCGGTTCGCAGGCGCTAAAGTGCGCGCCAGAAGCGGCCATGAGAGCTTCATGCAACAGAGAAAGCGCCGCCTCCAAACGTCATCGTCCTCTTCAGGTTCGATTTTTGAAAACAGGAACGAACTTGGATTCAGTGTCTAAGGTGAACCCCGTAATGGGTTCGTTGGGCGCAGCAATGCCCAGAACACTTGTAACCAGCCCTGCTCTCGCGGGAATGATCTCCGCTCAACTCTACTGTTAAGGAACGAGAAAACGGCAATTCCCATTTTGGGAATTTTCTGTTGCGGATTCGGAACACGCATCAAGTCCATTGCTTTGTTGCGGATATAGGCCAGAATGTCAGAAACTGTTTGCGAAGAAAGATCAAAGGAGAACATCACTGTGAAAAAAGCTTTGCGCCTTGTTTTGCTTGCTGCGATGGTATCAGCCGGTTCAGCTCTGGGAATAACGCAGTTTGATACCCCGATGCCGCAACCAACCTGCGGCCCAACGCCGCCCTGCGCACTCCAGTAGCAGAAACAGGTAAGTGACAAGGGTAATGTTTATCGTTGACTGAGGGCCTAAAAAAGCTTGTGCGTTAAGTTTGCGCCACAGTATGCTTTTAGGCGGGCACATGGATTTAACCCTGTCATTACGGGTGCTCTCGGTCGCGGGCATTATCTGCCAAGCCACACTGGCGTTTGTGTTGCTTTGGAAGAAGGTCTGGAAAAGCTTTCCGCTGTTTAGCTGGTATTTTGGAACGGGTTCTTTGGCGACCATTATGATGTATGCGTTCCAACACAGCAGAGCGGCCTATTTCTACCTGTATTGGACGGTTGAGGCGCTCGGCATCGGACTCGGATTTGCTGTTGTTTATGAAATCTTCAGCAATTTGTTTGGGAACCACAACGCATTGCACAGGCTCGCTTCCGTAATTTTCAGATGCGTCCTGGGGCTATTGCTTTGTATCGGAATCGTAGTGCTTATCAGGCACTCTCCATTTGGGTTCCGCGCAGTGACCTCAGCAGTCGTCATTGTGGAGGAGTCCGCACGGATCATCGAAATTGGCATGCTGATGTGCCTGTTCCTTTTGTCCAGCGCTTTTGGGCTGCACTGGCGACAACAGGTTTTCGGAATTGCACTGGGGCTTGGAATTTTTGTTGCGGTCGAATTGATTAGGGTTACCATCTGGGGCCAGGCGGGCAAAGAGGCGCACGACGCTCTGAACGTAATCCGCATTCTGAGTTTTGATACAAGTCTTCTCATTTGGATCGGCTATCTTGCTGCGCCGGAGCGCGCAGCGAAGGAAGTGGAACTTCCGCAGCGCTCGCAGCTTGAGCAGTGGAACCAGGCGGTTATGGAGTTAATAAACCAATGATTACTCTGATCGTGATTGCACTGGCATTGGCCGCCATTGGCCTGTTTTACATGGCTGTGCGCAGCCGCCGGCAGCGGCCGCACCAGGTTGTTCGTCCGGTGGATTTAAAGGCGTTTCGCACTCTGGTGGACCGCGAAGACGAGCTCTTCCTGAAGCAGCGTTTGCCGCGAGCGAGTTTTGCCCGGCTCAAACGCCAGCGCGTGACGGTGACCATGCGCTATGTCGGTCGGATTGCCAACAACGCATCGCTGGTCATGGGATTTGGCGAATCAGCGCGGCTCAGCTCCGACCCCGAGATTGCTCAGACGGCCTCCCAGATCGTTGAAGTCGCCAGCCAGTTGCGCCTGCAGTGCCTGGTGGCTCTTGGCAAGCTGTCACTCGAATTTGCTCTGCCGTCACTGCAGCTTACGCCTGCGGTTCTGGCGCCCGAGTACCAGCAACTGCGCGAAAATGTGGTGCGCCTGGGCAAGCTCCAGCCGCAAACCGCCGCTCCGTTGCCGGTAGCAATCTAGTTTATCGGGATATCGGGTCATCGGTATACCGAAGTATCGGTATACCGATTCAGTGTTGGGAAGCCGCACACATTCGTTGATCCGACCCGATGACCAGATCTCCCGATAACCCGATCCGTTAAAATATTGTCATGCTTTTGCAAGGAATCTTTCCGGCTGTAACAACGCCGTTCCATCCCGACGGCGCGCTTTATCACAAGAAAATCGAGCACAACATTGACCGTTATTCGCGCACTCCTGTTGCGGGCATGGTGATACTCGGCTCCACCGGTGAAGCGGTGATGCTCAGCGATGAAGAGCGCCGGGAAGTCCTTCGCATATCGGCCGAAGTGGCTGCGCCGGAAAAGGTCCTGATTGCAGGCACAGGCGCGGAATCTGTTGTTGAAACGCTCCGCCTCACCGAGTACGCGGCCAGGATGAACTACGATGCGGCTCTGGTGCGCACACCGCATTTTTATCGTCCACAGATGACGCCGGAGGCCATGCTGGCCTTCTACCGCACGGTAGCGGACCGGTCGGCTCTTCCCGTGCTGCTTTATACCGTACCGCCGTTCACCGCCTACGATCTTCCATTGGAGGTGATCACGGAGCTTGCCGAGCACAAGAACATCATCGGCATTAAGGAATCCAGCGGGAACGTGGAGAAGGTGGAGGCCATGGTGAAGGCCACGCGCCATATCAAGCGAGCCACGACGGTGACGGAAGTACAGCAGGCGGTGACCGGACGCTTGGCTGCCGCTTCCGCCGGCGAAAGCAATGGCGGCCAACTGGTCAGCGTCGGGCAGCTCACCGGCGGTGGTTCGGCTGTGGCTACAGCGCCTAAAATCAAGACGCGCAGCAAAGAGGTGGGATTCCAGGTGCTTGTCGGGGCGGCGCATACGCTGCTGGATTCGCTTCAGGCGGGGGCCAGTGGTGCGGTCCTGGCATTTGCCGCTCCCGCGCCTACGATTTGCTTTGAAATCTATGCCGCGTTCAAGGACAATGATATTGAGCTGGCCCGGTCCAAGCAGGATTCGCTAACGGCCGCGACCAAAATGGTTGTTTCAAAAATGGGCATTCCAGCAGTCAAATACGCCATGGACCTTAATGGGTATTATGGAGGCCTCCCCCGCCTGCCCTTGCTTCCCCTGGCGGCAGCGCAGAAGACGGATGTGGAAGAGCTCATGGGCTCGTTCCGCAGTTAATCAGGTTTACTTCCGGCAGAAGTTCAGTATGCAGTGATTGGAACCAAAAGGAGGCCGGTTCCTCTATCATGTAAGAGTCGCGCGTACTGAAGATCATTCAGTTGAAGTCCACGCCCCGCTGGGGTATGGTAATTTCCCCGAACGTGGGGTTGAGTAAGAGCATAGGGGTTCACCCAGGAACGGATTTTGGTGTGGACCGGGGAAAAGGAAATTAAGTGTTGTCAGCCGGAAAGAAATTACGCGAGCTTCGCGAAGAGATCGGCCTTACCCTGCGCGACGTGGAACTGGCCAGCGTTGCTTTGGCCGACTCGCGGGGCATTGAAGAGTTTGTCATCAATCCCAGCCGCCTTTCTGATATCGAGACCAAGGGCGTCATCCCCAGCATCTATCGCCTCTACGTGCTCTCCGTCATCTATCGCGCCGACTTTGCCGAACTGTTGAAGTTGTATGGCATTGACCTCGGCTCCACCGTCGCGGATTATGCTATCTGCCGGCCAAGCAAGACCCACCGTCTTGACATTGTGACGGCGCGCGGCACAGCGCAGGTGCCTGTGAAGCTGGATCCCGCTTTTGACATCCGCCGCACCAGCGACCTGGGCCGGATGATCGAGAACTGGGGAGTGGTTCCGCTGCAGTTTCTCCAGGACTTGTCCAAGCGCAAGTACACCTATGCTTACGTGGGCACGGAAGACCTGACCATGTATCCGCTGCTGCTGCCGGGCTCGTTTGTCCAGGTGGATGAAGAACGCTCGAAGGTGGAGGACGGAAAGTGGCGTTCAGAATTCGAGCGGCCGATCTATTTTGTGGAGACGCGTGAAGGCCACCTCTGTTGCTGGTGCTCGGTGCGGCGTGGGGAAATTGTCCTGCAATCGCATCCGCTTTCGCCGGTTCCGCCTCGCATCCTAAAGCATCCCCAGGAAGCCGAAGTGATAGGCCAGGTTGTGGGCGTGGCTATGCGACTCGTGGAGTGGTACGCTCCTGATGAGCAAGAGCTTGCACCGAATCCTGAAGCAGACGAAGGTGAGCCGAGAGAAGTGCGTCGTCATTGACGGGCGCCGTGAGAACGAATGATTCGGGTTTCAGCACCTCGGGCCCATCCTCCCGTCCTACCGCCTCTTGATACTCCTTGTAGACCTCTCGAACAGGAGATTCCAGCATCTCGATTGCAATCTCTTCATGTGCTGCCCGGATTGCCTCCTGGGCCGAGCGCTGGCCGTAAGCGCGCGTCAGTCCCCAGTGGCGATACTGGCCGTCCGGCAACTGCAGCGAGCAGATGTAGGCAAGACGCTCCAACAGTGTGGGAAGAGCGCTCAACGTGCGCTTCTTGAAGTTCTCAGATGCTTGGTACATCATGCCCGTCCTCCCGGAAGCCAAAGCCAGTCTCCAAATGCTGAATATTGCTGAGTAAAAAATAGCACATACCCGCAGCTTCGTTGCCGGATCGTCCCCTTGTTCTGAATCCAGAACAGCCCGGTGACAAAAGTAACCGCCCCCCATCAGGAGCTGTCTTTAAGGATTTCCTTATTTCACCACCTGCATCCAATCCATTGAGCATGCGTACGCCTGTAAAGTCTTAATCCAAAAGAAAGGATTTTCCATGAACCCGCGGAAGCAGAACAGAGAAGATGAGCACTCCCCCGAGCTGGACCGTGACGAGCAAGCCAGGCTTGATGAGCTTGGGACCGATCCCGGACAGGTGGGACCTGACAGCGCAGGCCAGTCGGGCGATCCGCAGCGGCTCTCGCCCATTGCTGAGGCAAACGAAGAATCAGTGGAAGAACTGGCCGATACAGACCAGGCTATCGAGGCTGCCGCAGTGGAAGGAGTGGAAGACGCCGCCGATCATCCCGAGCGTCCCACGCACACGCATGAGGAATACGGCCGGCCCGATGATGTTCCGCCCCGGCGTCGCGATGACGAAGCAGCATAGCTATTTTGCCACCTCCTCGTTCACAAATGGGGACTGAATGAAATCGCGCATCATCTGAATGCAGCCGGCATCCTGCACACTTGTATCAGCCCGCGCG
>Ga0134125_10001465_pt1 | contig 29022 bp, 22 predicted proteins | sample KB31751_FD_96464 | JGI IMG/M metagenome (GOLD analysis project Ga0134125, IMG submission 96464) | Terrestrial soil microbial communities with excess Nitrogen fertilizer from Kellogg Biological Station, Michigan, USA - KB3-175-1 | ecosystem: Environmental > Terrestrial > Soil > Unclassified ... | reverse complement strand
GTCCGAGATGTGCCCGACGCGCAGGACTTCCGCCTCTGCGCGACCACGCCCAATCCCGAATGGATCCACCGCTCCGTCATGTACCAGGTGTTCCCGGACCGCTTCGCCCGCTCCACGGGCGCCGCCGACCGCACGCTGCCCGACTGGGCCATCCCCGCCGACTGGGACACCAGCACCGTCATTGGCCGTGGCCCCGACACCCCCTACCAGTACTTCGGCGGCGATCTGGACGGCGTCCGGGACCACTTGGACCACCTCGAGGCAATCGGTGCCACGGTGCTGTACCTGACGCCGATGTTCCCCGCTCGGTCAAACCACCGTTACGACGCCGCCTCGTTCACCGGCATCGACCCGCTGCTTGGCGGCGACGAGGCCCTCATTCGACTCGTCGAAGAGGTCCACGCCCGGGGGCTTCGGGTAGTGGGGGACTTGACCGCCAACCACTCGGGCGACGCCCACGAATGGTTCCGTGCCGCCTACCGCACCCCGGACGCCCCCGAATCCGATTTCTACTACTTCAGCGAAGCGAACACGCGCTACCTGGCCTGGCTCGGCGTCGAATCCCTGCCCAAATTCAACTGGCGCTCCCCAGGACTACGCGACCGGTTCATCCTGGCTGATGACTCGATGGTCGCCCGCTGGCTGCTGCCGCCCTTCAACCTGGACGGCTGGCGGATCGACGTCGGAAACATGACCGGCCGTGCCGGCGCCGACGACTTCAACCACGAAATCGCCGCCCTCATCCGCGACCGGATCCACACCATCAACCCGCAGGCCCTCCTCATCGCCGAATCGACCTCCGACGCCGCACCCGACTTCCAAGGCGACACCTGGCAGGGGGCCATGACCTACGCCAACTTCACCCGCCCGCTCTGGGAGTGGCTGGCCCGCCCCCGGGACCCGGAGGCCGGAACGCTGAAGGACGCGCGCGGCAATACCCTCGCCCAGGGGTGGCCCGACTACTTCGGGTTGCCGCAGCGCGGACCGGACCGGATCGGGGCCGAGGACTTCCTGGCCACCCACCTGGACTTCGCGGCCGCCTTTCCCTGGCGGGTGCGGCTGGCCAACCTCAACGCCATCGACACGCACGACACCGCGCGGGCGGCCAGCGCCATCCTCCCCGGTGCCCAGCCGTTGGCCGCCGCCCTGCAGTTCACCCTCCCCGGCGTCCCGATGGTGTTCATGGGCGATGAGTTCGGACTCGAGGGGTTCAACGGCGAGAACTCGCGCACCCCCATGCCGTGGCACGACCCGTCCCGCATCCCGGCCGACCTGCGCGGCCTCTATGCCGGGCTGTCCACGTTGCGCCGCGACCACCCAGTGCTGGCCAGCGGGGGGTTGCGGTGGGTCCACGCCCGCGACGGCACGCTCGCCTTTGTCCGCGAGGGCGTTTCCGAAAGCGTGCTGGTGGTGCTGTTCCGCGACGTCGACCACCATGTGCGGATCGGCCAACCGGACGTGGGCTTTGTGGGAACCGACGGACCACGCCTGCTGTGGAGCCACGGAACCGTCACCGCCCAGCGGAAGCCCGGCACCGGCGTCGTCCTGGCAGGAGAGGCGCTTTCCGCCGCGGCCTTCGCCCTCCCCGGGCTCACGGTGCCGTGTGCGGCGCAGCGGGGCATTCCGTGAACGCGCCAACGCCTCCCGTGGCGGGCGTCCTGCTCGCCGCGGGGAACGGCTCGCGACTGGGGCGGGGGCCGAAGGCGCTGCTGCGGCGGGCCGATGGGGCAACGTTGGTCGAGTACCTGGCAGGCGTCCTGGCTGCTGGCGGGTGCACGCCGGTTGCCGTCGTGCTCGGCGCCGGGGCGGCCAGCGCCAGGACGCTGCCCGGCTTGGCGGGGTACCTGCTGGTGGAGAACGAGGGCTGGGAGCAAGGGATGGGAGGCTCGCTGCGCCGTGGACTGGACGCCGTGCCGAGCGGGCACGGTGCACTGGTCGCGCTGGTCGACCAACCGGGACTCGATGCCGCCACGGTCCGCCGGCTGCTGGCAGCCCACCGGCCCGGGCGCATCACCGCCGCCGGGTTCCGGGAGCGGGAGCCCGGCGGCGCCGCAGTGCGGCGCGGGCATCCGGTGCTCTTCGGCCCGGATGACCTGCCGGCGGTCCGGGCCGTCGCCCACGGCGATACCGGGGCGCGCGCGTACCTCGCCGGCCAGGCGGCTCGCCTGGATGTCGTGGACTGCTCCGACCGGTCCGATGGCGGCGACGTGGACGCCCCCGACGATCTGCACCGACTGGACTGACGGCCCGCGGGCGCGGACAGCCCGGGTTCCCGTTGTCGTGCGCCAGGCCTACCGGCGGGACATGCGCCACGGGACGACCCGGAGCCCCGGATTCTTTCTGGAAAAAAACTTCCATCAACCGGATTTCGTGTGTAAGCTGCGTCACAAGACCCGCTGCCTGTTCGCATGGATAACCTGGTGCGGCTCTCCCGACCCCGTCGGCCTCAACCATGCCGCAACGACGCTGCACGCGTCGCAATGGTGTCGTTGCCGAACGGGCCGGAGGAGCGTTCACCATGACCGAATCCACACACCAGACCCTTGCGGGCGCGGCCACCACGGCCATGACCGTCAACGGTAGCGAGATGTCCCTGGCGGACGTCGCCCCGCACACGACCACCCTGCAGTGGCTCCGCGGCAGCGGGATCACCGGCCCGAAGGAGGGCTGCGCGGAAGGCGAATGCGGTGCCTGCGCCGTGATGGTCGCCCGGGCCGATGGCGAAGGCGGGACACGCTGGACCTCGATCAACTCCTGCCTGGTTCCCGCCGCCGCGCTCGCCGGGCAGGAGATCTACACGGCCGAAGGACTGGCCGGCACCGAGAGGCTGCATCCCGTGCAACAGGAGATGGCCCTGCGCGGCGGCTCCCAGTGCGGCTTCTGCACCCCGGGCTTCGTCTGCTCCATGGCCGCCGAGTACTACCGCAAGGAACGGACCGGATGCGGCTGCGGGACCGGTGGCTGCGGAGCCGCCTCCACGACCTCGGACATCGTCTCCACCGCGCAGGTGGTGCCATCCGGCAACGAACTGCCCTGGTCGATCGTCGCCGACGAGGAGACCCGGCGGCTGGAGTCCTGGTTGCCGGCCCGGACCGCAGGCGAGCCCGAGGCGCAGGTCGAACCGGCGACCCGCTACGAATCGACCCCCGGGCACGAACCGGACGTCGGGCCCAACGGATTTGACCTCCACGCGCTGTCGGGGAACCTGTGCCGGTGCACCGGCTACCGGCCCATCCGGGACGCCGCCTTCGCCCTGGGGGAGGCCGATCCCTCGGATCCTCTCGCCCAACGCCGTGACCGGCCCGCCCCGGCCAGCTCGCCCGTCCGCCTCGGGACCCGGGAGAGCGCCTTCGTCCGCCCGGTTGACCTGGACGAGGCCCTGGGCCTCCTGGCCGGCACGCCGGAGGCGGTGCTGCTGGCCGGATCCACCGACTGGGGCGTCGAGCTGACGATCAAGCACCGCCGCGCCCCGCTGACCATCGCGATCGACCACTTGGACGAATTGCGCCGCTTCGAGGTCGCCGACGACCACATCGAGATCGGCGCGGCCCTGACCTTGTCCGAGGTCCAACGCCGCCTCGAGGGGGCGGTCCCGCTACTCGACGAACTCTTCCCGCTGTTCGCCTCGCAGCTGATCCGCAACGCCGCCACCATCGGCGGGAACCTCGGCACCGGCTCGCCCATCGGCGACACGGCGCCCGCCCTCCTGGCCCTCGACGCCGACCTGCTCCTTGTCTCACCGCGTGGACAGCGCACGGTCGCCCTGGCCGACTACTTCACCGGCTACCGGCAGAGCCTGCGCGCACCCGACGAGATCATCCTCGCCGTGCGCATCCCGACGCCGGTGCTGCCGCTGGGCCGCTTCTACAAGGTCGCCAAACGCAAGTTCGACGACATCTCCTCGGTCGCGGTGGCCATTGCCGCCCGCGTGACCGACGGGACCATCACCGAGATCCGCATCGGCGTGGGCGGCGCCGCCGCCACGACGATCCGCGCCCGGAACACCGAAGCGGCCCTCATCGGCCAACGCTGGAGCGCCGAGGCCTTCGAGGCAGCCGCAGCGGTCATGGAGGCGGAGGGGACCCCGATGTCCGACCACCGGGCCACGGCCCGGTACCGCGCCGCCACGCTCGCCCAATCCATTCGTCGCTTCCACGAGGAGGCAGCATCATGAACCCCTTTTCGTCTCGCCCCCTGGCCGACATCCCCGAGGACAGCGTCGCCGGCGTGATCATGCCGCACGATGCGGCCTGGGAGCACGTCACCGGCCGCGCCCTGTACACCGACGACCTGCCCCACCGCTCGGCCCGCGTCCTGCATGCCTGGCCGTTGCAGGTCTTCGCCGCCCACGCCCGGATCGACACCCTCGACGCCTCCGTCGCCCGGACGATGCCCGGGGTGGCCCGCGTGCTCACTGCCGCCGACGTCCCCGGCATCAACGACTACGGCGAACTCGGCGACGAGCCCCTTTTCCCGGACGAGGTGCAGTTCCACGGGCAAGCCGTCGCCTGGGTGCTCGCCGACACCCTCGAGCAGGCCCGGCTGGCCAGCGAGGCCATCGAGGTCTCCTACACGGAACTGCCCTCGGTCATCACCACCCAGGAGGCCATCGCCGCCGGGCAGTTCCAGGGGCCCCAGGCCACCCTGCGGCGCGGCGACGCCGACGCGGCCCTCGCGGCGGCCCCGCACCGCCTCAGCGGCGGGATCGACATCCAGGGCCAGGAGCACTTCTACCTGGAAACCCAGACCTCCTTCGCCACCGTGGACGAAAGCGGGCAGGTCTTCATCCAGTCCTCGACCCAGGCCCCGAGCCACACCCAGGAAGTCGCCGCCCGCGTGCTGGGGATCCCCTCCAGCCAGGTCACGGTCCAGTGCCTGCGCATGGGAGGTGGTTTCGGCGGCAAGGAGACGAACGCGAACCCGTACGCCTCGGTCGCCGCCCTGGGTGCCGTGTTGACCGGCCGACCGGTCAGCGTGCGCCTGAACCGCACCCAGGACCTGACCATGACCGGCAAACGCGGCGGATTCCACGCCACCTGGGAGGCCGGACTGGACGATGAGGGGCACATCCTGGCCTACAAGGCCGTGGTGACCGCCGACGGCGGCTTCAGCGTCGACCTTTCGCCCGCCGTGGTCAGCCGGGCGCTGTGCCACGTGGACAACGCCTACTATCTGCCCAACGTGCACGTCACCGGCCGGATCGCCCGCACCAACAAGACCTCGCACACGGCATTCCGCGGCTTCGGCGCCCCCTCGGGGATGATCATCACCGAGGACCTGCTCGGCCAGGCGGCCACGAAGCTGGGGATCAGCCAGGAGGAGATCCGTCGCCGCAACTTCTACGCCCCGGGACAGACCACCCCCTACGGGCAGGTCGTCAGCCAGGCCTCGCGCATGAACGACATGTGGGACAGGCTTCAGGAAACCAGCAACTACCGGGCCCGGCTGGACGATGTCGAGGCCTTCAACGCCGCACACGAGCACACCAAGCGGGGCCTGGCCATCACCCCGGTGAAGTTCGGCGTCTCATTCAACAAGCCGGTCCTGAACCAGGCCGGCGCCCTCGTGTTGGTCTACCGGGATGGATCCGTGCTGGTCAACCACGGCGGCACGGAGATGGGCCAGGGCCTGCACATGAAGATGCTGCAGGTCGCCGCCACCGCGCTCGGCCTGCCGTTGCGCCGCGTCCGCCTGGCCCCGACCCGCACCGACAAGGTCCCCAACACCTCTGCCACCTCCGCCTCGACCGGTTCCGACCTGAACGGCGGCGCTGTGAAGAACGCCTGCGAGATCATCCTCGACCGGCTGGCGCCGGTGGCCGCCGGGCTGCTCGGCGTCAACGCCAACGACGTGCGCATCAGCGGCGACACCGTCAGCGGCCTGGGCACCGGCAAGACCGTGGGCTGGGACGAACTCGTCGAGACCGCCTACCAACAACGGGTGTCCTTGTCCGCCACCGGCTACTACCGCACCGAAGGGCTCCACTTCGACCCGGCCACCTACCAGGGCAACGCCTTCAAGTACTACTCCCGCGGTGTCGCGGTCGCCGAGGTCGAGGTCGACGGCTACACCGGCGCGTACACCACGCGCCGCGTGGACCTGCTGCACGACGTCGGCAGCTCGCTCTCGCCGTTGATCGACCTCGGCCAGATCGAGGGGGCCTTCGTCCAGGGTGCCGGCTGGCTGACCCAGGAGGACCTGCGCTGGGACACCGGTGACGGACCACACCGGGGCAAACTGCTGACCCAAGCCGCGAGCACCTACAAGCTGCCCTCGTTCTCGGAACTGCCGCAGGTCTTCAACGTCGACCTGTACGTGCACCCCACAGACGACGGCAGCGTCTACGGATCCAAGGCCGTCGGCGAACCACCGCTCATGCTCGCGATCGCGGTCCGCGAGGCACTGCGGGCCGCGGCGGCGGCCTTCGGCGAGCCCGGACGCCAGGTCGAACTGCCCTCCCCGGCCACCGCCGAGGCCGTGTACTGGGCGCTCGACCAGGCCCGCAAGCCGGCCGCCGCCTCGGCCTTCGCGGCCGATTGACCGGGGTGACGGATCATGGACTGGCTCACCGGTCTCACCAGCGCCCGCTCCACCGGCACCGCAGGGATCCTGGCGACCATCATCGAGGTCCGTGGGCATTCGCCCCGCGAGGCCGGGGCGAAGATGTTCGTCACCGCAGACAGCAGCTCAGGCAGCATCGGCGGCGGGAACATGGAGGCCACGGTGGTCGAGCGCGCCCGCACCATGCTGGCCGCCGGGGCCGACGCGATGGCGGAAGCCGAATTCGGGCTTAACGAACACGCCCGGGTCGCCTACGGAACCCAGTGCTGCGGCGGCACCGTCCGGGTGCTCCTGGAACCGATCGGCAGTCGGCCCACCGTCGCCGTCTTCGGCGCCGGACACGTCGGCCAGGAACTGGCACGCATCCTCAGCCGGAACGAGGTCACCCTCCACCTGGCCGATTCCCGACGCGGCATCGTCGACGACACCCTGGCCGCCACCCTGGCCACCGGCCCCGCCTCCGTACACGTGCACACCCTGCCGGCCCCGGAGACCCTGATCGCCACCCTGCCCGACGACGCGCACGTCCTGATCCTCACCCACGACCATGCCGAGGACCTCATCCTGTGCGATGCCGCCCTCCGGCGGGGCGGATTTGCCAGCATCGGCGTCATCGGCTCCTCGGCCAAATGGGCCCGGTTCCGCAAGAAGCTCGCGGCCGAAGGCCACCCGGAATCGACCATCGACCGGATCCAGTGCCCCATCGGCGCGCCCGACTTCACCGGAAAGCACCCGGCGGTCATCGCCCTCAGCGTCGCCGCCGACCTGACACGCATCTTCCAGAAAGCCACCCCATGACACACGACACCTCCCCGCCGGCGGAGATCTTCCACGGCCGGATCCTCGATACACCCGATGACCCCTTCGCCAACGGCGTGCTGCGTGCCGAGGAGTGCGCGCTCGCCGTCGTCGACGGCACCATCACCTTCCGCGGCTCCCTAGCCGAAGCCCAACGACTCCATCCCGCGGCACCCGTCACCATCGTGGACGGGCTGCTGCTCCCGGGCCTGGTCGACACGCACGTGCACTACCCGCAACAGCGGATCATCGGTGGGCTCGGCATGCCCCTGCTGGAGTGGCTCGACCGGTGCGCGCTGCCGGAAGAAGCCCGCATGGCCGATGCGTCCCACGCCGCAACGGTCGCCGGCGAGTTCGTGGACGGTCTCATCGGTGCCGGGACGACGACGGCGCTGGTCTTCGGCGCCCACTTCGCCACCGCCACCGACGCCTTGTTCCGTGCCGCGGACCGGTCGGCGCTGCGGATGACCGCGGGACTGGTCGTCGCGGACCGGGAGCTGCGCGGGGACCTGCACACCACCCCGGAACGGGCAGCCAGCGAGGCCGCCGGGCTCATCGGGGCCTGGCATGGGAAAGGCAAGCTGCGGTACGCGGTCACCCCGCGGTTCGCCCTCTCGTCAAGCCCCGGGTTGCTCGACTCCTGCCGCCAGACCCTGGAGAGCGCACCCGACCTGTTCTTCACCTCGCATGTGAACGAGAACCTGGCCGAAATCGCGGTCGTGGCGTCGCTGTTCCCGTCGTCGTCTAGCTACAGCGATGTCTACGACCAGCACGGCCTGCTCGGGCCGCGCAGCCTGCTGGCACACAACGTCCACCCGACCGATGCGGAATTGGCCCGACTCGCGGACACCGGAACCTCCGTGGCGCACTGCCCCTCGTCGAACTCCTCGCTGGGCAGCGGCCTGTTCCCGCTGCGCCGGCATCTGGACGCCGGGGTACGGGTATCCCTCGGATCCGACGTCGGGGCCGGAACCGGCTTCAGCCACTTCAAGGAAGGCCTGCAGGCGTACTTCCACCAGCAACTGCAGCCCGACGGCCTGGCCCTGGGGCCAGCACATCTACTGTATTTGGCCACCCGCGCCGGTGCACTGGCCCTGGGCCATTCCGAGGTCGGATACCTCGGCGTCGGTGCGACCTTCGACGCGATCGAGGTCAGTCCGCCCCCCGCAAGCCCCCTCCACGCCATCCTGCGGCATGCAGCCAGCGCCGAACGCGCCCTTGCCGCGGTCTTCGCCAACGGGACGAGCGCGGACATCAGCCGCGTCTGGATGGGTGGTGCCGTGGGCCATACCCGCGGTTGCCACGACCTGAAGCACCACACGACCCTGGAGGTCGTCGCCACCTCTCAACCCAGTGCCCCACACCCTCGTGGACCACACCTGCTCAAAGGAGAGCAATGAGTACCAATACGCCAAAGCGAGCGGCCCCCAAGCCGCCACAAGCCACCTCCACCCGGCGCGGAGTGGTTGACCGGTACTTCGGCATCACCCGGCTGGGTTCGAGCTACGGCACCGAACTCCGGGCCGGCCTCACCACGTTCCTGGCGATGAGCTACGTCATCTTCGTCAACCCGAGCGTGCTCAACGACGCCATGGCCGGGCAGATGCCCGACGTGTCCAACCTGTTCACCCAGCTGGTCATGGTCACCTGCATGGCGGCGATCCTCGGCTCGCTGTACATGGGCCTGATCGCCCGCTATCCCTTCGCCCAGGCGCCGGGCATGGGCCTGAACGCGTTCTTCTCCTACACGGTGGTCCTCGGCATGGGGTACCGGTGGGAGACGGCCCTGGGGGCCGTGTTCATCTCGGGTGTCCTGTTCATCATCCTCAGCGTCCTCGGCGCCCGCCAGGCGATCGCCCGGGCCCTGTCCATGAGCATGAAATACGCGATCACCGCGGGCATCGGCGCCTTCCTGGCCTTCCTGGGGATGAAGAACACGGGATTCGTCGTGGGCAACGACGCCACGCTGGTCGGCATCGGGGACGTCACGCAACCGCACGTCTGGCTGGGTCTGCTCGGACTGCTGATCATCGCCGTGCTCATGAAACTGCGGGTCAAGGCGGCGATCCTGCTGGGGATCGTCGCCACGACGCTCATCGCCATGATCACCCGCCTGCCGGTCTACCCCGGCACCGACGAGGGCACGTTCACGGCCTTCGGCGGATTCGGCGGCTCGATCGTCCAGCTGCCGATCTGGCCCAGCGACCTGGCCTTCCACCTCGACATCGGCGGGGCATTGTCGGCGGGCCTGCTCTCGGTGGTGTTCACGTTCTTCTTCGTCGACTTCTTCGATGCGACCGGAACCCTCACCGGCCTGAGCCAGCGCTCGGGCATGATCGGCACGGACGGGGAGATGCCCCGGGCGAAGACCCTGTTCTCCATGGACGGGCTGGCCGCGCTCAGCGGTGCCGCCCTGGGCACCTCGACCACCACCGCCTACGTCGAGTCGGCGGCGGGCGTCGAGGAGGGAGGGCGCACCGGGCTCACCGCCGTGACGGTCGCCGGGTTCTTCGGCCTGGCCATGTTCTTCTCCCCGGTCATCGCCGCCGTGCCGGCCTCGGCCACGGCACCGGCGCTGATCCTCGTCGGGGCGCTGATGATGGAGGGTGCCCGCCACATCGACTGGGCGGACATCTCCGAGTCGCTTCCCGCGTTCCTGACCATCATCGTCATGCCGCTGACCTTCTCGATCGCCGAGGGCGTCGCCATCGGGCTGGTGGCCTACGCGCTGATCAAGATCTGCTCGGGCCGGATCAGGGACGCGCACTGGATCCTCTACCTGCTGGCGGCCCTGCTGATCATCCGGTGGGTCTGGCTCGGGTAGCGGTAGCCGCGGGTCGCGGCAACGGAGGCACACCCCGCGGACCGGCACGCCGCGGCCCCCACCCGCAGGCAGGGTGGGGGCCGCGGCGCGTCAGTCGTCGTCGTGCCGGGTGAGGTCGATGACCTCCAGGACCTCCGAGGGGGGATTGAGCATGATGGCGGCCTCGTCGCGGCGGTGGCGCAGCACGGTGTCGATGTAGGACTCGATGGTCTCTGCCAGCGGGACGTTGCTGCCGCGGCGCTCGGAGATGAACCAGCGGTGCTCGAGGACCTCGTGGACCAGCTGGGCCGGTTCGAGCTTGCCGTGCAGCTCGCGGGGGATGGCCTCGGTGATGCGCTGGAAGACATCGCGCACCCACAGGGCGGCGTTGATCTCCTCGTCGAGCTCGGGGTGCTTGCGGGCGCGGTAGGCGTCGATGTCGTTGAGCAGCCGGCGGGCCTGGAACTCCTGGACGTCCAGCCCGGTCAGCCGCAGCAGCCGACGCTGGTGGTGCCCGGCGTCGACGACCTTGGGCTGGATCTGCAGCTGCGTGCCGTCGGCGGTGGTGCGCAGGGAGATCTCGTCGACGTCGAAGCCGAGCTTGTTCAGCCGGCGGATGCGCTCGTCCACGCGCCAGCGTTCGCCCAGGTCGAAGGCGTCCTGTCCGGTCAGTTCCTGCCACAGCCCGTGGTAGCTGTCCATGATCTGCTCGCTGGTGGCCAGCGGGTCCACGCTGTCCTCGATGAGCCCGGCCTCCATCAGGTCCATCAGCTCGCCGGCGATGTTCACCCGGGCGATCTCCAGGTCGTATTCGCGCTGCCCCTCCGACAACGCGGGGTAGAGCTCGCCGGTCTCGGCGTCGACCAGGTAGGCGGCGAAGGACTCCGCGTCGCGGCGGAAGAGCGTGTTGGACAGCGAGACATCGCCCCAGTAGAAGCCGACCAGGTGCAGCCGGACCAGCAGCAGCGCCTGGGCGTCGATGAGCCGGTGGAGGGTCTTGCGGCGCAGCCGCTGGGAGAACAGGGCGCGGTAGGGCAGCGAGTACTTCAGGTGCCGGGTGACCAGCACCGGGTCCAACTCACCGCCGGATTCGTCGGCGCGCCCGGTGATGACGGCGACCGGTTCCACGCAGGGCACCCCGAGCCGGTTGAGCTTGCGCAGCATGTGGTACTCGTGCCGGGCGATGTGCTCCCCGGTCTCCTTCACTGCGATGACCGACTCGCGCAGCAGCGCGAAGCGCACCACGTGCCGGGAGATGCCGCGGGGGAGGGCGGCGAGGTTCCGGGCCGGCCAGTCCTCCAGGCGGATATGCCAGGGCAGGTCCAGCAGGGCGGAGTCCATGGTGGCCGAGGTGATGTTCAGCGAGCCGCCCAGCGGGGGGCGGACAGACTCGTCGACCACCGTCTCGCGCGGCAGCTTGCCCCGCTGCTCGTAGTCGGTGGGTTCGTTGTGCCAGCTGGCGTAGTGGCGGGTCATGGCGTCCTCGGTTCCGTCCTCGGTCCCGTGCCGTTCCGGGGCACTGCCCCGGAGAGCACGACGGCGGCCCCTCCTTCGCCGAGGAAGGCTGGACCGCCGTCGTCGGCAACTGCTATTCGGCGTCGGCCTGCGACAACGCGTCCACGTCGGAGAGGGTCGCCTGCGGGGCGTTGACGGCCTCAGCGTCGCCCAGGCGGAGCCCGGTCCGGGTGTCGAACATGTGCACGTGCCCGGTCTTGGGCTGCACGTGCATGGTGTCGCCCTTGAACGGGGGCTTTCGCCCGTCCACGCGCAGCACCATCGGGTACTCCCTGCCGTCGAGGGTCGCGTGGCCGTACACGTACGCGTCGGCGCCGAGTTCCTCGACGACGTCGACCTCCACGGGCAGGCCGTCGCCGGCCGCGACCTCCCCCATGTCCTCCGGGCGGACCCCGGAGGTGATGGTCTGGCCGTTGGCCGAGGCCAGCACGTCGGCATCCACCGGGTAGGTGTAGCTGCCGAACCGGATGCCCCCGTCCACGACCGGCAGCTCGAGCAGGTTCATGGCGGGGGAGCCGATGAACCCGGCCACGAAGACGTTCATCGGGCGGTCGTAGAGGTTGCGAGGGGTGTCCACCTGCTGCAGGATCCCGTCCTTGAGGACCGCGACGCGGTCGCCCATCGTCATGGCCTCGACCTGGTCGTGGGTGACGTAGACGGTGGTGACGCCCAGGCGTCGGGTCAGCGAGGCGATCTGGGTGCGGGTCTGCACGCGCAACTTGGCGTCGAGGTTCGACAACGGCTCGTCCATCAGGAAGACCTGAGGGGACCGCACGATCGCCCGGCCCATGGCGACGCGCTGGCGTTGGCCGCCGGAGAGGGCCTTGGGCTTGCGGTCCAGGTAGTCCTCGAGGTCCAGCAGCTTGGCGGCCTCGCGGACGCGCTCGGCACGTTCGGCCTTGTCGACGCCGGCGATCTTCAGGGCGAAGCCCATGTTGTCGGCGACCGACATGTGCGGGTAAAGCGCGTAGTTCTGGAAGACCATGGCGATGTCACGGTCCTTCGGGGGGACGTCGGTGACGTCGCGCTCGCCGATGAGGATGCGGCCGGAGTTCACGTCCTCCAGTCCGGCGAGCATGCGCAGCGAGGTCGACTTGCCGCAACCGGAGGGGCCCACGAGGACGAGGAACTCACCGTCCGCGATGTCGAGGTTCAGCTTGTCCACCGCGGGCTTCTGCGTGCCCGGGTAGAGCCTGGTTGCGTTGTCAAAGGTGACAGTGGCCATGAGTGATCAATCCCTTCACGGGCAGGTACGTGCCCGACGATCCGTTGTGAATGGTGTCACAATCATCGCACGGCGAGGACCATTTGCAACAGGGCCGGGACGTCCCCGATTCCATCGACCCGGAATTCCGCCCGCGTCCGGCCGGGACCGACCTTCACGCCGATGTCCCCGCGGCCCAACACGGCGAACGCGTCCTCGTCGGTCACGTCATCCCCGACGAAGAGCACCGCGTCCGCATCAACCACATCGCGCAACCAGGACAGGCCCGCGCCCTTGTTCGCGTGCACGACCGAGCACTCGAGCACGTTCTTGCCGTCCCCCAGCGTCAGGCCCTCCAGGTCCTCCAGCCGATCCCGGGCCACGCGCAACGCGGCGGCGCCGACCTGTGGTTCCGCCTGCCGGACATGGAGCACGACGCCGGCCGGCTTGTGTTCCAGCGTTGTGCCCGGATGCGCCGCGGTGACCTCCTCCAGCCGGCTGCCCACGGTGGCGAGCAGCCCGGCCTGGGCATCGTCGAGCTCGATGGCGGCACCATCGGGCGCGAGGTCCTCGGGGGCCCAGAGTTCGGCACCGTGGCTGCCCGCCAGCAGGACCCGGGGGCCCGGCTGGGCGGCGGCGCGCAGCGAGAGCAGGTCGCGGCCGGAGATCAGCGCGGTCGCGGTCCCGTCGGCCTCGCCGAGGGCGGCCAGGGCCTCGGCGGAGGCGGGCAGCGCCCGGGCGTCTTCCGGGCGGTCCACGAACGGTGCCATGGTGCCGTCGAAGTCCATGGCGACCAGCAGCAGCCGCACATCGCGCAGGCCGTCGATGGCCCGGCGCAGTCCAGCTTCGAGGCCCACGGCTAGTCCTCCTCGCCGGTGTGCGAGAGGGATTCCAGGAAGTCGCGGGACCAGCGGGCGACGTCGTTGGTGGTGACCTGCCGGCGCATGATGCGCATCCGGCGCGCCGATTCCTGCTCCGGCATGCGGATGGCCTCCATGATCGATTCCTTCAGCCCGTCGATGTCGTGCGGGTTGACCAGCACGGCGTGGCGCAGCTGGTCCGCCGCACCGGCGAATTCGCTGAGCACCAGGGTGCCGCGGTTGTCGGCGTGCGCCGCCACGTATTCCTTGGCCACGAGGTTCATGCCGTCGCGCAGGGCGGTGACCAACATGACGTCGGCCGCCAGGTATAGGGCGACCATCTCCTCGACCGGATAGCTGTGGTGCAGGTAGCGCACGGCGGTGTGGCTCATCGTGTCGTATTCGCCGTTGATCCGCCCGACGCTTCCCTCCACGTCCTCGCGCAGGGTGATGTAGTGCCCGACATGCTCGCGGCTGGGACTGGCCACCTGGACGAGCGTGGCCTGGCCGACCGACAGCTCCCGATCGGCCAACAGCTCGCCGAACGCCTTGATCCGGTGGCGGATGCCCTTGGTGTAATCCAGCCGGTCGACGCCGAGCAGGATCACGTCCGGGTCCCCGAGATCGGCGCGGATCTCGCGGGAGCGTTCCAGGACCGCCGGATCCTGGGCCAGCTGCGCGATGAGCGCCGAGTCGATGGAGATCGGATGGGCCTCGGCGCGGGCGATCCGGCGAGGTGCGCCGTCCTCGTCCGGGACGTGGATCCGCTGGGACTTGACGGTGAAGCCCAGGTAGCGCCGGACGCAGCGCAGGAAGTTGTTGGCGTCGGACTGGCGTTGGAACCCGATGAGGTCGGCGCCGAGGATCCCCTCGAGCACGCGGTGGCGCCAGGGCAGCTGGGCGAAGATCTCCAGGGGCGGGAAGGGGATGTGGTTGAAGAAGCCGATCTTCAGGTCCGGGCGCATGGCGCGCAGCAGCCGGGGGACCAGCTGCAGCTGGTAGTCCTGCACCCACACGGTGGCTCCCTTGGACGCGGAGGCGGCGGCGGATTCGGCGAAGCGGATGTTGATTTCGCGGTAGCGGTCCCACCAGGTGCGGTGGAACTCCGGGGGCATGATCACGTCGTGGTAGAGCGGCCACAGGGTCGAGTTGGAGAACCCCTCGTAGTAGAGCTCGACGTCTTCCTGGCTCAGCTGCACCGGGACCAGGTGCATGCCGTCTTCGTTGAACTCATCGAGCTTCTCGTCGGTGGCGCCGTGCCATCCGACCCATGCGCCATCGGCGGAGGCCATGACCGGGGCCAGGGCGGTGACCAGCCCGCCGGGGGAGCGGCGCCATTCTGCGCTGCCATCCTCGGCGGTCACGCGGTCGACCGGTAGCCGATTGGCGACCACGACGAAATCGAAGTCGCCGGTGACGGCCTTCTTCTCGGCGGTGACCGGTGCACGGCGCTCGCGCAACGCCGTCGTACTGGGTGGGTTCTGGGTGCTGCTGGCAGTGCTGGGCACGGCTTGCCTCCTTGGCGTGCTGGGCGGTACCTCTCGCCCCGAGCTTATGCGGCGCGCCGCGCCCACGCATTCTTACGGGGCGTTGCACCGGACCGTCCGGCCCCCCGGCCGGTCTCCGCCGCGGCCTTCATGGCAGCCGCACAGGTTCGGTGTCCTAAACTAGGTGGGGATTTCCCGACCGACTCCTTTACAGCCTTTACAGAAGGAATGTTTCTTCCATGGCATCAAACGCCCCGCGGCCGAGCAAGGCCGAGAGGACTGCAACGGCACGCGAACAGGCCCGCAAGCTCTACGAGCAGCAGCAGGCCGCTTCGAAACGCAAGTCGCTTTTCCTGAAGCTCGGCATTGTCGTGGCCGTCGTGGTGATCATCGCCGTGGTGGCCACGATCATCGTGCAGAACAACAAGGGCAGCTTCCCCGATGCCGGCCCGGCGCCGGCCCACGGAAACCAGTACGGCGGCTACACCCTGACCTCCGACGGCTTGGTCGAGACCCCGGCCGTGACGGTGGACAAGAACGAGATCCCCGCAGCGGCCACGGTCGACGGCCAGCAGGTCCCCGCGGGGATCACCGGCCACAAGGAAGGCGAGCCGGTCCACGTCGTCGTCTACGCCGACATGAGCTGCCCGGTCTGCAAGCAGTTCGAGGCCACCTACGGTGCCGACCTGAACAAGATGGTTGACGACGGCGACATCACCCTGGAATACCGGATCGCCACCTTCCTGGACCGCACCTCGAGCACCAACTACTCCTCGCGGGCGGCCAATGCCGTGGCCTGCGTCGCAGACTCCAAGCCCGAGGCATTCACCGACTACCTGACGGCGCTGTTCGAGCAGCAGCCCGAGGAAGGCGGCGAGGGCCTGCCGAACGCCAAGCTGGCCGACATTGCCCAGCAGTCCGGTGCCGGGGACATCTCGTCCTGCGCCGACAGCGACAAGTTCCGGCCCTGGGCGCAGTTCGTGAACACCGGGTTCAACAAATACGAGGTCGGCGGCACGCCGGCGGCGTACATCGACGGACACGAGTGGGACATCCAGACCGAGGACTTCAAGCAGGTCCTGGACAAGGCCGTCGCCGCGAACAAGTAGCCGCACTCCGGCAGGCAACGAGGGGTCCCGCTGGTGCGGGGCCCCTTCGTTTTCCGCACCGGTGGGCACCTGGGCTAATCTTGTTCATGCTGCCGGGCTCCGGCAGAGACGCCTCCTTAGCTCAGTTGGCCAGAGCACCTGTCTTGTAAACAGGGGGTCGCCGGTTCGAATCCGGCAGGGGGCTCACGGAAACGCCCTTGCCGAAACGGCCTAAGTCACGGCAAGGGCGTTCTCAATCTCCGCGCGTCCTGCGCGCCTGGCGGGGGAGCGGCCGACCGCGCTTCCCGGGCGGTGCCCGAAAGCGGACGTCAGTCGGTGCGCTCCGACCAGGCAGTGTGGAGCTTCCCGGCGAAGTCCTTTGTGTGGTGTGCCGGGCCGTCGAGCCCGAAATGCCCCGCGAGTTCCCGGTCCAGATAGGCGGTCAGCTGCCTGGGATCCTGCCCGGCCCGCAACCGGCGGAGCAGTGGTCCGATGAGACACGCATACTCGTCCGGATTGAATTCGAGCAAGTCGTCGACGCCGATGAAATCCCATCGATTGAGCAGATCGTTGACGAACTGGCGATCTGAAGCGGGTGCTCCTGCGCCTTCAAGGTGGTGATTAGGCATGGTGGTGTCCTCCTAGGTACCCGGTCACATGAGGTTGGTGCCGGGATCAAGAGGGAAAATGTCCTACCCGAGTGGAGTCCACCCTAGCCGGTCCTCCGGACCGTTTGGCCCGTCACGCGGTTGTGTCGCTCCCCAAGGAGCCGGGGCACGGATGTCCTCCTACGGCGCGGCCCCCGATTGAACCCCCACGCGGGGCATGGTCGTGACGTGGTCGTACTCTCCGCGCCCCACTCTTCGGCATCGCCATCGCTCAGAAGCCGGCAGCGTCGTCGTCGTCTGCTGGCGCCGCCAAGTTCGGGGCGGACAGCCGAAGAGGATGAAGTAGAAGAGACCCAGGACCACGCATGCCGCCAGGGTCAGCAACGGCATCAGCAATCCCAGGACCGCCACCACATACGTCGGCGCGGCCACGGCACCGCGCAGCAGGAGGGACCGTTGCTGCGCACGCGTCAGGGGAAGGCGCAGAAGGTGTGGTTTACGCACGATGATCAGGAACTGGAGTCCGAGGAACACCACGGAGGTGACCAGGAAGGATTTTGCGTAGATGACGGCGGCCAGATGCCCGCCGGGTTCGACGTCGGGATAGGTGACGAACAGCGACGTGCTGAAGGGCAGGGCCACGATGCACAACAGGAGCAGCACGCTTCGGGCATCGTGTCCCCGGCGGTGGAGGAAATGCGCGAGAAGGACTGGTTGGCCTGCGGGACTAGCAGGTAGCCATGGGCCTGCTGCTCTTCCTCGTGGACATGCAGCTGCGGTTCTCGACGACCGGCGGCCTGCACGAGCTCGCGGTATTCATGCTGGTGGACGGGGCCGTTCTGCTGGCGAGCATCGGCCTGGACCCCTCGCTCCGGCACCTCGTGGCCCAACGGCCACCGGCTGGCCGGGGCAGTAGCAGCGACCGGTGAGGCGCGCGGCCCTTATTCGGCCTGGTCCTCGACGGTGACTCCCGTGACGTTCTCCAGTTCGGAGAGCTGATGCACCAGTTCGTTGAGGTTTCCGGTGCCCTCGATCTCCAGTTCCACGCTGACTTCGTCGGCACGGGGCGGCCGGTCACTGCCGTTCATGAGGCGGGTCATGGCACCACCGGAGCCGCGATCGCGCTGGGTGGTGAAGCCTTGGATCTGGAAGCCCTGTTTCGTGCACGCCTGCAGGATGGACCGGAGCGCCCCGGTCCCGTCGACATAGCTCGCCTGCAGGGAATGCTCGCTGCGATTGCCGAGCGAGGTCTTGCGCACGATCCACGGGTAGGCGAAGGCGACTAGGTAGTGGGCCAGGACAACGAACGCCGCGGGAACGACCAGTCCCGCTCCGGACGCGGTGCCGACGGCAGCGGTCAGCCAGATGGACGCGGCGGTCGTCAGGCCGCGGACCCGGTTGCGCCGCACGAAGACCAGGCCGGCACCGATGAAGCCGATGCCGGAGACGATCTGCGCGGCCACGCGGGACGGGTCGAGGTTGATGTGGTCCTGCACGTCGGCGGCGATGACGTCGGCGAAGCCGTACTTGCTGACGATCGTGAACAGGGCGGCCCCCAGCCCCACCAGCGTGTGCGTGCGCATGCCCGCGGACTTGGCCTTGAGCTGGCGTTCGAAGCCGATCGCCGTCGAGAGGACCAGCGCCACCGCCAAGCAGACGAGCATCTGCCACCATGTCGTTCCGACGCCGAGGATCATGGCCGGGCCTGCCCGGAGGGGTGCATCACCATTCAGGATCGATCCCGGATGCGTCGAGCGCGGCCTTCCAGGTTTCCAGCGCGGTCGGCCCGACCCCGTGCAGTTGGGCGATCTCGCTCCGGGAATGCCGCGACAATTCCTCCAGCGTGGTGATCCCGGCGGCGGCCAGGGCGCGGGAAGCGGGTGCACTCGTGCGCGGCAGCTCGTGGGTCTGGTCGGCCTCCATGGCCCGGACTCTACCGCACGTCCCCGACCCGGGGCACGGCTTCCGCCGGCTTCCGGCCCTGCTCATCCATCAATCCGCGCCACGGCTTACGGCTGCTCTCCGGTGGTCGACAGTAGCAGGCGGACGCGGACGCAGAGGGTATATGCGCTGGTCCGCAGGCCCGGGCCAACACGCCGGATGGGCCACGAAAACGGCCCCGCAAGACGGTGGCCCCTCGAATGGAGACACCGTTGACCACACCCGACGCACGGCGCCTGCTGGCCGCCCTGGCACTGGCGGCCGCCTTGGTGGCCGGCCTGGTGGCAGGACCTGCCGCGAGTCCGGCGACCGCGGCCACGACCAAGCAGGCGACCGTGAACCTCAACCTGCGCACCGGCGCCTCCACGTCCTACCGCGTGGTCACGACCCTGCAGAAGGGGACCAAGGTCAGCGTCTCCTCCACGAAGGGCAGCTGGTCCCGGGTCGCTGCCGGCAAGAAGTCAGGCTGGGTCTCCTCGAAGTACCTGGCCACGCCGGCTGCGGCCAAGAAGCCCGCCGTGAAGAAACCCGCCGTGAAGAAACCCGCGGTGAAGAAACCCGCCGCGAAGAAGCCCACGGCGAAGATGACGACGGCGAACCTCAACCTCCGTAGCGGAGCCTCCTCGACATACCGGGTCGTCAAGGTCCTCAAGAAGGGGACCCGGGTCTCGGTCAGCTCAACGAAGGGCTCCTGGTCGCAGGTCGCCGCCTCCGGCAAGACCGGGTGGGTGTCCTCGAAGTACCTCAAGAACGCCCCCACGGCGGCTGCCAAGCCGAAGCCCGTGGCGAAGCCGAAGCCCCAGCCAGTGGTCAAGCCGAAGCCCGTCACCAAGCCTGCCCCTGCGCCGAAGCCGGCCCCGAAGCCGTCGGCCGGCAACTTCGCCACCACGGTGAACCTGAACCTGCGCAAGAGCGCACCGTCGGGCGCGGTCCTCGCGACGATCCCGTCCGGCGACACGGTCACGAAGAACGGCTCGACGGCACAGTCCGGCAGCTGGGTGCAGGTCAAGTACGGAACCACGACCGGCTGGGTCTCCGCTTCCTACCTCAAGGCGGCGGCCACGCCGTCGACGACCCGGGTGCCCGCCTCCTTCGCGGTCTCCGGTGCCGGGTGGGGCCACGGCGTGGGCATGAGCCAGTACGGCGCGCAGGGCCAGGCCATGGCAGGACGCAGTGCAGCCCTGATCCTGAACCACTACTACGCCCCGGCGACGATGGCCTACACCAGTTCCCAGGCAGCAGCGGACATCCGCGTGCAGATCCTGGCGGCATCGACGTCGTCCGTGGATGCAGCCAACGGCTCGCTGCGCCTGATGGACGGGACGAAGGTGCTGGCCACCACGACCGGCAAGGTCTCCCTGGCCGTGAAGTCGGGCAAGGTGGCCGCGAAGGCCGGGTCCAAGACCTACACCCCGCGCGGGAAGCTGACCGTGGTCTGGGAGAACACCCGCTTCTGGGCCGGGAAATCCAAGGGCACGACCGTGGCGGTCCCGAAGGCCAACGACGGCTCCGGAACCGTGAACTACCGGCACGGCAAGCTCGAGGTCGGCGTCCTGAACGAGAAGCTCAATCTCGTCAACGTCGTGCGGCTGAACGACGAATACCTCTATGGCCTGGCCGAGATGCCCTCCTCCTGGCAGCCCGCCGCCCTGCAGGCCCAGGCCGTGGCCGGACGCACCTACGCCATGCGGAACATGTCCTCGGTCAAGAAGGGCTGCGACTGCAACGTCTACGACGAGGTCGCCTCGCAGAAGTTCACCGCCTGGAACAAAGAGAACGAGGGCGTCAACGCCTACTACGGCAAGCGCTGGAAGGCCGCCGTCGACGCGACCACCGGGCGCACCTCGGCCGGGACGCCGACCTCCGGTGCGGTGCTGCTGTACTCGGGGTCGCTGATCGACGCGGTCTACTCGTCCTCGACGGGCGGCCGGACGCGCAGCTCCGCGACCGTCTGGGGCAGCCAGCACGCCTACCTGCAATCGCGTGACGACCACTGGTCGCTGCTGGCCTCCAGCGGCAACCCCAACCGGTCCTGGACCTCCACGGCGACCCAGGCTCAGGTGGCCAAGGCCTTCGGCATCAGCAACGTCACCGCCGTGAAGGTGGCCCGGAACAGCGACCTGACGATCAAGTCCGCCACCGCCACCACCTCGACCGGCGCAGTGCGCACCATCAGCGGTTCGGCGTTCCGTGCGGGCATCGCCACCAAGAGCTCCTGGGTGACCGGCGTGGCGGGCCGGTAGGTGGAGCGGGGGCCCGCCGGGCAGGACGAGATCCGGGCCATACCGCCAACGCCGATCCTGCCTTATCATCAAAAGTGCGCCGGAACTGGGTGGTCCGGCGCCGCTTGCGGCGCTCTGCCGGCAAGCAGGGGGGAAGCGGCGTTTTCCGCTGCCCATTCCATCCACATCAAGGGCAGTACACCGTTATCCCTACTTGTGAATGTCGAGCGCGAAAAATGACCAAGACGAAAAAGCTGCTGTGGTCCACCATGTCCGCAGTCGCCCTGCTGGCCGGCACCATCGGTGCCGGACCGGCCTACGCGGCACCGGCCAACGACACCGTGGTGTCCCCGCTGAAGCCCAACACCTACCGGTTCTCCTCCACCCAGGGGCCGCGCTGCATCCCGGTGCGCAACGGCACCACGATGCACCTGGGCCAGGACCTCCCGGCCTCCGACGGCAGCCCGATCTACGCGGTGGCCAACGGTGTGGTGACCGCCACGCACAACGGCACCAAGGGCGGCTCGGCCGGCTACATCATCGTGCGCCACGTCCTGGGCGGCACCACGTACTACACCGCCTACATCCACATGTACAACGCGGCGAAGTACGTGCGGACGGGGCAGAGCGTCAAGGCCGGCCAGCGGATCGCCGACGTGGGTAGCTCCGGGGCCTCGACCGCCCCGCACCTGCACTTCGAGGTCTGGGGCTCGGCCGGATGGATGAAGGGCCCGACCATCGAGCCGATGGCCTGGCTGAAGCGCTACGGCGTGGACATGAAGAAGCACGCGACCACCGTCTACAACTTCACGCTGCCCAAGAGCTGCAGCTACTGGGCCGCGAGCGACCTGAACCTGCGCGACTCCTCGTCCTCGTCGTCCAAGCTGGTCAAGGTGGTCCGCAAGGGCACCCCGATGACCTCCGTTCCCGGCGCCTACGCCAACGGCTACGTGCGGGTCACGGCCGCGGGCACCACCGGCTGGGCGGTGCACGGCGCCATCTCGCCGACCCGCGTGGCAGCCGACCCCGCGACCATCGACGTCAAGCCCGTCGCGGCGAACCTCTACTACTACGCCACCGCCAACGTGTACTTCCGCCAGGGCCCCTCCACCGGGTACGCCGTGCTGGGCACGGTGCTGAAGGGCGGCCAGGTGAAGGTCACCGGCACCGCCGGCGACTGGATGCGCGTCACGTACGGCTCGAAGACCGGGTTCATCTCCGCCACCTACCTCACCCGGACCCGGCCTGCCGCCCCCGTGGTGAAGGCCCCGGTGAAGACCCCGGACACGCCGGCACCGAAACCGGCCCCGAAGCCCGCCCCCAAGCCGGCTGCTCCGGCGAAGTCGGTGGCCAAGCAGGTCAAGTCCAACGTGAACCTGCGCAAGGGCGCCGGGACCAGCAACCCGGTGGTCCTGGTCCTGCCGCAGGGAGCCACGGTCGCCGAGACCTCCGCGTCCGGTGGCTGGTCGAAGGTCACCTACAACGGCAAGACCGGCTACGTCGCCTCGTCCTATCTGCTCACGCCCGCCAAGGCCCCGGCCAAGCCGGCCGCGAAGCCCGCACCGAAGCCCGCACCGAAGCCCGCGCCCAAACCGGCTGCCAAGCCCAAGCCTGTCGTGAAGGCCCCTGCCAAGGCCCCCGCAAAGGCCGTCACCCGGCAGACCACCGCGAACCTGAGCCTGCGCAAGGGCGCCTCCACCTCGACGGCGCGCCTGCTGGTCATCCCGAAGAACGCCAAGGTCTCCGTGGCCACGACGTCCAGGGGCTGGTCGAAGGTCACCTACAAGGGCAAGGCCGGCTACGTCTCGGCGTCGTATCTGAAGAACGTGCCGGCGGCGAAGCCCGCAGCCAAGAAGCCGGTGGCCAAGAAGTCCGCCGCGAAGGCGCCGGTGAAGAAGACGTCGGCGAAGAAAGCCCCGGCGAAGACGACGGTCAAGCCGTCCACCAGGAAGACGACCGCGAACCTCAGCCTGCGGGCGGGCGCCTCGACCACGAAGAAGCGCCTGCTGGTCATCCCGAAGAACGCCAAGGTCACCGTGGTCTCGACGTCGAAGGGCTGGTCGAATGTCACCTACAGGGGCAAGACCGGGTACGCCTCGGCGAAGTACCTGAAGTAGGCCTGCACCCGGCATTGGTCCGTACCTGAGGCAGGGGCCGCAGGAGCACTGGACGACCACTGCGCGTCCACGGCACGACGGCGGTGTCCCCGTCCCGGGCGCCCACCCCCACGGGGTAGGGGCCCGGGTGGGGGCACCGCCGTCGTTCTCTCCTGGTGGCCGGTGGAGGGGGCTGCGGCCAATTTGGTGCGGGGCGGGGCCTCCGGTACCCTTTCTAGGTACGCCTTCCCGGCGGACCACCCGGATCTTTAGCTCAGTTGGTTAGAGCGTTCGCCTCACACGCGAAAGGTCGCTGGTTCGAGTCCAGTAAGATCCACCGCATGGAAAACCCCCGGCAGGTGCCGGGGGTTTTCGCGTTCCGGGGGCCGCAGGCGTAGCTCCGACCAGCCCGTGGGCCGGTCAGTCCGCCAGCATGTCCAACACCAGCGGCTTGACCTTCTCACCGAGCAGCTCGATGCTGCGCTGCATGGGCCCGTGGGGGAGCGTCCCGGCGCTGTACTTGATGTCGATCCGCGAAAGCCCCAGGGTGCCGGCGATCGTGGCCATCTTGCGAGCGACGGTCTCGGGGGAGCCGAGCAGCAGGTTGCCGTCCTCCCCGGCGGAGGCGTTGAAGCGGATGCGGCTGGCCGGCGGCCATCCGCGTTCGGCGCCGAGCCGGTCCATGGTGCGCTTGTAGTGCGGCCAGAGGATCTCGGCGGCTTCCTCGTCGGTGTCGGCGACGAGCCCGTGCAGGTGCGCCCCGATCCGTTGCGGGGCGTGGCCGAATTCCTCGAGGGAACGGTGGTAGAGCCGGGTCAGCGGCTCGAACGCCAGCGGGTTCCCGCCGATGATCGCCAGGAACAACGGCAGGCCGTGCCGGGCGGCGCGGACCACCGATTCGGGGCTGCCGCCAACGCCGACCCACGCGGTGAGGCCGTTGGCGGTGGGTGGGAAGACGCGCGTGCCGCTCAAGGGCGCGCGGGTGCGTCCGCTCCAGCTGACCGGTTCCTCTGTGAGCAGCTTCGCGAACAGGGCGAGCTTCTCCTCGAAGAGGACCTCGTAGTCGGCCAGGTCGAACCCGAACAGCGGGAACGACTCGATGAAGGAGCCGCGGCCCAGGATCGTCTCGGCCCGTCCGTTGGACAGCGCGTCCAGGGTGGCGAAGCGCTCGAAGACCCGGATGGGATCGTCCGAGCTGAGCACGGTGACGGCCGATCCGAGCCGGATGCGGTCGGTCCGCGCGGCGATGGCGGCGAGCACGACCTCGGGGGCGGTGACGGCGTAGTCGTCGCGGTGGTGCTCGCCCACGCCGAAGAAGTCCAGGCCGGCCTGGTCGGCGGCCACGGCCTCCTCGACGACGTCGCGGATCACCTGTGCATGGGGCAGCGGGGTGCCCGTTTCGTCCTCGGTGACATCGCCGAAGGTCTCGACGCCGATCTCAAGCTGTGCCATGGGGGCCTCCTGGTCGTTTAGATGCATTCGCATACAATAACCCGTCCCGGTGGTCCGGTATTCCCGCCCGGTTGACGTTGGACACACCTGCCCGTGCAGCCCCTCCCGGGGCTGGTGCGCGGCTGTAGAGTTGGCTGCAGGAACCCCGTTAGAACAGGAGACTTCGTGCCCGACCGCGACAAGACGGAGCCCTCCGAAAACACCAGTCGCCCGGAGGACCCGAACCCGCACGTCGGATCGATGCCGCGCATCCCGACGTCGGAAATCAAGCAGCCGGTCGGCCTGCTTGGACGCCTCGGCCTGGCCGGTTCCCGCGCCCCGGAGGACGACGCCGGTGCCCCCGCCGATTCCGACGCCGCACCGGGCTTCCACGAGGACTGGGTCAAGACCGAACCCACCGGGGCCCTGGCCTACACGCCCATCCCGGCCGAGGCCGACGAGTCGCGCCCCCGCACGGACCACGTGCTGCCCAGCGGCAGCGTGGACCTGCCCGGCTCCCCGGACGACCGCTCCAAGACCGAACCCGACTGGGACGGGGTTACTCCGCGCACCGCCGAAACCCCCGTCGTCGTGCCAGCGCAGAAGGCCGACACCGGGGCCGCCGACCCCGTCGCCCGCCGGGCAGCCCCCAAGGCCGGCACCGGGAAGCCTGCGGGAGCTGCCGCGGCAGATGCCGCCAGCGATGCAGCCAACGCCGCCGGCACCCCGCCCGCCGGCGGAGCCGTGGCCGCCAGCGACGCCGCGAACGTCGCCGGCGCGTCGCCCGCCGGCCCCAAGGGCCAGGGGCGCAAGACGCGCCCCGGCTGGCCCGTCCGCCCGGGACGGCCCTCCAGCCGTCCGGCGGCCTCCTCCGGCTTCGACGCGTCCGCAGCGCCCCGCGGCGGCACCACCCGCAAGCCGAATGCCTGGAAGATCCCGGCCGCCCGCCGGCCGAAGCCGACCCCGGCACCGCCGCCGACGACCAGCACCGTGCCGATCGACCCGGCGGTGGCCCGTGTCGCCAATGTCGTGCCGCCGGAGGCCCGGACCGGTCCGCAGACGGCCGCGCAGACGGTCGTCCCCCCGGCAGCTCCACGTCCGGCGAGCCCGCTGCCGACGGTGGCCCGTGCCGCCGGCAAGGCCAACCCGGCGGCCCGGCGCATGTTCTCCAAGATCATGCAGACCGAGTCGCCGCCCACCCAGGCGTTCTCGATCGTGGACCGGCTGGTGGGCAGCCCGTATGCGAACCCGACCATCCAGCAGCCCGCCGAGTACGACGCCAACGCCCGGCAGACCCTCGAGTTCGCCCTGGACCTGGCCGAGTCCATGTTCCGCTTCGGGGCCGGTGCCCTGCAGGCCGAGACCAGCGTCATCGCCGTGACCGCCTCGCTGGGGCTGCGCAACGTCGACGTGGAGATCACCAACCAGTCCATCCACATCAACTACGCCCCGCAGGACCAGAACCCGGTCTCGCTGCTGCGCGTGGTGCGGTCCTGGACCGGGAACTACCGCGGGCTGGCCAACCTCCACCGGCTGGTCTCGGAGATCGTTGCCGGCGGGGTCACGCGGACGCAGGCCGCCGCCCGGCTGCACGAGATCCTCCGCCAACCCAAACCCTTCCCGCGCTGGATGGCCACGGCCGGCGGTGGCGGGTTCACCGCTGCCTTCGTCCTGTTCATCGGCGGCAACTGGCTCGGCGCCCTGCTGGGATTCGGCTCCTTCATCCTGATCACCAAGATCATGAACGTGGTCGGTCGCTGGCGCGTCCCGGAGTTCTTCACCATCGGCCTCGGGTCGGCGGTCACGACGGCGATCGCCATGTTCCTGTGGGCGGTCCATGCCCCGATCTCCCCGGCGGTGGTCGTGGCCGGCGGGATCATGCTGCTGCTGCCCTCGTCGAGATTCGTCTCGGCCGTGCAGGATGCCATCAACGGCTTCCCCGTCACCGCCGCCGGCCGCTTCTTCTCCTCGCTGTTGATCTACGGGGCCATCGTCGCCGGCATCACCGCCGCCCTGGTGGCCGGCGCCTTGCTGGGGATGGAGCGGCTGGACGTGGCCAACGTCGCCCAGATCGACTACCCGACGCCGTTCCTGGTGTTCCTGGTCGTGGTCGCGGTGATTTGCGTGGGCGTGTTCGAGCAGACCTCGCATTCGCTGGTGCTGCCCACCGCAGGCGTCGCGTTGGCCGGCTACCTGGCCTACCTGCTGGCCGACCAGCTCGGCGTGGGGGAGCGGCTGACCCCCGCCGTGGCCGCGGTGGTCGTCGGCGGATTCGGCCGCTGGGTGGCGATGAAGATGGGTGCCCCGCAGCTGGTGGTCGCCGTTCCCGCGGTGACGTTCCTGCTGCCCGGTCTGATGATCTTCCGCGCGATGTACGGGATCACGATCGACTCCGGCCAGGTCTCGGTCGGCCTGATCCAGATGTTCAACGCCTTCATGATCATCCTGGCCATCGGCGGGGGCGTCGTGCTCGGCGATACCGTGGCCCGGCCGTTCACCAAGGGGTGGATCACCCACGAACGCCGGCGCATCCGCCGCCGCTGACCGGCACCTGGTCCCCAGCCCGTCCCCCGACCCGTTCCGCACCGGCTGCCGCTTGCCTGATGTCCGGGTTCTTGCGGCTTGCAGCAACCTCAACCCGCCATTTCCCGGACATCCACCGGCCGGCCCGGCGGCAGAACGCGCGAAACGGGGCCGCTAAGGCCTACAGCCCGGGCAACGGTTCGTCCCGCGGCCCCTCCGGAACGGACCCGCGCGGAGACCGCCCCGCGCCGCCGCCCGGAACCCCGGCGGGCACGGCGTCGTCGGCAGGCGCGGCATCGTCGGCCGCGGGCAGCCGCCAGTCCACCGGGGCGGCGCCCTGGGCTTCTAGCAGTTCGTTCGCCCCGGTGAAGGGCCGCGAGCCGAAGAAGCCGCGCCGGGCCGACAGGGGAGAGGGGTGCGGGCTGGTGATCACCGGCGTCGTCCCCAACAGGGGTTCGAAGCGCTGGGCATGCCGGCCCCACAGGATCGAGACCAGCGGCGCCTCCCGACCGGCCAGGGCCGTGAGCGCCGCGGTCGTGATCTCCTGCCAGCCGAGCTTGCCGTGCGAGCCGGTCTCCCCGGCGGCCACCGTGAGGACCGGGTTCAGCAGCAGCACGCCCTGGTCCGCCCACGGGGTCAGGTCCCCGGTGGCGGGGAAGGGGTGGCCCGTGTCGGCGACGTATTCGGCGAAGATGTTGGCCAGGCTGCGCGGCAGCGGCCGGACCGCGGCATCGACGGCGAACGCCAGCCCGATCGAGTGCCCCGGGGTCGGATACGGGTCCTGTCCGAGGATGAGCACGCGCACGTCCGACATCGGCCGGTGGAAGGCCCGCAGGACGTTCCCCGCAGCGGGCAGGACCAGCTCCCCGCCGGCGCGGCGCCGATCCAGTTCGGCTTCCACGGCCCGCAGCCGGGGCAGCACCGGCTCCAGCGCCCGGGCCCAATCCGCGGCCATCGGCCAGGTCGCCTGCGCATCGTTGTCCATGGGGCCATTCTGCCCGCCGGCACACGCCCGGCGCCAAATGACAGCGTTGTCATTCGCCACTACCATGGAGGGTGGGGAAGAACCCCGGGCCCGGCCATGTCCGGCCGCGGGGGCATGCAGGATCGGAGACGGGCCGAGGAGGCACATCATGGCAGTTCAGGCCGGCGAGCTGGAGTTCGACATCGACGAATCCAGCGACTTGGACGAACGCGACCAGCGGATCCTGGCCCTCGAACGGCAGTGGTGGAAGTACGCCGGGGCCAAGGAGCAGGCCATCCGCGAGCTCTTCGACCTCTCGGCGGCGAACTACTACCAGCTGCTCAACGCGTTGATCGACACGGACGCCGCGCTGGCGCATGACCCGATGCTTGTCAAAAGATTGCGTAGACTTCGATCGACGAGGCACCGCGCGCGCAGCGCCCGCCGCCTGGCAGGCAACGCGTAGGGCCGCTGCCCCGCCACCACCTGCCTGATGCACCAAAGGAACCAAGGACTGCGATGACGAAGTACCCGCACGACGAATTCGACAGGGTCCCCGAATTCACGAACCGCAAGGGTGTCCACCGCCAGGCCGTCGCCGGGGAGGCAGTCCGCCGTTCGCCGTTGGGATGGATCGTGGCCTTCGGCATCCTGGCCCTGGTCGTCGGGCTCTTCAGCTACTTCGTCCTGCCGCAGCTCACCGGCCAGCCGGTCGCCACCCCCGCGCCACCGTCCAGCTCCACCAGCGCCCCGGCCTCGCCCACCCAGGACGACGCCGGTGCCTCCTCGCAGGAACCCTCCACCACAGCCTCGGACGACGCCGGCGCCGCCGAGAGCGCTGCAGCCGAATCATCGCGCGCCGCCGAGGAATCAGCCACCGCTGCCTCGGAGGCCGCCGCCTCGTCCAGCGCCGCGGCCGCC
>Ga0134125_10001464_pt1 | contig 29025 bp, 23 predicted proteins | sample KB31751_FD_96464 | JGI IMG/M metagenome (GOLD analysis project Ga0134125, IMG submission 96464) | Terrestrial soil microbial communities with excess Nitrogen fertilizer from Kellogg Biological Station, Michigan, USA - KB3-175-1 | ecosystem: Environmental > Terrestrial > Soil > Unclassified ... | reverse complement strand
TGCATCCCGAGGACTTCGATCGCTGCCTATCCCATTACCTCGAGCACTTCCGCCGCCAGGAGCCGTTCGAGATGGAGTATCGCCTCCGCCGGCACGATGGCGTGTACCGGTGGATAGTCGACCGCGGCGTTCCCTTCAACGACACGGGGACCTTCGCGGGCTTCATCGGCAGCTGTATCGATGTCGAGGAGTCCCACCGGGCGCACGAAGCCCAGCAGATTCGCAGTCAGGAGCAGCTCGCGCTCGCACGCGACTTCGAGAAGTGGATTCTCGCCATCGTGAGTCACGACATCCGCAATCCGCTCAACGCGATTCAGCTCGCCGCGCAGGGGCTCAAGGAGGTCGGTGACCCCAGCGGCCTCGTGGAAAGGCAGGCTGCCATCGTCAGCCGCGGTGTGGCGCGCATTCAGCACATCGCCGGCGATCTCCTCGATCTGTCGCGTGAGCGCGAAGGCGCCGGCATTCGCGTCGAGCCAACGCTCACCGACCTGCGCGTGACGTGCCAACAGGCCATCGACGAAATTGCAGCCACGACTCAGGGCTGCAGGATCACATTCGAATGTGACACCGACAGCCGGGGCATGTGGGACGAGCATCGCGTTCTGCAGGTCATTTCCAACCTGACCTCCAATGCGGTGCAGCACGGCAAACCGGGCTCTCCCGTGCTCGTGCGCCTCACGGGCGACGATCAGCGTGTGACCGTGGAGGTGAGCAACGATGGGACCATCCCGCGCGAGCTCCTGCCGCGGATCTTCGAGCCGTTCAGCTCACGCCGCCTGAATCAGAAGCGCTCCGAGGGGCTGGGCCTCGGGCTCTTCATCGCGAAAGCGATCGCCCGTGCGCACGGCGGCGAGCTGGAGGTCGACTCCTCGAGGGGCGCGACGAAGTTTCGCCTGATTCTGCCGCGGCACGCATGCGATTGCTAGGCAATCTCATCTGGTTGCTTTTCGGCGGACTCGTCACCGGTATCGGCTGGTGGGTGGCGGGTCTTCTGGCCGCCATCACCATCATCGGCATTCCCTTCGCGATCGCGGCACTGCGCATCGGAACCTTCACCTTCTGGCCATTCGGTCGGGAGGTCGTGGACCGCCCGGAGCCCGATCAGGCCTGGAAGCTCCTCGTCCTGATCGGCAACATCGTCTGGATTCTCCTGGGCGGCATCTGGCTCGCCCTGGCGCACCTGTTTTTCGCCCTGCTGCTCGCCGTCACCATCATCGGCATTCCCTTTGCCCTGCAGCACCTGAAGCTTGCGCAGCTTTCGCTCACCCCCTACGGGAAGATGATCGTCACGCGACCGCTATGACCCGTCCTTCACCTGCGACATGATGGCCAGGGGGCGGCCTTCGGGATCCTTGAAGAAAGCCATCCACTCCTCGGTGCCATCCGCGTGCCTGTGGACCATGTGCGGCGCGTTGATGAACTCGATTCCACGCCCCTTCAGCGCCTCGTGAGCCTGCTGTATCCGGGAAACTCTGAAGTAGAGAAGCGACTCCGCCGTCGATGGCGTATCGCCCTGAGTGAGCAGGAGGCGCGTGCCACCGCAGTCGAAGAACGCGAGGTTGCCGAACGTGTAGAGATGCCGCAGGCCGAGGGTCCCGCCGTACCAACGCTCGGCGCTGTGGATATCACTCACGGAGCGGGATACCTGGCCGATCGGTCCGATCTCGAGGTCGATCATCGCAGCTCTCCCCTGCCGATGCAGCGCGCTGCCCTTCGGCGGTTGATACCATTGACGCAGAGCCTTGCGGTTGAACAGGCCGAGCTTCCCGAGCACGTTCTCGATGTGGAATTTGACGGCTTCCTTGCTGATACCCCGACCCTCGGCGATTTGCCGGTTCGTCATGCCGTGTTGGACGGCATGCGCAGTCTTCCACTCCGCGGGAGTGAGGATGTCGTCGTGCGGAGGCCGCCCCCGTCGCTTGCCGCTGGCCATGGAGACATCCTAGCGCCTCGCCACCGCAATTTCCCTCCCCTCCTGCTGACCTCGGCACCGCCCCGCCGATCCGCATGTCGAAACGGCCGCCGCCCGCCCGGCTACTCCCCGAACCACGTCCCTTGGGACAGCCCAGCAATACGAGGAGACCCCGCCATGCCCAATACCGTGCGACTCCATCGCGTCCTGGCCACCAGGCCGGAGAAAGTCTATCGCGCATTCATCGAGCCGGACGCAACGGCCAAATGGCTCCCGCCCAACGGCTTCACCTGCACCGTGCATCAACTGGAGCCCAGAGTCGGCGGGGTCCATCGGATGTCCTTCCGCAATTTCACCACCGGCGCCAGCCACTCCTTCGGTGGCGAGTACCTCGAGCTGGTCCCCAACGAGCGCCTGCGCTACACCGACAAGTTCGATGACCCCAATCTGCCGGGTGAGATGCGCGTGACCGTGACGCTGAAGAAGGTTTTGGTCGGCACGGAAGTCACCATCGTGCAGGAGGGAGTGCCGGATGCCATCCCGGTCGAGGCCTGCTACCTCGGCTGGCAGGAGTCGCTGCGCAATCTGGCAAAGCTCGTCGAGCCCGAGATCAATCAGTGACGGGAGCTATACTGCCGCTCTGAGATGTCCGAGACACCCGAACCGGAACAGATCGCCATGATGAAGCGTCTGGTCGAGCTGGCGCTCGACCAGACGCAGATGTCCGCGGAGCGCTCCTACATGAACGGCGAGCGGACATTGGCAGTGTGGATCCGCACCGCCCTTGGACTGATGATCTTCGGCCTTGCGGTCGACCGGTTCAGTCTGGTTCTACGAGGGCGCGGACATCTGGACCCCCATGAGTTATCCAGCTGGGGCGGAGGCGCGCTCATCGTGCTCGGCATTGCGATGGCGGTCAGCTGCGGTTACCGCTTTCTGGTCTTCTCGATCGCCTACCGGCGTATGCACCGGCTGCCCGCGCATCACGGTCCGTACCTGGGGCCCGTCTTCGCCGCGCTCGTGGCGCTCTTCGGCATCGCCTTGCTCGTCGTTCTGGACGTGTTCACGACGTGATGAAGCATGTGGCCGACAATGGGGGCCCGCAGCGCAGCAGAATCGAGCCGTATGAGCAAGCCCGCCGCGGACATTGACCTGTCCGTCACCCTCGTTCGCGACCCGCTTCGCGCGCAGCATCCGGATATCTCGCAGTTGCCGCTCGCCGAGGCGGCGTCAGGTTGGGATAACGCGATATTCCGGCTGGGCGAGGAGTTGGCGGTCCGGCTGCCGCGCCGCGCCGTCGCGGCCGCTTTGCTGGAGAACGAGCAGCGCTGGCTGCCGCTGCTGCATGCCCGGCTCCCGCTGCCGGTACCGAAGCCGCTCCGCCTCGGGCTGCCGCAGAACCCATACCCGTGGCGATGGAGCGTGACGCCCTGGATCGCCGGCGAGACAGCCGATCGGGCAGTGCTTGACCGGGACCAAACGAAGGTGTTGGCAGACTTTCTCGACGCACTGCACATACAGGCGCCGGCGGATGCGCCGCGTAATCCATACCGTGGCGTCCCCTTGGCACAACGGCAGCCTTCATTCGACAGGTATGTCACGTCCCTGACGAGCCGGGGGTATGAGATCGACGATCGCCTGCTGCAGCTGTGGTCGGATGCGCTCGGCCGCCCCATCGACGTCGCCGCGACTTGGATTCACGGGGACCTCCACGCGCACAATGTCCTCGTCACCCGCGGCCGCATCGCCGGCGTGATCGATTGGGGTGACATGGCGCAGGGCGACCGCGCAACCGATCTCGCGTCGGTCTGGTTTCTCTTCCCGGAGCGCGGCAGGCGCGAGGAAGCCATCGCCGCATGCAGATCCGTTTCGCAGCACACGTGGCAACGGGCCCGCGGCTGGGCGTTGCTTGTCTCACTCGCGGTGCTCGCGGCGGGCGACCCGGCGCTGGCCGGTCTGGCGGAACGGACGATGCGGTGTTTGCTCGAGGGTCCCTGAGATTCCGCCTCACACGCGCAGACCGATGGCGCGCATCAGCTCGAGGCCGTTGCTCTTGGTTACCACGCCCTCGCGCAGCGAGTAGTCGAAGCGCATCTTTCCGTCCTCGAGGTGATCCTCGAAGTGCATGTTGCGCAGGACACCCTCGCCCAACCCGCCGAGCTCGGTCAGCGCCAGATCGTGGGTGGTCGCGAGCCCGATGGCGCCTTGCTCGATCAGCGCTCCCAAAATGCCCTCGGCGCCAATGCGCCGATCGTGGGAATTCGTCCCCTGCAACATTTCGTCGATGAGGAAGAGCAGCGGCGGATCCCGACCGGAGAGATCCTTGAGCTGCCGCAGCCGGGTGATCTCGGCGTAGAACCGCGAGGCGCCCTCGCGCAGGGAATCGTTGATCCGAATGCTCGCACCCACCTGCAGCGGCGTCAGCTCGAACACACGGGCCCTGACCGGCGCTCCCGCCATCGCGAGGACCACATTCAGGCCGATGGTGCGCAGCAGCGTGCTCTTGCCGGACATGTTGGAGCCACTGACGAGCCAGACTCGGGTGCGCTGCGCGAGACTCACGTCGTTGCGGATGCAACGGGTCCGCGGAATCAGCGGATGCCCCAACTCCAGGGCCCGCAGGCACGCGGGACCCGAAACGAATGCGGGGAATGGATCGTCCGGGTGCTCGAAGCCGTATTGCGCGAGCGAGGCGAGCGCCTCGAAGCGCCCGGCCGCCGCTGCCCATCCGCGGACGGAGATCCCGCTCGCCCGGCGCCACCGCTCGGCAGCCAGCGCGACGTGCAGGGTGTAGAGGAGCGGCACCTGGAGCGCGCTCACGACGAGGTTCTTCCGCTGCTCCGACAACATCACGAGAAAGGCGAGCCGGCCGATTCGGGCCGATCCGCGCACACCCCCGAAAGAGATTCCGTCGGCCAGCGAGCGCATGGGCGGCGAGCTGAACTTCTCCTGCTCGATCTCGCGCAGCAGTCCGGCGAAGGTCTTCAGACCATCGAAGTCGAAGGCGCGCTCGGCGGGGAAGAGGACCTCCTGCAGGCGCTGCTTGAGCCGGTGCAGCACGATCGCCTCGATTGCCAGGAGGAGCAGGACCGGGCTCCAGATGCCTGTCAGGTTTCCCGCGACCAGCGCTGCGACGAGCAACGCGGGCAGCAGGTATGCGGCCCATGATATCCAGCGCTCGCCGAGTGCGGTGGGCGCCTCCGCCCAGCTGAGCAGTCTGCCCGGGTGGAGGACGGGCTCGCTCTCGCTGCCCAGCACCCCGATCCGCTCCCTCAGATCCAGCCGATCGCGCAGGTCGCGAATACAGGTCTGCCGCTGCCGGACCTCGGCGAGCGCCGCCGGGGCCAGCAGCCATTGCGCGAGCGTCTCCTCCCCCATTCGGGTCCGCGCCGCGCAGAGCAGCTCGAAGAGACTGCCTTCACCGAAGAGGTCCAGATCAAGGGCATACACGTGATGGAGATCGCCGAATCGCTCTCCCCGGTTGCCGATACCGGCCCACCGGTCCTCCAGGCGAGCCAACGCTCGTCGATAGAACTCCGCGACGCGCCTGTCGCGTGAGTGGCGGCGGCGGACGAGGGCGTGATAGGCGACCGCCCAAACGAAACCTGTAACAGGGGCGAGCATCCAGAGAGCCGACAACCAGTGCTCGCCCCATGAGGACCACGCCAGTACGAGTGCCATCCCCGCGAGCAGCAGGCGTGCGGCGCCCACCCGCTCCTGGATCGCTTCCGTCCGGCGCACACTCGCCTCTCTCGCGGCAAGTCGGGTCGTATACTCTGCGCCGGGCGTCATCAGCTCATTCTATCGCCGACCTCCGCTACAGGCTTCAGTTGCTGATGACGGTTGCCGCCGCCGCTAAAGCGCCGCGAGGAAGGCCGCGAGATCCGACTTCTGCTGCGGCGTCAGCCGCATCTGGAACCGCTTGTCATAGAAGTTGACGACCTGCGCCAGATCCGCGGCGGCGCCGTTGTGGAAATAGGGAGCGCGTGCGGCCAGGCCGCGCAGGACCGGCCCCTTGATCCGATTGAGGTCACTGCATTTGCCGGAGACGAGCGCCTTGCCGGGATCGCTGGTATAGAACGAGGCGGTTCGGCCCGGGTTGGCAGGATCGGGGCAGCCGTTGATCAGATACACCGGGAGATTGGGCATGCTGAGCTCGCTGAGCGCGGCGGCGACGCGGGGGTCGCCTTCCATGCTCGGCAGCACGCTGTGCGAGGTGCCGATGTCGAGCGGCACTGCCAGCGAGTGGTCGCCAACGTTCGGCGCATCGTGACACGTCGAGCAGTGCCCGACGATCGCGCTCGGGCTACCCAGTTGCGGATCATCGTTGAGGCCGCGGACGTCCGTGATGATGAGGGGTGCGGTATCGAATATCTTCTCGCCGGCGGCAATGGCGCGCCGCGCCCCATCGCGCCGAGCGCCCGACGGAGTCGTTGCGGCGGTTGGCCCATTCCAGGCCGCGAAAAGCGTCATCGATGATGGGTCGAAGGGTGCCCCCGTTGGATTGCTGCCCAAAGAGTCGTTGATGCCGGGGAAATACTCCTGGGTCGCGAGCGCCTGGGCACCGCCCTGGGCGCCACGATCCGCCAGCGGTCCCGCGTCCCGGTCGAGAGACTGAGCCGTGTAGAGCCCGAGCTCGAAAGTCACGATCTCGGCGAGCTGTGCGTCACTCGGCGGGCTCGCCGCTTGCGCGTGGCCGAGCGTGGCGTCGAGTGCCTGATGCTTGAGATCAGTGACCAGGTTGGCGAGAAAGGTGGCCCCAATACCGAGAGGGGCGACGGTTTCGCGACCGTCGATCATCACGGAGCTCAGAAAGGATAGATTGGTCGATGGCAGCGGCCGGCGGTAGACCGAGATGTCTTCCTGACCGGTCGTGGGGTCGACGGTGATCGCGCAGCCATAAGGGTCATGAACCACGCTGATCGTGAATTCGGCATTGGAGACCAGAGGGATGCTGATGCGAAAGAGTCCGTGCTCCCGGAGGAGACTGTGCGCCGCGGCATCGCCGCGGAGAACATTCGGACAATTGGCGCCGTCCACGGGTGCAAAAAGCGGATCCTGGCCGCGCGTGGCGCGGAAAGTATCGCGCGCCGCCGCCGCGCTCAAGCCGAAGGCCTGGTTGGGAATATGACACGTACCGCAGGTGCGCCCGTTCGTGCCGAGAGACTGGAAGAAGGCGCCGCGGCGGTCCACCCTGCCCGTAGTACTCAGCGTCTGGAGAACGCCCGCGGCATCGGGGAATGACTCGAGCTTCGCGGCCGGCCGGCCGCCGGGCGGCTGACCCGCGAATGATGCGCCGGCCAATGCGACCGAGAGACCGAGCATGGCCGCCATCGTATTTTTCATAATTCCGTCCCCCCTCGGGACACCTCTTGAGGACTCCGCTTGATAGATCGGATTCGGCGCCCGAATCCCGACATTCCGCGGACCAGGCGGTTGTCGCTTTGCGCGGGTTTCGGCATGCTTTTGTCAATCGGGAGAGTCCCGGACGGGAAGCGTGGCCCAAGAAGTACAAGAGACGGCTCTCAATGAGCGACTGTTCGCGTCGCTATATGCGGAGCTGCGCCGACTCGCCGACAGCAAGCTGCGGCAATACCCGGGGATGGCCGTCAGCCCCACCACACTCGTCCACGAGGCCTACATCAACCTGGCGGGCCGCGACGGAACCCGATTCACTGACCGCGCCAAGTTCCTGAGCTACGCCGCCCGCGCCATGCGCGGCCTGCTCGTGGATTTCGCCCGCAGCCGGCAGGCGCTGAAGCGAGGCGCCGGGCTCGAGATCACTCAACTCGATACGCAGATCGACGCACCACCCGCGGACGGTGTGGAGCTGGAGCGGCTCGCGGGTGCGCTCGATGAGCTCGCCGGGCTCGATCCCCGGCTCGCCGAGGTCGTCGATCTGAAGTACTTCTGCGGCTTCTCCTTCACAGAGATCGCCGCCCTGCGGGGTGTTTCGGAGCGCACCGTGCAGCGGGACTGGGAGAAGGCGCGACTCATCCTGTACCGTCAGGTCGGAGAGTTGTGAAAACCGTCAGGCGACCCGCGAAACCGTTCGCCGCAGCACCTTTGCGAGCGCCTCGAGAGTCACGGGCTTGGTGAGGTGCGCGTCGAATCCAGCCTCCCGGGCACGCTCCCGGTCGCGCTCCTGCCCCCATCCCGTAACGGCGACGAGCCGAACGTCGCTTCCCAGCCTCGAGCGCAGACGGCGAGCTGCTTCGTAGCCGTCGATCTCCGGAAGACCGATGTCTAGCAGCACGACCTCCGGAGAAAACTCTTCCACCATTCCCAATCCCTCGGGAGCCGTCCGCGCTGTCCGGACGGTGTGGCCCTGCGATTCCAGTCCCGCCCGTAAGCTGTCGGCCGCATCCACGTTGTCTTCGATGATCAGGATCCGTTGCCATATGCCGTGCGCGTCATCGGCGTTCGGGCGCGTGATCTCATCCGATGCTTCCGCGGCGGCCGCGAGAGGCAGCCGAATCAGAAATTCGCTTCCCTGGCCAAGGCCCTCGCTTGTGGCCACGATCGTACCGCCGTGGAGCTCGACCAGCCGACGGGAGAGCGCCAGACCAATACCCAGTCCGACCCCGCCGGCGCGTGCGCGGTGCTCCGGGATCTGTGCGAACATCGCGAACACCTGCTCGAGCTGCCCGGCGGGAATGCCCAAACCCGAATCGCGCACGCGTATGAGCGTCTGTCCGCCCTCTTGACTGACGCGCAGATGGATCCGGCCTCCCGGATCGGTGTACTTGGCGGCGTTGCCGAGCACGTTGGAGACGACCTGCGTGAGACGCTCCAGATCGCCATCCACACAGGGCGACCGTACGGGCTGTTCGACGATGAGGTCGTGTCCGCGCTGGTCGATGAGCGGTCTGGCCAGGTCGATCGCGGCCTCGATCACGACGCGCAATTCGAGGGTGGCGCGCTGCAACTCGACCTTCCCGCGGGTGATGCGCGACAGGTCCAGCAGATCATTCACCAGCCGAGTCAGATGCGAGACCTGCCGGCTCATCATGAGATGAATGCTCCCGACCAGCTCCGGCTTGTTGCTCGGGCGACGCAGCAGCTCCAGGCCGGTGGTGATCGGCGCGAGAGGATTTCTCAGCTCGTGGCTCAGGATAGCGAGGAACTCGTCCTTGCGCCGGTCGGCTTCGCGCATCGCCTGCTCCGTCCTGGCGCGCTCGATGAGATCGGCGGCCATCCGGGCGAGCACTTCGAAGAGGCGAAGCTCACCGGCGGCGGGCGTCTGCGGCTCGCGCCAGTGCGTCGAGAGGATTCCAACCAGCTCGCCCGTACGCGAGGTCAGCGGCGTCGATTGCACCGAGCGAATCCCCGAGCGCCGGAACTCGGCCAGATCCGCGGTGCCGGCCAGGACCTCACATCGCTCCGTGTCCGCGATCACCACACGCTCCTTGGCGCTCAGCGCCCTGCCACATGCGCTGGTCGAATTTGCCCGGACCTCCTGCCAATATCGCACGGCGTGCGCGTCGAAGCCTCTCCAGCCGAGCAGACACAGCTTGCCGTCGCGCAGCATCTGCAGGCTGGCGCAGTCGGAGAGCATGATCGAGGTCGCGGCCTCCAGGATCTGCTCGTAGAGTGCATTGATGTCGTTCTCGCGTATCAGGGCGGCGCTGATCTCCCGCAGGAGCGCGAAATCGCCGCGCTCCTTGACGAGCGCCACCCGCATCTTCGAGTTTCGCTCCAACGCCTGATGAGCCAGGGAGGCGCATTCGCTGAGGCTCGTCAGCAGGCGCAGATCTTCGCGTTCGAACTGGCGGCTTTCGTCGTGTAAGCCCAGCCAGACGGTACCTACCGTCGCGCCGTCAGCCGCAAACGGCACCAGGAGTGTCTCGGTTATCGGCAGGGTATCCGCATGGGGCAAGGCGAAGTGCCGCTCCGGGTGCTTCATCAGCACGGGCGTGTTCCTGTCGAGGACGGTGCCGCAGGGACTGAAATCGCGGGGCACGACTCCCCCCCGCAGCGGAGCCCACCGTCCGGCTGCACCATGCCATCGGAACACTCTACGCCCCGCCGCCTCTTCCTCGATGCTGACTCCGGCGGACTGCGCGCGGCACAGACGCAACGCAGTCTCCGCGAGCTTCTGCAGAACACTGGTGTCCGCTTCCCGCACCGCTCTCATCAGCCCGACGAGCGCGCGGCTCTCGGATTCGAAATCCGGCGCCCGCGTGGGGCGCTGCTCCAACTCCGCCGTGGCAATGACGGCGTCCAATGGAACCCGCTGCACGGAGCTCACCTCGTATGGCGGCGATGAAGCCAACGCCGGCGCGAGCTTGCGGGTCCTTCTATTGGGGCTCATCGCGTCAACCTCGTCTGCTCGGGACTGCGTGCACTGAACGCAGTACACCCGTGCAAAATTCAATCCTCAACTACCGCTGGCTAGAACGGGGCTGGGCCTCGTCTACTTCGCGCCGTGCGCAGCGAGTTGCGGCTGCGAACAATGATGGCGCTGCCTGCCAGTCCCGAGCCGCTGGAATCGATGCGCAGCGGCACTTCTAACAGGACTGGCGGTAAAGAGCCGCTCACAACGCCATCGCGCGCCTCAGCTTGGCGGGCACGCGGCGTGGCACCGCAGGGTCAGCTCAATGAGAGACGATAGGACACGGCGAAGGGAAATGCCAGCCCCTCTCGCGGGGTATTAGTGGCCCAATTGTCCGGTGATGCGGATGAAACTGAGCACGCTCTCGTACAGAGACATCCGATTCCGCTCGAGGTGCATCACATGGGCCCCATGGTGAATGCACGATTGAAGCGGCCGGCAGCCCCATACCCAGAGCCAATGTCATAATCTCTCCCTGACACGCGGGTGCGATGATCGCCTGCAGCCGCATCATTGGCAGCCACTCACCGAACACGGTTCCCTGACCATGGAAGTATCGCGCCAGAGCACTTTTGCCGACACCGCGTCTTTGTTGAGCGACACGTCGCGTGCCACGATGTTGCTCGCGCTGCTCGATGGCCGCGCGTACACCGCCAGTGAGCTTGCGCATGCGGCGAACATCAGCGCGCAGGCGGCGAGCTTCCACTTGAAGAGACTGGTCTCGGCCAATCTTCTCGGCTGCGTGACCCGGGGGAGGTACCGCTATTTCAGGCTGGCGGGCCCGGATGTCGCCCGACTACTGGAATGTCTGCTGGCGGTCGATCAGATCGCGAACCCGAAAACGATCGAGACGAGCTGTCCGGAGCCGCTGCGGGATGCGCGCGCCTGCTACAACCATCTCGCCGGGCGCGCCGGCGTGCACCTCTACAGAAACTTGATGCACAAGGGCTGGTTGACATTCGAGGGCTCGCAACTGGTGCTGACGGCCGACTCCCAGCAGCTGCTGGATGAGCTCGAGTTGTCCGAGCATCGGTCGACTCTCTTCGGCAAGCCCTGTCTCGACTGGTCGGAGCGCGAGTTCCACATTGCGGGGGAGCTCGGAGTCTCACTTTTCAATTCGATGCTCGAGTCGCGCTGGTTTCTGAGAAAAAAAGACAGATCGCTGCTCTTCACCTACAAGGGACGATACAGGCTGCGGACCTACGGCCTGTATCCGTGGGAAACCTGACGCAATTTCGGGCGCGCACTGCGGCTGCATAGGCCGACTCGGGCACGAGGTTTGCCGTCGGGATGATGGTCGGGCGTCGAGCACCCCATTACGGAGCTGTCGCCTTGACACGACACCTTCCCCCATCGAGCGCCTCCAGCGGCGCGGAGGACGAGCAGCGCCGTGAACCCGTGTCGCAAGTCAATCCAGGCCGTCGAGATCATGTCCGTCGCGGCGTTAGGGCTGCTCTTCACCGCGCTCGTATCAGCCGCTGAACCCTCGCTCGATATCGACGCGGAGGACCAGTCCGCCGTGTCACAGCAGACAGGCCCGGATGGATGGGGAACCGGCGATCACCGGAGCTATCTCGTCCCGGCTCTCGAAGTCCCGCTCTATGAATTGCTCCTGAACCGCGCCGACCATTATCTGGAGGACGAGCCCACCTACCCTTCTCCCATCGAGAACTTCAAGACTAACCTCCATCGCAGTTGGGTCGTGGACGACGACAAATTCTCGACCAACCAGTTCCTGCACCCTTATTCCGGGTCTCTCTATCAGGGGTTCGCACGCTCGGCCGGATTGGATTTCTGGCAAGCCTCGGCATACACCTTTGCCGGCAGCCTGCTGTGGGAGGAAGCGGGCGAGAACACCGCCCCCTCCATCAACGACCAGATTACCACGGGTATCGGCGGTAATTTCCTCGGAGAGCCGCTCTTTCGTATGGCGAGCCTGCTGCTCGAGCGGGATGCGGACCACCCCGGGTGGTTGCGCGAGCTGGCGGCGGGCGTCATCTCACCACCGACCGCAGTCAATCGGCTGATGTTCGGTGACCGCTTCACGCCAATCTTCCCCAGCAACGATCCGGCCGTGTTCACGAGCCAGGAAGTGAGCGCGAACGCCTACACGCATTACACGTCCAACGTCAATGTCAACGCCGATCCGAGCGCCCCGCCGGCCAATCAGACTTTGCAGCGCGCCAGGGCGGACACGGGCTTCACGATGGCATATGGATTGCCCGGAAAGCCGGACTACAGCTACGATCGCCCATTCGACTATTTCAACTTCGATCTGGGGCTCGACACGGCCACCGGCGTGGAGTCGGTGTTCAGCCGCGGATTGCTTTACGGCACAGTCTACGGAAGCCAGCGGAATTACCGCGGCATCTGGGGACTCTATGGCCTGTACGACTATGCCGCGCCCAACATTTTCCGCGTCTCCAGCACAGCGGGAGCGCTCGGAACGACCGGCCAGTGGTGGCTGTCGCAGCGCATGGCGCTGCAGGACACGGTATTGCTCGGCATCGGCTACGCAGCGGGCGGCGTGATCCACGGTCTCGGTGTCAGAGCTTCGAGTCCTCTTGGTGAAGGGCAGCGAAACTACCACTACGGGGTCGCGCCGGAATCGGTGATCGCGCTGCGTGTGATCTATGCGAACCGGGCAGCTCTCGATGCCAGCGCGCGCGGCTGGTACATCAGTCGGCTGGGCGCAACGGAAAGCACCGGCAGTGAGACCATCGAGCGAGTCGATCTCGCACTGACGGTGCGCGTGTACCGGCAGCATGGAATCTTCGTGCGCTACCGTGTATCGAATCGCGACGGGCGCTACGTCGGTGAGCCCAATTCACACCAGCGGGTTGCGACCCTGAACATCGGCTACACCTTCATCGGCGGCGAGGACTTCGGGGCGGTCGATTGGCGGGAGAGCCCCGCGCAGTAGGAACGCGGAGAACCTGAGCCTCGGCGCCGGGAACTTACCTGGAAGGCGCTTACGATGGCTTCCGGACACAAATACAAGCGGTTGGATTCCCTTCGGGGGCTCGCCGCACTTTCGGTCGGGGTGGGGCATGCCGTTCTGTGCGTGGACTTCTCGCAGGATTCCGCCCTGCAATCCACGGCGGTCGGGATATTCAACGGTGACTACGCCGTCGATCTCTTTTTCGTGCTGAGCGGATTCGTGCTCCTCAACATGGTCCGCGGCTTCTCCGGCGCGCATTATCTTGCCTACCTGGGACGGCGCTTCCTGCGGCTCTATCCCCTTCTCTGGGCCTCGCTACTGATTGCGTTTGTGGCGCAATCACTCATCGCCGCGCACGCACCCGCCTGCGGAAACCTGTCGGGCTGGATCTGCCGGCTCATCACGCGGCCCGGCTCACTCGTCGCCGCCATGGAAACCGGCATACCCATCCATGATCACCTCGACCCCGTGACCTGGACGGTCAAGATCGAGGTGGAGGCGTCCATCGTCTACCCACTCGTCCTCATGATCTGGATGAGAGGAGGCACCCTCGCCAGGATAGTCACGATGACCCTGGCGGTGGTGATGGCGTTTACATTCAGCAACCAATTTTTCCTGCACTACCTGTTCCTGTTCGTGGCCGGAATTGCGCTCAATGACATCCGCATCCGGAGCGCGCGGCAAGCACGCGGGGCAATCGCCATCGGGCTCATTCTGATGGGAATTTGCGGATTCCTGCTGAAAGGACACTCGGCCGCCGGCGACCTGGTGGCCGGCGCGAGCGCGGCTCTTCTGATCGCGTCCATCGCTCATCATCAGTGCCCTGAGTGGCTGGCTGCAGTGCTGGATAATCGCGCGGTTCTGAAGCTCGGTGAAATCTCCTATTCTTACTACCTGTTGAATCCGATCGTCCTGTGGGTCATCGCGCGCGCGAGCGCGCGCCCGCTCTCGCGTTTATTGGCGTCAGGGGGCGACGAGCGGGCATTTCTCGTAGCCGCGCTGCTGGCAGTCTGTGCCGCCTTCGCCGGCATCATCGTCGCGACCGCGGCGGATCGGCTGGTCGGAAAGCCTTCGATCGCCTCGAGTCGCGCGGCTGAGCGGAAGATCCTGCGGCTGTTTGGAAACGAGGTGCGCGCCCCGGCGTCCTCAACGAGCCACGAATCGCCTGCCGCGTGACGCCTGGCGGCCGGCCCGGGGTACCGGGATCGCCGAGGGGATACAATTCCCGTCCCGGAAATCCACGGAGTTCGCCATGTCACTCGAGGACTGGATTCAAAAGGGCCGGGACCTCGGCGCGAGCGACCTCCACCTGGAGACGGGCACGCCGGCGGTGTTCCGGGTCCGCGGTGAGCTGACGCCGATCGGGGAGCCGGTGGCGGCGGCCCGCCTGACCGAGGTAGGCCAGGGACTGCTCGGACCGGAAGCGTGGAATCGCTTCCTCGAGCGCGGCTCGGCCGACGTCTCCATGATGGCGGGCGGCCTTCGGTGCCGGGTGAGCCTTTTCCGGACCATCCGCGGGGTTGCTCTCGCGGTCCGGCTGCTCGCACCATCCGTGAATGATCTGCGCTCCTGCAACCTGCACCCGGACCTGCGCAAGCTGATCGAGGCAGCCAGCGGACTCGCCGTGATTTCCGGCCCTACGGGCAGCGGCAAGTCCACGACACTGGCCGCCCTCATCGAGGAGATCAACACCTCCCGGGCGCGCAACATCATCACCCTCGAAGCGCCGCTCGAATACGTCTTCACCAATCGCAAGTCGTTCGTCCGGCAGCGCGAGATTCCGACGCATTCCGCAAATTTCGAGCAGGCGATCGTAGATGCCCTGCGCGAAAATCCCGACATCCTCGTGGTCAGCGAGATGCGCACCCCGGAAGTCATTCGCCTGACTCTGAACGCCGCCGAGACGGGACATCTCGTACTGGCGACGATGCACTCGGCGACCTGCGCCGAGGCGCTCAACCGGATCTGCATGTCGTTTCCCGCGGAGATTCAGGGCAGCATCCGCGCCCAGCTCGCCGATGTCCTGGTCGGAGTGGTGTGCCAGCGCCTGGAGTTCCTCGGCCCGCTGCAGCTGCGCGTGCCGAAATGCGAAATCCTCTTTGGCAGCTCCGCTGCCAAAGGCACCATCCGGGCCGGCCAGATGAGTCAGATCGCCAACGTCATCCTCTCGGGCGGCGATGACAGCATGTGGACGCTGGATCGGTACCAGCGCTGGATGGAGCAGAAGTCCGATTGGGTGCGCCCCGCGATGCCGGCCGCGCCTGCCGCGGACCTGGATCGCGAGGAGCTCGCCGCGCTCGCGCGGAAAATCGAGGCGCGCACACGGTAGCCACGGCGCCACTATCCCGATCGCGGCGCAGCCTTCAGAATGCCGCGCATGCTGTCCGCCCAACACCGCCCCGTACTCGCCCGACTGCTCGCCATTGTGCTCGGCCTGCTCGCCATCGGGGGCGCCCGGGCGCTGCCGTTGACCGCCGCGCGACACGCCGATTTCGCTCACTACACATTCGCGCTGACCTGGCAGCCGGGATTCTGCGGCACCGGCGACGGCTGCCTGCGCGATCAGCCGCATGGCGTTCTCATCGGTCTCCATGGCCTCTGGGCCTCCCGGCCGCAGTCCCTGATCGACCGTGGCATCAGCGCGCCCCAGTGGTGGAGCCGCGGCTGTGACTACTTTCAGCATAGCGATCGTGCGCCGCGGCTCTCGCGGGCAACGCTGCGGCACCTGGCTCGTGTCATGCCGCACCTGCGTGATAGCCTGTTGCGTCACGAGTACGACAAGCATGTGCAGTGCTTCGGATTCGATGCCCAGGAGTACTTCGACACAGAGCTGCGTCTGCGGGGGCGGGTGCTCGACAGCGCCTTCGCTCGCTATCTGATCGCGAGGGCCGGGAATCGTGAGGTCCGGCATGCGGACGTCATCGACGCGTTCATGCACGCCTTCCGCACAAACCAGTCCACCGCACTGCAACTACGCTGCGAGCGCGATGTCCGTGGACAGTGGGTACTGACGCAGCTGTGGATTACGCTTCATGTCGATGGCTTGGCGCGATTCCCAGGCAAAGGGTCCCTCATGAACGCCCCGATCGCGCAAGATAACTGCCCCGTCCGATTTCAGGTCCCCGGCTGGCAATGACGCGCAATCCGAGGTAATAAACGATCGTCACCAGTAACGCGGAGCATACCTGCCAGGGTATGAAGCGCGCGGCGAATGCCGGCAACAGATGCTCGGACTGACCCAGGAACACCCCGACGATCAACATCGCGATGGCCCAGGGCGCCGGCCACGTAAACCATTCCGTGAACCGCGTCGCCCGCCGGTAGAACAGGGCAACCGGCTCGGCATAGTAGCGCGCGTGAAACCAATCGACGACCAGGATGAAGGTGAACGGAAAGAGCAGCGAGCCCAGGAGCGACAGAAATCCTTCGATGAAGCCGAGAATCCCGAGGATCGCCAGCACGGTGGAGAAAATGCCGAGAACGATCACCAGGGACGGCTGCAGCAGCCGATGTGATCTCTCGCCGGCGACATTGACGACGGCCAGCAGGCTGGTGACGGCGGGATAGAGATTCATCGCGTTGCAGTGCGCTATGGCGAGGATCACGCCAATCGCGGATATCTCGCCCCACACGGGGAGGCTCTTGCCCAGCATGGCGATATTCCACTCCCCCGTCATGCGCAGCGCGATCAGGCCGAGGGCCCCCATGAACAGCACGGCCGCCATGACGCCGACGCTCGGCGAGAGCATGTAAAGGGCGCGGCGCAGAGATTTTTCCGTGGGACTCGTCGGCGGACAGAAGCGAGTCACCGTGGGGAAGATATATGCCCAGGCGAGGAGACTGAAACTCAGGATGAGGTCGATGTCCTTTCCCCAGTCCACCGCCCCCTTGTCCACCGGCATAGCGAACGAATAGCGCGTGAAGAGGTAATAGGCGAGGACGGCATAACACAGGAGAAACACCACCGCCGTGTAGTTGTAGAACTTCTCCAGGACGTCCATGCCGAAGAAGACCAGCGCGATCTGGACGACACCCAGGATCACGTACCACAGCATGCCGTGCCCTGGGAATATCGCCCCCAGGATCTGGCCTCCGACATCCGTGTTGAGACCAAACCATCCCGCGCCGACGATGGTGTACAGGGCCGCGAGCAGTGTCGCTCCGCCGATGCCGTAGGTGCGCCGCGCCATCACCATGGAGATGATGGGCACCTGGCGGCCCATATGCGCCAGAAGCATCGAGGGCACCAGGCCGACGAGCAAGGCCAGCAGATTGAGCCAGACGAAGTTCGACAGACCCACGCCCTTCAGCACCAGGCCGATGACGGGCGTCGTCGCGGAGGCCGAAGCGAGCCCCCAGATCACGAAGAGCGACCCCGCTCGCATGTTCCGCTCGCCAGGGGGTACCGGCGCGATACCCAGGGTTTCGAACGCGTGTGTTTCCGCACCCGCTGAGTCAGTCATGATCGCGGCAGTCTCGATTTCATGTACCCCCCGTGCTTCGGATTAGCGTCTCGCGCGCTTCAAGTCTTGCCGAGCTGCGGCGCCGCAAATGCATGCGGCAGCAGCTCCGCCAACGTCCAGCAATGGGGCTTGCCGGCTGTCGCGCAGTAGATCGGGACCTCCGGCGCCGCGAATTCCGCCACCACCTGCCGGCAGGCGCCGCAGGGCGACAGCAGCTCGGCTCCGCTGGAGGTGACCGCCAGCGCGGTAATGCGGCGAGCGCCGGCGGCCACCGCGGTGAAGATCGCAACGCGTTCCGCACACATGCTCAGTCCGTAGGAGATGTTTTCCACGTTGACACCCGTAAACACCCGGCCTCGATCGTCGACGAGGGCTGCCGCGACGTGGAATCGGGAATAAGGCGCGTACGAGCGATCGAGGCATTCCCGGGCGAGGGCGATCAGAGCATCGGGATCGGTTGCCATGGAAGCTGAACCTCGAGTCAGGTCGTCACTCGGCGTCAGTCAGCCGTCCATACAGATCGGGCCTGCGGTCACGGAAGAACTGCCACCTGTTGCGGACCTCGTGCACCAGGTCCATGTCCATGTCGTGCACCAGCAGCTCGTCACGGTCACGGCCGGCGATCGCCTCGATCTGCCCGCGAGGATTGACGAAGTAACTCTGTCCGTAGAACTCGCCGATGTCCCACGGCAGCTCCCGGCCGACGCGGTTGATCGCGCCGATCCAGCAGCCGTTGGCCGCGGCGGACGCGGGCTGCTCCAATTTCCACAGATATTCGGACAGGCCGGCTACCGTCGCCGAAGGGTTGACGATGTATTCCGCCCCGTTCAAGGCCAGCGCGCGCCAACCTTCCGGGAAGTGTCGGTCATAGCAGATGTACACGCCCAGTTTGCAGTAACGCGTCTTGAAAACCGGCCACTGTGAGGCACCGGGCTTGAAGAAGAACTTCTCCCAGAATCCGGCCAGCTGCGGAATATGGGTCTTGCGGTACTTGCCGAGATAGCTGCCATCCGCGTCGATGACGGCGGCGGTGTTGTAATACACACCGGCGACCGGATCGGCCTCGTAGACCGGTGCCACGATCACCATGCGGTGCTTCCTCGCGTAAGCCTGCATTTCCTCCGTGGTCGGCCCGGGAACGGGCTCCGCCGCACCATACCACTTGGTGTCCTGGCTCGGACAGAAGTAGGGCTGCGTGAACACCTCCTGGAAGCACAGCACCTGCACGCCGCGCGCACCCGCCTGCTCGATGAGGGGCCGATGGGCCTCCAGCATGGCCTCGCGGATCGTCTGCGGAGATTGGTCGGTCGGCGCCTTCAGCGCCATCTGGATCAGACCGCCGCGTAGCATCGTCATCGTTACTCTCCTATCAACGCATCACGGCGGTGGGTTTCGCCAGCCGCGCCCTGCGGCCGAGCGCCGCGAACACCGGGGCGAATGCCGGGCGTTTGAGATACCGGCCGGTGCCCCGCTCTGCCCGCAGGTCGCCGCGCGCATGGACCACCTTGCCCTGACTGACCGTATGGGTCGGCACGCCGGTCACGGTGCGCCCTTCGAAGACGTTGTAGTCGGCCAGCGAGCGCTGCGTCTCGACCGAAATGGTGCGGGTGCCCTCCGGATCCCACAGAACCAGATCGGCGTCGGATCCCGCGGCAATGACGCCCTTGCGCGGATAGAGATTGAAGATCTTCGCCGCATTCGTCGAGGTCACCGCGACGAACTCGCTGGGCGTCAGCCGTCCGGTGTTGACCCCCGCGTCCCACACGACCATCAGGCGTTCCTCGATTCCGCCGCAGCCGTTCGGGATCTTGCGGAAATCGCCGCGCCCGGCCGCCTTTTGGGGTGCGCAGAACGTGCAGTGGTCCGTTGCCGTCGTTTGCAGGCTGCCGGCCTGCAGGCTGCGCCACAACACTTCCTGGTGCCGCTTCTCTCTGAATGGCGGACTCATCACGTGCGCCGCCGCCACCACGAAGTCGGGGTGCCGGTACACACTCTCGTCGACGACCAGGTGGCTGGCGAGCACTTCGCCGAAGACCCTCTGGCCGCGTGCGCGCGCACGGGCTATCGCCTCGGCCGCCTCGGCGCAGGATACGTGTACCACGTAGAGCGGCACTTGCAGCACATCGGCGATCGCGATCGCCCGTTGTGCGGCTTCCGCTTCCACCGCCGGTGGACGCGACAAGGGGTGCCCCTCCGGACCGCTGATGCCCTGCTCCATGATCTGCTTCTGGAGCTGGAAGACGAGCTCGCCGTTTTCCGCGTGCACCGTCGGCATCGCGCCGAGCTCGAGTGCGCGCCGGAAGCTGTTCACCAGCGTCTCGTCATCGGCCATGATGGCGTTCTTGTACGCCATGAAATGCTTGAAGCTATTGACGCCCTCTTCCTGTACGAGCGTGCCCATGTCGGCGTGCACCTGCTCCGACCACCAGGTGACGGCGACATGAAACCCATAATCGGCAGCTGCCTTCTGCGCCCAGCCTCGCCATTTCCGATAGGCCTCGAGCAGCGGCTCGCGCGGATCGGGAATGACGAAATCGATGATGCAGGTCGTGCCGCCCGCGAGACCCGCGGCCGTACCGCTGTAGAAATCGTCGGCGGCCACCGTCCCCATGAAGGGCAGCTGCATGTGCGTGTGCGGATCGATGCCTCCCGGCATGACCAGTTGTCCACCCGCATCCAGTGCTTGAACGCCCGCCGGCGCCTGAAGGTTTTCGCCGACACCGACGATTACACCGTCGGCGCACAGGACGTCAGCGCGCCGAGCGCAGTCGGCGTTGACGACCGTGCCGCCTCGAATCAGTAACCCGTCCATCGCTGGTCACCTCCGCACGACACTAACTTCATGACAGGCCGCAGCCGCGCAGGATGAGGGACACGACATGCTGCGTGGCCCTGGCCTGTGCGTCCCGGTCGAGCGATGCGCGGCCGAGCACGGCACAGATCTGAACCTCGAAGTCGGCATAAGTCTGCGTGGCGGCCCAGATCGTAAAGAACAGGTGCATGCTGTCGATGGGCGCCATCCGTCCCTGGGCGATCCACTGCTCGATGACCGCGGCCTTGCGTCGCATGAGCGGCCGGAGCGTGCGGACCAGAGTACCTCGCAGCTCAGGCGCCCCATGCAGCAGCTCGTTGGCCCATACACGCGATGCGTACGGGCGCGTGAAGGATTGGCGCATCTTGCCGCGGATGTAGCATTCGAGCGCCTCTCGCGCGTCCGCGTCGGCGACGATGCTGTCCGCCGGCTCCAACCACTCACGCAGCGTCCGCTCCAGCACCGCGCGATAGAGAGCTCGCTTGCTGCCGAAGTAGTAATGCAGGTTGGGCTTCGGCAGGCCTGCCGCCATCGCGATTGCCGCCATGGTGGCACCCCCGAAGCCCGCGCCCGCGAAGACACGTTCGGCGGCAGTGATGATGGCCTCCTGCTGGGCAGCGCGATTGCGGCCCTTTTGCGCGGCGCGCTGCTTCGCGGCGCGCGGCCGCGCGGCGCGGCGGCGCCCGCGCGCGTTCGAGTCACTCTGAGCCACACTGGCTCTCCTTGGGGAGCGATGCGGACGGACGCGCTGCAGCCTGCTGGCCATCAAACACCCGTCCGCAGCGGATTATTCGGGTGTGCCGTCCAATCGAGCCGGCGGGCACTCACTGCAATCCCGGTGCGTCGATCGATCTCGCCCGGCGCGAGGTCACGCAGGGTGATGCACCCCGTCACCGGACAGACGTTTACGCACAGGTTGCAGCCTACGCACTCTTCCTCTTTCACCTCGAAGTGCCGGCGACCGTTCTTCGTCGAGGTGATCGCCTGGTGTGCCGTGTCCTCGCACGCAATGTGGCACCGGCCGCACGCGATGCATTTCTCCTGGTCGATCACGGCCTTGGAGATGCGATTCAGGTCGAGGAAGCTCCAGTCGGTCACGCTGGGCAGCGCCCGGCCGCGAAGCTCCTCCACGCTCGTCAACCTCTTGGCATCGAGGTATGCGCTGAGGCCGCTCACCATGTCCTGAACGATCTTGAAACCGAAGACCATTGCCGCGGTGCATACCTGTATCGACCCCGCCCCGAGCGCGATGAATTCGAGCGCGTCGCGCCAGCTGCCGATGCCGCCGATCCCGGAGATCGGCATGCCAGCGGTCTGCGGGTCGCGCGCGATCTCCGCCACCATGTTGAGAGCGATCGGCTTGACCGCGGGGCCGCAATACCCGCCGTGCGTGCCCTGACCGCCGACCGCGGGAGTCATCGTGAGGGTATCCGGGTCGACACCCATGATGGAGTTGATCGTGTTGATGAGGGATACCGCATCGGCGCCCCCCTCCTTGGCCGCGCGCGCCGGAAAACGGATGTCCGTGATGTTCGGCGTCAGCTTGACGATCACGGGCATCCGTGTGTATCGCTTGCACCAAGCCGTCACCATCCGGATGTACTCGGGAACCTGGCCGACCGCCGAGCCCATGCCCCGCTCGCTCATGCCATGCGGACACCCGAAGTTGAGCTCGATGCCGTCGCAGCCAGTGTCCTCAACGCGCGGCAGGATCGCCTTCCAGGAATCCTCCTGGCACGGCACCATCAGGGAGACGACCACCGCCCGATCGGGCCAGCGGCGTTTGACGGCCGCGATTTCCTCGAGGTTGGTATCGAGGTCGCGATCCGTGATGAGCTCGATGTTGTTGAAGCCGATTAGGCTCCGGTCCGCGGTCAGCAAGGCGCCGTAGCGTGGCCCATTCACATTGACCAAAGGTGGTCCCGCTTCGGCCAGGGTCTTCCACACTACACCGCCCCATCCTGCCTCGAAAGCGCGCTCGACGTTGTAGGCCTTGTCGGTCGGCGGAGCGGACGCCAGCCAGAAGGGATTGGGGCTACGGATACCGCAGAATTCGATGTCTAGTCGGGCCATGGCAATTATCCCCGGATCACTTCGCGGCAGGCGCGCCGGCGCCGCGCAAGCGCAGATCGATGTCGCGCGCGGCGCGCAGACCATGAGCGACCGCGTCCACGGTCAGGTCCTGTCCTTCGGCGATGCAATCGCCGCCCGCCCATACGCCGCTGACATTGGTACGGCCGGATTCATCGACGGCGATGCGGCCGTCGCGCAACGTCACCCCGCATTCCGGCAATACCGAATTGCCCAGACGCTGCCCGATAGCCTTGAGCACCATGTCGGCCTCGAGCACGCATTCCTCGCCGGTGGGCGCGAGCCGGCCCCCGACGAGCCGCTGACGGGCGAAGCGCACCGCGCGCACGCTGCCGCCCTCGCCGAGCACTTCGAGGGGAGCAAGCCAGTGTTGGATGATCACCCCGCGAGTGAGGGCCAGTTCCTGCTCCTCCCGCGAGGCGCCCATGTGCTCGGGCCCGCGGCGATAGACGATGTCCACGCGCTCGGCGCCCAGCAGCTTCGACTGTACGGCCGCATCCACGGCGGTCATGCCGCCACCGATCACCACCACGCGGCGGCCCACGGGCACCGTGCCGGGGTCAGTTGCCTGCCGCAGCGTGCTGATGAAATCCACGGCGTCCGCGACGCCGGTCAGCGTCTCGCCGGCCACGTCGAGTTGATGGGTGTCGGCCAGTCCCAGACCGAGGAAGACGGCATCGTGCTCCCGCCGCAATGCTTCGAACTGCTCCACGCTCGCCAACGTCCAGCCGCACTGCAGCGTGATACCGCCGAGGGCCAGGAGCCATTCGACCTCGCGCTGCGCGTAGTTGTCGGTGGTCTTATAGGTGGCGACCCCGTACTCATTGAGGCCGCCTGCCTTGGGTCTCGCGTCGTACAGTGTGACGGCGTGTCCGGACCGCGCCAACGCATGCGCGCAGGCGAGTCCCGCCGGACCGGCACCCACCACCGCCACGCGGCGACCGCTCGGCGGCGCGCGCTCGAATATCTGATTGTCCGCGCTCGCCATCAGGCCATCGACCGCGAAACGCTGCAGGCGCCCGATCGCCACCGGGCGGCCCTGCTGCACGTTGCGCACGCAGACCTCTTCGCACAGCACTTCCGTCGGGCAGTCGCGTGCACAGAATCCGCCCAGTGGATTGGCGCGGAGGATCGCCTCGGCCGCGCCGCGCACATTGTCCTCGGCGATGCGCTTGATGAAGGACGGCACATCGATGCGGGTGGGACAGGCCTGCATGCAGGGAGCGTCGAAGCAATAGAGGCAGCGGCTGGCTTCCAACACAGCCTGCGCTTCCGTGAGCGGCGGCACATGGTCGGCGAAGTGCGCGGCGTAGTCCTCGGCCGTCAGGCGCCCCGGACGGATATCAGGTCTGCGCTGCTGGCTCATCGCGCCCTTCTGCGTCATCGAGTTTCTAACTCAGCATGCACAACTTTGACCGTTTGGTCAAATCCGGCCAGCCGCATGCCCAGCGCATAGGCGGCGGCGGAGAGCCCGAGCGCGACGAACCAGGCGTAGCTGTAGATCCCGTCGAAAAACGCGCTCATGCGCGGAAATGCCTGCGGCAGCGAGGCGTGCAGGAACCCCGGCAGACAGGGCAGCACTCCGATGAGGAAGGCGCCCATGGCGATCGGATTCCAGCCGCCCCGGTAGTAGTAGCTGCTGCCCTGCTGGCGATAAAGTCCCCGCACATCGATCACCCGCCCGCGCACGTGGTAGTAGTCCACGATCAGGATGCCGGCCACCGACCCGAGCAGCGCGGAGTAGCCGACGAGCCAGGTGAAGATGTATCCCTGAGTGCTCGCGAGGATTTTCCACGGCATCATGACCACCGCGATCACCGCCGTGACGTAACCGCCGGCCCGGTAGCTGATGCGCCTCGGATACAGCGACGAGAAATCGAACGCCGGGCCGACGAGGTTCGCCGCGAGATTGACGCTGATGGTGTCGACGAGCAGCACCAGCAATGCCAGCAGCACGGCCGCGCCCGTCATGCGGCCGGCGAGCGTCACCGGGTCCCAGATCGCATTGCCGTAGATCACGACCGTTGCCGAGGTCACGAACACGGCCAACGCCGCGAGAAGACCCATCGGGGCCGGCAGACCGACCGCCTGGCCGACGATCTGGTCTCGCTGCGATCTCGCGAAACGGGTGAAGTCCGGGATGTTCAGCGCCAGGGTGGACCAGAAGCCGACCATGGCGGTGAGCGATGGCCAGAAGACCGAATAGAACTGTCCGCTGTGGGCTCCCCCCGGGCCGAACTGGGAGGGGCTGTGCACTATCGGGCCGAAGCCGCCCGCCTTGTCGTAGGCCCAGAAGAGCAGCATGACGCAGATCACGACCTTGATCAGCGCGGTATAGGTCTCGAGGCGGCGGATCGACTCGATGCCGTGCACGATGAAATAGAACTGCAGTAGCCAGAAGACGAGGAAACACACCGCCTGCCCCAGATTGATTCCGAGCGCCGGGATTTGCGCGCCCTCGAGCGGATGACCGACGAGCACGCCGACGAGCGCGTAGATCATCATTCCGCCGAACCAGCTCTGGATGCCGTACCAGCCGCAGGCCACCAGCGCACGCAATACCGCCGGGAAACGGCCCCCAAGGGTGCCGAACGAGCAACGCGCCAACACAGCGTATGGAATGCCGTATTTCGCGCCGGCATGCCCGATGAGCAGCATCGGAACGAGGACGATCAGGTTTCCAAGTGTCACGGTCATGATGGCCTGGCCCGCCGACATGCCCGCGCCAACCAGACTGGACGCAAGCGTGTAGGCCGGAACGCACATCACCATCCCGAGCCACAGCGCCGCGTAGTGGTACCAGCGCCACGTGCGCCGCTCTGCAGGCGTGGGGGCAAGATCCCGGTTCCACAGGTCCGCTGCCACTTCTTCTTTTGTCGTCATATCCCCCGCATCATGGCATCGCGCCGGTCGGGAAGCATCGGCCGGCTCAGGCGTCGACCGCTATCTCGTGGACTATGGGCGGTGGTGACACCGGACGCTCCGCAAGAACCGTCGCCGCTCGCAGGGCTTCGGCGGCCTGGCTCACCTGCTCCGGTGATCGCGCGTGCACCACGGCCAAGGGCCGACCCTTGCCTACGCGCATGCCGATCCCGGACACTTCGCTCAGGCCGACGGCCAGGTCGAGAGCCTCACCCGCGACGCAACGCCCGCCGCCCAACGCGACCAGCAGGTTCCCGACCGCCCTGGCATCGACACTGGCGACATAGCCCTCGGTGCGCGGGAAGACCGGCTCGATGATCGGAGCGAGCGGCAGATATCGGGTCGCGCGCGTCAACAGGTCGCGTGGCCCCCCGAGCTCCGCGACCATCCGCTCGAACCGCTGGGCCGCTTCTCCGGAGCGGACCGCGGCTTCGGCCCGCGCGCGCGCCTGCGTGTGATCGTCGGCCAGCTTTCCCATGACGAGCATTTCGGCCACCAGCGAGAGCGTCACTTCTTCCAGGCGCGGCTCGCGTGCTCCTCCAGTCAGAAACTCCACCGCCTCTGCAATCTCGAGCGCATTACCGACCGTGGAACCGAGCGTCTGCGACATATCGGTAATGAGGGCGTGAGCCTTCATGCCGGTCGTGCCTGCCACGCCGATGATGCTGCGCGCGAGCTCCCGTGCCTCCTCCAGCGTCTCCATGAATGCTCCGGAACCCGTCTTGATGTCCATCACCAGCGCATCCAGGCCTGCCGCAATCTTCTTCGACAGGATCGAAGCGGTGATGAGGGGGATCGATTCCACCGTCGCGGTGACATCGCGGATGGCATAGAGCCGCCGATCCGCCGGCGCCAAGTCGTTCGTCTGCCCGATGATCGCACAGCCCGCCGAGCTCACCACACGGCGGAATTCCTCGACGGTCGGCAGCGACCGGTAACCGGGAACCGCATCGAGCTTGTCGAGGGTACCGCCGGTGTGCCCGAGGCCCCGTCCGGAGATCATGGGAACGAAGCAGCCACACGCTGCCGCGATCGGGGCGAGCAGGAAGCTCACCTTGTCACCCACCCCGCCGGTGGAGTGCTTGTCGATGATCGGCCCGCGGTCGCGCAGCTCATCCCAGCGCAGCCGCACGCCGGAGCTCGCCATCGCGACGGTCAGTGCCCCGGTCTCGCCGAAGCTCAGTGACCGATAGAAGACCGCCATGGCAAATGCGGCGACCTGCTCGGCCGGCAGCGAGGAATCCCGGAGGCCCCGCACGAAGAACTCGATCTCCTCGGGCGTGAGCTCGAGCCCATCGCGCTTCCGGCGAATGAGATTCTTGAAGATCATGCCGAGCGGGCGCGACGATCGGCGGCGCCCCGAAAGGACGCCGCCTCGTTTCCACGCTGTTGGCCCGATGATCAGAAGAGCGACACCTTCAGGGTGATCATGAAAGTACGCGGCTCGAGCAGATTGTAGTACGCGCCACCGGCATACAGGGCCGCGCCGGTATGCGGATCCAAGGGGCCCTTGGCGGCCAGCAGTGTCGTGGTGCTGTCGTAGGTCAGGGCATGCTTGTCCGTCAGGTTGAAGACGTTGAGCTTGATCTCCGGTTTGGTCAGCCACGACGCGAAGTCGGAGAAGCGCCAGCCGGCGTTGAAGTCCAGCGTGGTGAACCCACCGGCGGACTCCGTATTCATCCAATCCGCCCAGAACGCGCTGCGATATTTCGCATCGACGCTCGCCCAGAGCGGCCCGTGGCTGTAGTCCAGGCGAACGTAGGCGGTGTTCTTCGGCGTATCGAGGAACGACTTGCCGTTGACGGGATAGAAACCGTCGCCGATCGTGTCCAGGTCCGCTGCGAAGGTCGACTTCGTGTAGGCGTACGAGCCGTACACCACCAGGTCGTCGTAGACCTTGAAGCTGACCTCCCCGTTCACCCCACGCTGATGCAGCTCAGGGACCGAGAGGTACACCGTCGCGCTGGACGCCTCGTCAAAGCCGGAGACCTGCTTGTTCTTGAGATTCGAGCCGTAGGCATCGATGCTGGCGGAGAGACGGGGCCCATAGTAGCGCCAGCCCACATCGACGGTGTCCGCCACCTCGGGATTGTTGTTCGCGATGGCCGCGAGCTGCGCCGCCGTGATGTGGCTGAAGCCCACCTCCCCGGGATTGGCCTGGTAGTAGGCCAGCACCGCAGCATTCTGCAGAACGGCGCCGTTGATCGGCGCCCGGAACGTGCGGCCATAGCCCGCATACAGCTGGTTCTGGTCGTTGAGCTGATACTTGAAGCCCACGGTCGGGGTCGCCTTCGAATAGGTATCCCGGCCGGTGCCGCCGTACTGTTGCTTGTAGCTCGGACCGACGAACGCGCCGTAGTATTCGTAATCCCAGCCCTTGCGCAGCTCCGACGTATAGGCGATACCCGTGTCCACGGTCAACTTGTCCGTGGGCGTCCAGGTGTTCTGGATGAATCCTCTGCGCAGTGAGCTCTCCGTGTACTCGTTGTAGAGGTACTGCGGACTGCCGTTGGGAGAGTAGCGGATCAGATTGGCGGGATTGCTCTGCCAGATATCGACAGGCGCGCCCTGGTTCGTGCCAGTGAAGGTCTCCCACTGCTCCTGGCGCGGCTGGTCGAGCCAGAAACCGACTTCCAGGCTGTCGTCACGGCCGAGCTGCTGGATCACCTTGGCGATGATGCCCGGGCGCCAGGTGAACGTCGTCGAAAGATCGTAGGCCGCCACCGAGCCGCTGATGGTGCCGCTGTTGTTGATGTCCTGGTTGGTGTAGCCATACTTGCCGTAATTGGCGGCCGATACGCTCTCTGTGAATGCCGTGCCGCCACCCCCGCCGCCGCCACCGTACTGGAAGTACGGCACGACCGACAGGTGCGTCGTATAGGAGAGGCGGAACTCCCCGTCCATGCTGACCAGATAGCTGTCGAAGGGATTCGTGTGCAGCTTCCAGTAGAAAGTGTCCGAGGGTGAATACGTCGTGTTGTAATTCTGGAAATAGTTGGCATTGGCCTGCGCCTTGGACAGGCCGTTGTAGGCGTACTTCATCTCGTGGTTGTACTGCACCGAGGCCGAGATGGAGTTGCCGTCGTTGATCGTCCAGACCGATTTGCCATCGACCTTTTGAACGTTGGCGTTCCCGGGGCCGCGCCACAGATTGACCTGATTGTGCGAGAACGAGACCCACGAGCGCACCGGACCGATGTCACCCGTCTGCAGGCGGACGAACTCGCGCTGATAGTCGTGGCTGCCGCCCGACAAGCTCAAGTCGATCTGCGGCTTGTGCGACGGATCGACCGTGGCCCACGCGATGGTGCCGCCGGCTGCCCCAGCGACCGGCTGGTCCACATCGGGATAGCCCTGCAGTACGGTGATGTCGCCCATGTTCTCCGTATCGCCGTATTCCGTCGGATAGACGCGATAGTTGCCGCTGTCGTTGATCGGTGCGCCGTTGACGGTTACGCCGACCTCGTCGTTCGTGAAGCCCCGGATCGAGTAGTTGGCATCGTTGAGTCCTGTCACGTCGTCGGTGATCGCGAGGACGCCGGGAATGCT